>Ga0209584_10000374_pt1 | contig 13534 bp, 12 predicted proteins | sample NGEPerD_FD_184507 | JGI IMG/M metagenome (GOLD analysis project Ga0209584, IMG submission 184507) | Arctic peat soil microbial communities from the Barrow Environmental Observatory site, Barrow, Alaska, USA - NGEE PermafrostAB12-D... | ecosystem: Environmental > Terrestrial > Soil > Wetlands >...
CCGTTCTCGTCTTGGTGGCCATCCTACTCGCCTGTCCGTTCGCCGCCGGCGAGGCGGCGACGCATGTCTTCCGGGAGATCCTCGAACGCCTGCGCGACGGAGAGCTCCTCCATGGAGTAGCGGCCTTCCGTCGTGATGCTCAGCGCCTGACGGAGCTGCTCGGCGCGGCTGAAGCGGCCACGCAGCGGGAAATCCTTGCGCAGCGGATAGCCCTCGCGATACGACTCCCACATCAGAATGCGACGCAGATCGGGGTGCCCAGTGAACGTGATGCCGAACATGTCGAAGCACTCGCGCTCGAGCCAATTCGCGGATTTGTAGATCGGCCACACGCTGTCGACTGCGAGCGGCGCGCGCTTGTCGAGCGAGACCTTCACGCGCAGGAAGCGACGGAACGGGAGCGAGCGCAGATGCCACACGACCTCGAGCGGCTGCTCGGCATCGCGGAACTCGACGGCGGTGACGTCGGAGAGATAGTCGTACTGCTGCGTCGGATCATCGTGCAGCCAGCGAATGATCTCGCTCACGGCGCTCGCCTGGATGTAGACATTCGTGTCGCCCCAGATCACCTCGGAGCGCACGAACGACTTTCCGAACTTCGCCGCGATCGCCGTTGCCGACGGATTCGGCTCGCCGCCCCGCTGCGGAAGATTGCGCGGCGTCGCGGGCGCCGGTGCGCCGGGATTCGCGCTGCCGGGGAGCATCGGCGAGAACGGTGCGGTCACAGTCCGGACCGGGTCTGCTGAATTGAATTTCCGAAAGGCTCGGAGAGCTCGTCGATTCTGTTCGCGGGAATGTACAGGCCGCTCTCGGGATCCGGCTCCATCTCGTTGCGAATCGTGTTGTCGGACATCTTCTCGCGCATCACTTTTTCCTGCAGCATCATGATGCCGTAGAGCAATCCTTCCGGGCGCGGCGGGCACCCCGGCACGTAGACGTCGACAGGGATGATCGTGTCGATCCCCTGCACCACCGCGTAGTTATCGAACATCCCCCCCGACGACGCGCACGCGCCCATCGAGATCGCCCACTTGGGCTGCGGCATCTGCTGCCAAATGCGCCGCAGCACTGGCGCGAGCTTGAACGGCACGCGGCCGGCGCAGATCAAGACGTCGGCCTGGCGTGGCGAGAAGCTCATGCGCTCCATGCCGAAGCGCGCGAGATCGAAGCGCGTTGCCGCCGTCGCCATGAACTCGATCGCGCAGCACGCGGTGCCGAAAGGCATCGGCCAGAGCGACTTCGCGCGGCTCCAGTTCACGAGGAAGTCGAGCTTCGTGGTGACCCAGCTTTCCTGGTGCGGCGCGCCGAACGTCGCGCTGGTGGGAGTGGTGTGGCTCAATCCCATTGCAGCGCTCCCTTCTTCCAGACGTAGATGTAGCCGACGAGCAAAATCGCGATGAACACGAGCATCTCGCCGAGCCCGAAGAAGGCGAGATGCGCGGGTGCGCACGCGCCATTCACGAGCGCAACGTCGCAGGAAAGCTGCCGGTAGTAGGTCGCCCACGGAATCATGAACACCGTCTCGATGTCGAAGACGATGAACAGCATGGCGACCATGTAGAACTTGACGGAGAATCGCTCGCGGGCGTCGCCGAGCGGGGGGATGCCGGACTCGTAGGCGGTCTGCTTGACCGGAGTCGGGCGCGGACGAATCGTAAGATGAGACAGCGTGAGCATCATGACCGCGTTAGCGGCGACGAACCCCACCAACATGAGAATCGGAAAATACTCGCGACCCATCGTCTCCCAACTCGTGAAATTTTTCACTATCCCCGACGGGAAAACTATCCTGGGGTCATTAGCTCGGCAATGCGCTTTGCCATGGCCAACGGGGAACGATACATTCCCTCCTCGCCGCCCGACTCCCCTCCTCACCACCCACGAGACATGTCCATCAAGTCCGATCGCTGGATTCGCCAGATGGCGCTTGAGCACGGTATGATCGAGCCCTTTGCCGACCGACAGGTTCGCGAAGGCGTCATCTCCTACGGCGTCAGCTCGTACGGATACGACATGCGAGTCGCGACGGAGTTCAAGATCTTCACCAACGTGCTCAATTCGATGGTGGACCCGAAGCACTTCGACCCGAAGTCGTTCGTCGAATGGGAAGGCGACGTCTGCATCGTCCCGCCCAACAGCTTCGCGCTCGGCCGCTCCGTCGAATACTTCCGGATTCCGCGCAACGTCATCACGATCACGGTCGGCAAATCGACCTACGCGCGCTGCGGCATCATCACGAACGTGACGCCGTTCGAGCCGGAGTGGGAAGGCTTCGTGACGCTCGAGATCTCGAACACGACGCCGCTGCCGGCGAAGATCTACGCGAACGAGGGAATCGCGCAGGCGCTTTTCTTCGAGGGCGATGAGCCGCCCGAGACGTCGTACGCCGACCGCAAGGGGAAATACCAGGGCCAGCGCGGAGTGACGCTCCCGCGGCTGTAGCACTATCGGGGCGCGGTGCCGCGAGAAGCCGCGAACATAAGAGACAACTAATATGACCGCGGCGGGGAGAGAGCGTCTGCCGAGTAGCGTACATCATCGTGCGCTGCGCAGCCGTGCGTTGCTCCGGCAGCCTCCCCGATTCGTGAGGCCGGTTGCTCGCCATCAGCGATGATGAAGGCGGTAACGGCTATTCGCGGATGTACTTCATCGCTCCCGTCTCCGGCACCTTCTATCTGCGCGCCGGCAGCTTCAACCAGGGCGATTTCATGAGCTACAAGCTCACCGCCAAGTCATGCGATTCACCGATTCCCGAGATCACCGAAACGCTCAGCGCTTCGACGCAGACGCTTTCGGCAACCGATTGCGTGCTCGCGCAGCCCCAGTTCATCGATGACAGCTCGCACGTGAAGCTCTTCTCGGTGAACGTCGGGCCGAATGAGACGAAGACCGTCACCGTGACGTCGGCGGACTTTTCTCCCGGCTTTCAGATGTTCGGCCCGGCGTGGGGCGTGTCGTGCGACTACGACTACGAGGGATGCGGCGGCGGCGTGGCGAACGTGAACAAGAGCGATACCGAGTCGCTCACCATCACAGGCGAGGGCCAGGAGAACTGCAACGTCTCCTTGCGCGCACCGGCTGGTGGTGGTGCAAGCGCGTCGCTACGCTCGGCGTCGATCTCGCTTTGCCAGTTCCGCAACTTCCCTGGCCAGTACACGGTCGCCGTGGGATCGTTCTTTGCGGCGACTGGCTCGTTCACCATTGCGGTAATCGAGGGGCCGCCGCCCGTGCGGATCGTCGGCCCTGACGCACCCCAGCGGAACCCGACGCTCAACTTCCTGCGAAAGAAGCCGCTGCGCGCGAGCGACTATCTGAATCGGGCGCACTAGATCAGCATTGCGGGCAAAAGAATCGGGTGCGGCGATCAACTCTCGCCGCACCCGTTTTGCATCTCGCCGCTCGCGACGCGATCATCCCGTTCCGCCGCCCACCTTCTCTTCGCGCGACATCGCCGCGGCGACCATGAAGTCTCGACTCATACGCGCGATCGTATCAATGCTGATCTCCTTTGGACACGCGAGCTGACACTCGCCGTGCAGCGTGCAGCCGCCGAAGCCCTCCGCGTCGTGCTGCGCGACCATCGCTACCACGCGCCGGTAACGCTCAGGCTGCCCTTGCGGAAGCTGCGCCAAGTGCGTGATCTTCGCCGCCGTGAACAGCGACGCCGAGCCGTTGGGGCACGCCGCCGCGCATGCGCCGCAACCGATGCACGCGGCCGAGTCCATCGCGAGATCCGACGCGACCTTCGGGATGAGCATGTTGTTCGCGTCCTGCGCGCCGCCCGTCGCCGCGGTGATGAAGCCGCCCGCGGCGATGATCCGGTCGAGGGCCCCGCGATCCACGCAGAGATCCTTCACCACCGGGAACGCGCGCACACGCCACGGCTCGACGAAGATCGTCGCGCCATCCTGGAAGCTGCGCATGTGCAGCTGGCACGTCGCCGTCCCCTGATTCGGTCCGTGCGCCCTGCCATCGATCATCATGCTGCAGCTGCCGCAGATCCCTTCGCGACAATCGTGATCGAACGCAATCGGCTCCTCGCCGCGCAGCGTGAGCTGCTCGTTCACGACGTCGATCATCTCGAGAAACGACGCCTCGGGGCTGATGTCGTTTGCCTTGTACTCGACCATCTTGCCGGGCGCAGCCGGCCCCGCCTGCCGCCAGACGCGCAACGTGACGTTCATTTGTAGCTCCGCTGCGCGAGGTGCACGTATTCGAAGTCGAGCGGCTCCTTGTTCAGTATTGGCGCGCTCTTGTCGCCCGCGTACTCCCACGCGGCCACGTACGCGAAGTGCTCGTCGTCGCGCAGCGCCTCGCCGTCCGGAGTCTGATACTCCTCGCGGAAGTGCCCGCCGCACGATTCCTTCCGCTCGAGCGCGTCGCGGCACATGAGCTCCGCGAGCTCGAAGAAGTCCGCCACGCGTCCCGCCTTCTCGAGCGCCTGATTCAGCGTGTTCGCGCTCCCCGGCACGTTCACATCGCGCCAGAACTCATCGCGCAGCTTCGGAATCTTCTCGAGCGCCGTGCGGAGCCCCGCCTCATTGCGCGCCATGCCGCAGTACTCCCACATCAGCGCGCCGAGCTCCCGATGGTACGAGTCGACCGTGCGCGAGCCCTTGATCGAGAGAAACTTCTTCGTCATGTCGCTCACACGCTGCTCGGCTTCCTCGAACGCCGCATGCGTCGTGTCCACCACCGCCATCTTCTTCGACGCCAGATACTCGGCGATCGTGTTCGAGATGATGAAGTAGCCATCGGCGAGCCCCTGCATCAGCGCGCTCGCGCCGAGGCGGTTCGCGCCGTGGTCGGAGAAGTTCGCCTCGCCGATCACGTGCAGCCCGGGAATCGTGCTCATGAGATTGTAGTCCACCCAGAGCCCGCCCATCGTGTAGTGCGCGGCGGGATAGATCCGCATCGGAACCTTGTACGGATTCTCGTCCGTGATACGCTGGTACATCTCGAAGAGATTGCCGTAGCGCTCGCGAATCGCGTCCTCGCCCACGCGCGCGATGGCGGCTGCGAAGTCGAGATAGACGCCGAGCCCCGTGAGGCCGACGCCGCGCCCCTCGTCGCACACGCGCTTTGCCGCGCGCGACGCGATGTCGCGCGGCGCGAGATTACCGTAGCTCGGATACATCCGCTCGAGGTAGTAGTCGCGCTCCGCCTCGGGGATCGTGTCCGGCCTCCGCTTATCGCCCTTGGCCAGCGGCACCCACACGCGCCCGTCGTTGCGCAGCGACTCCGACATGAGCGTGAGCTTCGACTGATACTCGCCGCTCTTGGGGATGCACGTGGGATGGATCTGCGTGAAGCACGGATTCGCGAACGCCGCGCCGCGCTTGTAGGCGCGCCAGATCGCCGTCGCGTTCGACCCCTTCGCGTTCGTCGACAGGTAGAAGACGTTGCCGTAGCCGCCCGTGCCGAGCACCACGGCGTCCGCCGCGTGCGATTCGATCGCGCCGGTGATGAGATTGCGCACGACGATGCCCCGCGCGCTACCATCGATCACGACGACGTCGAGCATCTCGGTGCGCGGATACATCGTGACCATCCCCTTCCCGATCTGCCGCTCGAGCGCCTGATACGCGCCGAGCAGGAGCTGCTGCCCCGTCTGTCCGCGCGCGTAAAACGTGCGCGACACCTGCGCGCCGCCGAAGGAGCGATTGGCGAGCAGCCCGCCGTACTCGCGCGCGAACGGCACGCCCTGCGCCACGCACTGGTCGATGATGTTCACGCTGATCTGCGCGAGCCGGTACACGTTCGCCTCGCGCGAGCGAAAGTCGCCGCCCTTCACCGTGTCGTAGAACAGGCGATAGACCGAGTCGCCGTCGTTCTGATAGTTCTTCGCCGCGTTGATGCCGCCCTGCGCCGCGATGCTGTGCGCGCGACGCGGCGAATCCTGGAAGCAGAAGCACTTCACGTTGTAGCCGAGCTCCGCCAGCGTCGCCGCGCCGGCGCCGCCCGCGAGTCCGCTGCCGACCACGATGATCGTGTATTTCCGCTTGTTCGCAGGATTCACGAGCTTCATGTCGAAGCGATGCGAATCCCACTTCTTCTCGATCGGCCCCTCGGGAACTTTCGCGCGCAGCTCCATCGTCACTGTACCAGGTGGAAGAACACGGCCACCGGCACGAGCGTGAAGCCGGCCCACACGATGAGCGCGAGCGCGAGTGCAACCGGACGCTTGAACGGATCGAGGCGCCCACGCTCGAAGCCGAGCGTGCGCGCGGAGCTCCAGAGCCCGTGATACAGATGCAGGCCGAGGAAGATCATGGCGATCACGTACAACAGTGTGACCCACCAGATCTGGAAGCTCGCGATCACGTTGGCGTAGACGTCGCCTTCCGTAAGCGGCACGGGCTGCAGTGTGAGCGTCGTGAAGTGAAGGATGTGGAGCACGATGAAGAGTGCGAGCACGAGCCCGCCAATGCGCATCGTGCGCGAGCCGACGGTCGCGGCCTGCAGCTCTCGCTTCACATACGGCACCGGCCGCGCGGCGCGGTCGAGCACCGTCAGCTGATACGCCGAGACGACGTGCGCGATCAGCGCCACGATCAACACGACGCGCAGAATCCACAGCACCTCGTTCGCGGGGCCGTGGAGAAACGCCGAGTACGTGTTGAGCTTGGCCGAGCCCTCGAAGATTTGCAGGTTGCCGGCCATGTGCAGGATCACGAAGCCAACCATGATGAGCCCGGACACGGCCATCACGATCTTCTTCCCGACGGTACTCGACGAGAAGCTCGCCATGCGCGTCACCTTACACTCACAGCGTGACGGCCGACATCGGCTCGCGCACCGCGTCGGCGCTCTTCACGAGCGCCGCGCGCTCGTCATCGGTGAGCGACACCTCGAGAATCTGCTCCAGCCCTGCGCGTCCGAGCTTGCACGGCACGCCGAGGAAGATCCCCGACTGGCCGTACTCGCCCGTGAGCCACGCGGCGCACGGCAGGATGCGCTTCTGATCGAAGGCGATCGCCTCACACATCTGCACCGCCGCGGCCGACGGTGCGTAGTACGCCGAGCCGGTCTTGAGATACTTCACGATCTCGGCGCCGCCCGTGCGCGTGCGCTCGACGATCGCGTCGAGCTTCGCCTTGTCGAGCAGCTGTGTCACGGGAATGCCGCTTACGCTCGTGTACGAGAGGAGCGGCACCATCGTGTCGCCGTGGCCGCCGAGCACCATAGCCTGAATGTCGCGCACCGAAACTCCGAGCGCCTCGGCGATGAACGACCGGTAGCGCGCCGTGTCGAGCACGCCGGCCATGCCGATCACGCGCTCGCGCGGAAAGCCCGTCGTCTTCATTGCGACCCACGACATCACGTCGAGCGGATTGGAGACGACGATGAGGATTGCGTTGGGCGAGCTGCGCTTCACGTGCTCGGACACCTGCTTGACGATGCCGGCGTTCGTGTTGAGGAGATCGTCACGCGACATCCCCGGCTTGCGCGCGATGCCCGCGGTGATCACGACGATGTCGGAGCCTTCGGAGGCCGCGTAGTCGTTGGTGCCAATAAGGCGCGTGTCGAAGCCCTCGATTGGCGCCGACTCCCAGATGTCGAGCCCTTTGCCCTGCGGCACGCCCTCGATCACATCCACCAGCACGACCTGCCGCGCCAGCTCCTTTTCGGCCAGTCGCTGCGCCGTGGTGGCGCCGACATTCCCTGCCCCGACTACCGTGATCTTGTTGAGCATCCGCGTTGCAATCCTCTGGAAGAATTCCGAAGCGAAAGGTACCCGCGGAGAGGACCGGGGGAAATGGCGGCGTCGCCGGAGCACACCCGTCGAATTGACGATTCGGTGTACCCGGCACAGATTCGAGAGTCGGTGCGAGCGCGCACCGCACGCGGAGGCACACATGGCGTTGTTCTCATCGCGTCGCCTGTTGCTGCTCATCCCGCTATCCATCATGGCGGGCTGCAAGACAGGTGGGAGCAAGACCAATGCGCCGAGCGATCAGGCGTACCACGCGCACGTGATTACCGCAGAGGCGATCGCGCGGTCTGGTGCGACCGATGCGTGGGAGGTGCTCAAGCGCTTGAGCACCACCGCTCGTGCGACCGAAGCATACGACGGCGAGCCGCAGCGGCTGCACCCGAAACGCGGGCACGGAAGTATGTATTTGCGCGACGATCCGATGGTCTACATCGATGGTGTTCCGCTCTCGGACCTTCGTGCGCTGCGGCAGCTCGGCGCCGCTGACATCGACAACATCGAAGAAATGGGATCGATCGAGGCTACAGCGTATTTTGGAACGAACTCCAACGCCGGCGTGATTCTCATTCACAGCAAGAGCCGATCGGGCGCGTGAACGAGGAGGGTGGATGCAAGTGAGGGAGGCGGAAAGCTCGCCTCCCTCACTTGTGCTACTCGATCTGTTCTGCGGGTGCTAGGGATTACGGTCGAGGCACGTGTTCGGCGCCGGACCCGGTACGTTGGTGTTGTTCAGCTCCTCGATCGGAATCGGGAAGTTCACATCCGGACCGTAGACGCCTCCGCGAAACCACGCACCTGTCGGGAATACGGTTTCGGGATCACGACCATAGCCATCGTTCAAGGTCGAGCGCGAAAGTCTGCGGAGGTCCGGCAGGCGATGCGCGGTGAGATACAGCCACTGCCCGCGCTCGCTGAAGAGCAGATCCTGGCGCCCCGTGACGGTTGCCGGCAGTGCAAGCGGCGCAAGCCCGCCGACACCACTCGAGTCCCGCAGATCGTTCAGCTTCTTCAGAAACGTCACGTTGTCGTTCGCTTGCAGCGCCGCCTCTGCCTCGATCAGGCGCGCTTCGATGCCGCTTGCAAGCACCGTCGATGAGTCGGGCTCGTTATACCGCAGCGTTCCAAAAAACTGAACGTTGCCGATGAAAGTACTGCCAAGGTCGCTCGAAGGATTGCGCGGGTCATCTCTGTAGCGCAATCCGTTCACGCCCTCGGTATCTGCCTCGATCCATCGCCCCTCGAGCCACATGAACTCGTAGACTCCGTTCCACTGCCGCTGCGAATTCCTCGAGTGCGTGATCTTGTACGTCCAATTCGTTGGCACGTCGCCGACGAGCAGCGCGGCCTCCTGAAGATGGGAACGTCCCTCAAACTGGAGGGTGCGTGCTTTTCCGACCTCGGCCAGATTGTGACGATCGGGATCACCCTGCGCGAACGTCAACGCCGAGCTGAACGTATCCGCCGCCACTTGCAGCAATGCCTGCGTGGTCAGCGGTTCTCCAAACTCCACGTTCGCAGTCGCCGTGTCGACATTGGACAGCGGTACGCCGGAGCAGTAGTCCTCCGTCAAGAGAAGTATGGCGTACGCCTCCAGACTCACGACTTCCGAGCGACCCGGATCCGCCGGACCGAACGCTGCGTACGCTCCGGCCGCGCGACCGGCAGACACGCGTGCCAAATGCGCGTTGAAGAAGATGTCGCGCATCGTGGCGTTGTTCACTTGCGTGTGCCGACGGTCGACCTCGGTGCGCGTGGGAAAAGTTTCCGTATTTTGGAGCTCGTCCGTCAGAAGCCCCGTCATGTTGACGAGGCCTTCGTATTCGTTGCCGTCCGGATTCAATGCGTTGCCGTCAAACGCGAGGCCGAAATCGCCGATCGCGCTCGCACGGAAGCCAGGAAGCGACGATGCTCCCTTGAGTGCGCCCGGTGGAGTGTTGTCCGGATCGGTCGCCTTCAGAAACTGATCGGTGTTGCACGCGGAGATGAGAAACACTCCCGCGGCCACCACCAGCCAGCTCCAACGACCGTAGAGCTTGTCGATTATCGTATGCATGATTGACATCTCGCTCTGGTTGTGGTCGCGGGTTACCAGCGTACGTCCATGCGCAGCGTATACGTGCGAACAGGCGGCTGGGTGAGAAATTCGTCGGTCAGAAATTGCTGCCCTCCGTTCTCATTGGTCTCAGGATCGAGTCCCTTGTATTTGCTCCATGTCCCGAGATTTCGTCCCGCAAACGTGAGGCTCACCCCTGCGACGCCGAACTTGTGCGCCAGTTGATCAGGAGCGGAGAAGGTGAGTGAGATTTCCCGAATCTTCCAGAAGCTTGCGTCCTCGATGAAGCCCGCGTCCGAGCCCTGCTGTGCGGCGATTGCGGCAGCCTGGTCCGCGAGCGATGAGGTCTTCTTCGCGGTCGGGTCGATGTTCTGATTGAGTGCCTTGCAAATGTCCAGCAGGCAACGGAAGTCCTCCGTGAAGTTGAGAAGCTTGTTGCCCGTACGACGGTTCAGGAGTGCCGCGACGCGAACGTACTTGAAGATCGTGATGCCTGAGCCGAGCGTGAAGTCCCAGCTCGGAAACGCGGATCCCAAATAGACGGCGGTGTCGCCTAGCGTGAGCTCACAACCGGCACCCGGGCAGTTTTCCGTCGTGATCGCGCCGTCGCCGTTGATGTCCTTGAACGTGTACGGACGCGCCCAGTAGCCGCCAAGCGGGTATCCGTTCTGGTGACGCTGATCCCCGAAGATGATCGGAGGAACGCCGAGCTTGAGCACTTTATTGCTGTTGTGCGAGCCGCTGAGGGTGAAGTCCCATGCGACGGTCTTTCCCTTGAAGGGCGTGCCGGTGAGCGACATCTCGACGCCCTTGTTCTGCACCTGTCCGATGTTCTGAAAAAAGAGCTGCTGCACGCCATTCGATGGCGGGAGCTGACGCTTGATGAGCGCGTCGCTGGTCTTCTTGTTGTAGAAGGTAAAATCGAACGCGAACATGTCCTTCCAGAGATTTGATTCGAATCCCAGCTCCATCTCGCCGGTGCGCTCGGCCTTGAGATTCGGGTTGCCGAGGTTTCCTGCGGTAAACGAGGCGACGTCCTGGTTGTCCACATGCACGGCGACTGGCGACAGGAACGCGATCGCATCGCGGAAGCCAGGTTGCTGTCCAGACTCGCCATAGGCGGCCCGAAGTCGCGTTTCAGAGATGAACTTCTGCTTGGGGAAGAAGTCTTCGTTGCCAATGACCCACGAGATGCCTCCGCCCGGATATACAATACTTTGGAAGTTTCGACCAAAGGCGTTGTTCTTGTCGACGCGAACCGTACCGCTCAGGTAGACGCGATCGCGCCAGTTGAGCTGCTCCTGTCCGAACGCGCCAAGAATGATGTCTTTCGTCGTGGACTCGCCGACGGCAAACGCCTGCGTGGCACCGTTGAGTGAGCCCGTGCCCGGCGCGAGCACTTTGCCGAACGCGAACGTGCCGTGCGAGTAATCCTGCGTGTACTGCGTTCCGACTGTGCTGGATCCCGAAAGCCCCGGGCGAATGTTGTAGCTCGCGGTGGCGCTTCCGTTCAGCGTGTAGATGAACGTCTGGAACGGATTCGAGGTACGATTCCCGAGCGAATCATCCGCGAACCGCGGGGTAATCCCGTTGTCGAGATAGGTCGGGATCAGCTCCTGATCGATGCGATTCGAGAAGTCCAAGCCCGTGACGATATTCGCGCTCAGCCACGAAAGCGGCCGCCACGTGCCGGTTGCTGCCCCCGTGTAGCGCTCGGTATTCTGTTGCGTGTTGATCGCGAAAATGTTCGCCGGCTGCTGAAACGCGTAGCCGTGATTTACTGAATCGTCGAAGACGAGTCCGAGGATTCCCGAAGGAATCACGCCGATGACGTTGTTGTCGTTCTGCGGGAGACGAAGGCGATTCTGCCCGAAGGTGCTGTTCACGGTCAGATCGAATTTCGGACCCAGATGAGCTGTGGCGTTGGCGCGTAGCGTCGCGTGCCGCTGCTGGTTGATCTCGTAGACGCCCTTGCCCTTGTCGAGCTCACCGCTCAGGTAGTACGACATCGCCTCGCTGCCGCCGCTCACCGAGAGTCCGTAGTTCTGCGTATTGCCGGTGATGAACGGACTATTGGTTTCGAGCGGGTTGAACGTCTGCAGCCCGGTGAACGTGCAAAAGCCTGCGGCCTGAAATTCCGTGATGCACGGAGCTCCCTGCGTCGCCTGGGAGAACACGGTGTCGCCAGCCTCGACGTCCACAGCGCCGTAATTGCTCGGGAACTTGACGTAGTTCGATACCGATCCGCCGGCGACGTGCGCGCTCCACATCTGCTTTCCGTTCGACCCGCGCTTCGTCGTGATCTGAATGACGCCGTTGGCCGCCGCGGTTCCGTACAGCGAGGACGCAGCCGGCCCCTTGATGACATTGATCGTCTCGATGTCTTCGTAGTTGATGTCATCGAGTCTCGACGGAACTTGTCCACCAACTCCGATCGTCGACGAGCCCTCGTTACCGTTCGCACGCACGCCGTCGATGATGATGAGCGGATCGTTGTCGAGCGAAACGGAGTTCGACCCGCGAATGCGAATGCGCGTGCCGGCGCCCATCGTGCCGCCGTCCGACATTGCGACCACACCAGGCGTGCGCGCCGTGAGTAGCTCCGAGAAGCTGCCCACTGGCGCGAGGTTCACCGAGTCCATGTCGATCGTGCCAATCGATGTCGCCTGTTCGCGCTTCGACTCTTGCGCCCCGGTCGCCGACACCACGATCTCGTCGAGCTTCGATGGCGTGGACGCGAGAGCGAAATCCGCAGTAACGACACCACTCGCCGGAACCGTCACCGATTGATTGCTTGCGGCGTAGCCAATGCGAGTGGCGCGAAGTGTGAGAACGCTCGCCGCCACGCCGCGCAGATTGTATTCACCCTTTTCGGTCGTAAGCGTGCCGCGCGTGGATCCGACGATGCTCACCTGCGCGCTCGGCACAGGATTGCCCGTTGCCTTATCCGTGACTTTTCCAGAAATCGTACCCTGCGCGAGCGCCGTGGCGGGCACAAGCCAAACGCCAGCAGCGAACGCGTACCGACGGAATCGTGTACTCATGTGCGGCCTCTTCGTGACTGCACTCAACGCGCTGCGTCGAATGCATCTGCCTGGGGGAAGCCGGATCGCGTGAAATCCGGCACGGAAGAACGAATCGGTGCATCCAGGGGCGGGCGCATCACCTCCACGAGATCGGCGAGTGCCTGGCACGACTGCGACACGCGCGAGCATGGATGTCCGCACGACGTGAGCAGTGCGTCAGTGACCAGTGAACCCGCACCGTATGCAGCGGCCGCGAGGCGAAGTCAACCAGCCGACGGCCAAGAGCAGTCTCTGTGGGGTGAAAGAGACTTTATGCGATGCGGCGAAACACCGCCCACTCCGCGGTGTACAAGCGACATCGAATTTTGAGAGAGCGAACTGATCCGGGCGCGATCAACGCGCGAATTTCAGCAAAAAGCGATCAGCCCCCAACTTCCGACAGCGCCCGCAGCCCGCCCACCTTCATCTGCAGCAGCGCATGCTCACGCGGCTTCGTCGCCAGCGCGGACGCATATAGCGGCGCCAGCGGCACCCCCGCCCGCAGCGCATCGCGGAAGCTCACCTCTTCGTCGCCATAGAGGCACGTGCGCAGCCGGCCATCCGCCGTGAGCCGCACGCGATTGCAGTCGCCGCAGTACGTGTGGCTCATCGGCGTGATCACCCCGATGCTCCCCGGCGCGCCCGCGAATCGATAGTACGCTGCCGGCCCGTTGCCGCGCGCCGGCCCCGCATCCGCAC
>Ga0209584_10000375_pt1 | contig 13534 bp, 9 predicted proteins | sample NGEPerD_FD_184507 | JGI IMG/M metagenome (GOLD analysis project Ga0209584, IMG submission 184507) | Arctic peat soil microbial communities from the Barrow Environmental Observatory site, Barrow, Alaska, USA - NGEE PermafrostAB12-D... | ecosystem: Environmental > Terrestrial > Soil > Wetlands >...
GGCCTATTTGCGCTGGAACATCTTCAAGCTCGCGGAATACTTGCATCGTCGGTCGGCACCCTAGAGTTCGAATTCGAGCTTGAGCCCGTCATAGGAGAGGCGCACGTTCTCGGGCAACGAGGCATTGGTCTCCTCGTGCGGCATGTCGTGCGACATGTGGGTGAAAAATGTGCGCTTGGGTTTGAGCCGCTCGACGATCTGGAGTGAATTCTCCACCGTCGAGTGCGTGGGATGCGGATGGTGCCGCAGCGCATCGAGAAACAAGATGTCGAGGCCTTCGAGCTTTGCCAGCGTTTCGTCCGGCACCGTGCTGAAGTCGGTAAGGTACGCTGCCGAACCAAAGCGATACGCTTCGATTGGGTAGTCGCCGTGATTGACCACCAGCGGAACGAACTTAGCGCCAAATAATTCGATCGGACCATCCACATTGTGGATCTCGACCTGCGCCAAACCGCCGTACTTGTAGTCCGCTTCGAAGATGTAGCGAAAAACGCTCCGCAACACCTTCGCGGTATTCTCCGTCGCGTACAGCGGAATCTTCCCTCCGCCGGTGACGCGGCGAAAACTCAGCGGACGAATATCGTCCAACCCAAGAATATGGTCGGCATGTCCGTGCGTGTACAACACGGCATCAATGCGATTGATGTGCTCGCGAATCGCCTGCTCGCGGAAGTCAGGCGAGGTATCAATCAGCACAGTGTGACCGTCCCACTGCACCATGATCGAAGGACGCAGACGGCGGTCATGCGGATCGATCGAGGTGCATACCGCGCAGTCGCAGCCGATCGTCGGCACGCCCATCGAGGTACCGCTGCCCAGCACGGTGAGTTCCGCTTTCATCGTTTTTCAAACGGAGCAGGCACTCGACCCTCAGGCGGATGCGCGATGAGATTCGTCACTTCGAGATACGCCATGCGCAGCTCGTAGAGTACGTTCTGCAACATGCTCTCCTCAGCCGGCGTGAGATTGCCCTTGGTCTTGTCCTTCAGGATGCCGAGGATGTCGATGGTCTGCCGCGCGCCCATCATGTCAACCTGCGGCTTTCCGCCTTGGGGAGCAGCAAGTCCGAGCTGCATCAGCGCGCTCATGTACAGCGACGCCGCAAACTTCTCGAAGTCCATCTCGAAGTCTTTGGCGCGATGCGCTTGTCCCTGCTTGCCCAACTCGCGCCGAATTTGCTCATCGACTTCGCGCGTGGTTTCCTGGTAGGCATCGGCTGAAGCCTGCTGCTCGGCGGCAGAAGGCGCTTCGTGCAACTCGTCCGGCGTAAGTGGCGGTTCGGCGGCGGTTTCGATTGGCGCGGCTTCACGTTGCGCGGCCCGCTCTTCATTGATGCGCTGCGCCGCGTCCCGTTCTTCCTGTTCGCGCTCTTCCCTGCGCTCCTCGGCTTCCACCACGTCGTGACGCAACTCGCCGTCCATACCAAAAAGGCGACGGTCGTTAACTACAAATTCCGATTGCTTCTTCTCTTTGTCTGCCATATGTCCTTTGCTCAAAATTGAAACGGAATGGATTGCACCGTGGCCTTCTGCTCGCCGATTTGAACGGCAGTCCCAGTAGCCTCGAACTCGCGGCGCAGATAGCCTAGCGCCACCGTGCGCTCGCCGCTGGGAAATGGCACCCGTGCCGCGCTGGTAAACTCGCCGATATTCTTGCCATCGGACTGAACCTTGGTTCCAGGCTGCGGCGGCTCGCCTTCGACCAGGAACCCGGTAAACGTGCGGTGAAGAATGGCGCGGGCGCGAATGCGCTCTACGATCTCCTGCCCGATATAACAGCCCTTGGTAAAGTTGAGCGCGTGCTTCTGCTCGGTTTCCTGCGGCAAGTCACGCTGGCCGAAGTCGCGGCCAAAAAGCGGAACTCCCCGCGCAATTCGATACAACTCCAGTGCTTCGCTGCCTACCGGTGTCGCACCGGCCGCGATCAATTCATCCCACACACGGTCGGCTTGCTCCGCGGCAAACCATATCTCATAGGCATCAAAATTTGGATGCGTGTTGTGCGCCACCGAGATTCCCACGTCGTGCCACACCAAGTCGGTCACCTGTCCCGGATCGAGCTGCGAGACATCGATGCCAGCAGCCTGCAAGACCTGTGCCGCCCGAGGCCCGGCGAGGCCCACCGCCGTCAGCTTGTCGCTGATGTCAGCGACCTCAACCTCGTCCATGATGATGTAGCGGTCAAAGATTTCCGCGATCGCCGCCGACTGCGCGCGATCGGTGGTGATCAGCACAAAGTCTCCGCGATTGTAGGCCACCAGGTCGCCCACGATGCGGCCCTGCGCCGTTAGCACGAAGTTGTACACGCCATGCCCGACTGCGAGGTCGCGAACGTTGTTGGTGACCATGCCGTTCAGCCAGCGCACGCGGTCTTCGCCGGTCAGCACCAGCTTGGCCTGCCAACTCATGTCGAACAGGCCGCATCCTTCCAGCAGCGCTCGAAATTCGGCTGCGGAGTTTCCGAACGAGGCAGCGGTTTCGGCGCCGCGATAGTTTTCTAGCCGCGCTCCGGCGGATGCGAGCTTCTCTTGAAACGTAGTGACAGCCATACAGAACCTTTGATTATAACGGGGAAAAAAGGTTGCTGCCGCGAGGAGCAATAAGCAACCAGCCGGACCGCCGGGCTTATTGCCAACTGCTCATTGCTTATTGCTTAGTTGCTACTTCCCCTCTCTTTTCGTTATTGTCATTCCCCGTGGCCATTAACAAACGCATCGCCGTCGTCGCCGGAGATGGTGTCGGAAAGGAAGTTATCCCCGCCGCGCTCGATGTGCTGCGCGCCTCGGGCGCGCCGCTCGAGTGCACCACATTCGATTGGGGCGCGGACCGCTACCTCATCGACGGTACCACCATTCCGCCTGATGGTTTTGAGATGCTGGCGCGCGACTTCGACGCCGTCTTCGTCGGAGCGCTAGGCGATCCGCGCGTGCCCAGCAACATCCATGCCAAGGAAATCCTGTTGGGCATGCGCTTCCAGATGGACCTGTACGCTAACGTTCGTCCCGTGCGCCTGCTTGACGCGTCGCTGTGCCCGCTGAAGAACGCCACGCCCGACGACGTCAACTTCACCGTTATCCGGGAGAACACCGAGGGTGTGTACTCAGGAATTGGAGGCAATTTCAAGTTCGGCACGCCCGATGAGGTCGCCACGCAGGAGGACATCAATACGCGTAAAGGTGTCGAGCGAATTATCCGTTATGCTTTCGAGTACGCGCGGGCGAACGGCCGCAAGAAAGTTCTGATGTCGGACAAATCGAACGTGATGACTTACGCCGGCGACCTTTGGCAGCGCGTCTTCAAGGAAGTCGCGCTAGAGTTTCCCAATATCGCAACTCAGCATATGTACGTGGACGCCCTCTGCCTGCAGATGGTGCGCGAGCCCCGCTCGCTCGACGTCATCGTGACCAACAACATGTTCGGCGACATCATCACTGACCTTGCAGCCGCGCTTCAGGGCGGCCTCGGCATGGCAGCCAGCGGCAACGTTCATCCCGGCCGCACCTCGATGTTCGAGCCGGTGCATGGCTCGGCCCCGCCGCTTGCCGGCAAGAATGTCGCGAATCCCATGGGAGCAATACTCACAGGCGCGATGATGCTGGCACATCTTGGATTGGAAGCTGAAGCGAAAAAGATCGAAGGCGCCGTGCTCGTTGCTGTTCGACAGAAAAAGACAACCGCCGATGTTGGCGGCGCGCTGGGCACACGCGAGTGCGCGCAGTGGATTGCGACCTGTGTGGCGCAATAAAATTCGCCGCCAGGCAGCCAATCTTCATCTAACCCGGTTCGAAGGAGGCATCATGACTAAAGGTGAATTCGCTCTATTCCGCCGCTACGAGTTTCCCAAAACCTTCAAGCTGCTGCGAATGTATCCCGAAGACAAGAAGGACCTGAAACCGTCGCCCATCATCCGCAGCGCGATCGAGACCCTCGGTACCTTTATTAGCGAGGAGGCGATCAACCTCTCTTACGCCCGCACCGGAGCTTTCGACGTGGCCACCTTCAAGCCCGCCACGCCGGCGACCATGGCAGGTGGTATTGCCAAGCTCGAGGCGGTGGCCGCGGAAACCGACGCAGCCCTCGCCACGCTGTCGGAGGAAGACTTCCAGAAGCAGGTTGATGCGTTCGGCCACCCGATGCCGATGTCTGCGGTAATGTTCACAATGATGCTGGACCACATCCACCATCGCGGGCAGTTCACGATTTATTCGCGTCTGGCGGGGGCAAAGGTACCGCAGATCTATGGGCCATCCGCTGACGAGCCCATGCAGCCGCCGAAATAAACGATGGACAATCATCAGTACTCGGCGACCACGCTATGGAAGCATTCGTCTCCCGAGGCGGAAGCACCCTACTCCGCTCGCAGCGCCTTCATGGGATCAACTTTGGTGGCGCGTTTCGCCGGCAGGTAACACGCCAGCATGGCGATCGCGATCATAGCTGCGCTTACTGCAAGGTAGGTCGCGAGGCTGCTTGGACTCACGCCGTAGAGCATGCTCGAGAGCCAACGGGTCAAGCCGAAGCCGACTACGATCCCGAGGCCCACCCCGATCAGCACCAGCAATAGTCCACTCAGCATGATGAGCCTGAGCACGTCGCCGCGCTGCGCTCCTAGCGCCATCCTTATGCCGATTTCCTGCCTGCGCTGCTCGACGCTGGTGGCTAACACTCCATAGATGCCGACCGCCGCCAGCACCAGGGCGAGCCCGCCGAAGATCGACATCACAAAGCTGTTGAAGCGCCGCTGGCCGAGGCTCTGACCGACAATCTCCTGCATCGACTCGATGTCATACGCTGGCAGGTCTTTATCGATACCACGCACCTGATTGCGAATATCCGCGGTCATGAGCGCGGGATCGCCGGCGCCCCGTACGGTAAGCGTGAGGAAGGTGTAATCCACCATCGGCCTGACAATCTCGGGCCGCGTGCCGCTCTCCAATGAGACCTGGTGAGTGTCTCCCATGACACCGATTACGGTGAGTTGCAGTGGCGGATCGGGCGGCCGGGCTCCGGCGACGATGGTCTTCCCTACCACGTCCTGATTGGGCCACAGCTTGTTCGCCAGCGACTGATTCACGACGATGACCAGTAGGTGCTTGTCGATCTCGTCGGCCGTGAAGTTGCGGCCTCTGACAATGGGAATGCCGACGGCCGCAAAGTAATCGGGCGAGGTAATGCCGCGCATGTCGGCAGTCGGCTCGCTGCCCGGCTTGGCTGCGGGTTGCCCATCGACCGTGAACTTCATCATGCGGATGCGCGTCATCGGCAGGCCATCGGAGAAGCTCGCGGCTTTCACGCCGGGCAACGCAGAAACCCGTTCGAGTACCTGACGGCAAAACGCAGCCATCTGATCTTTGTTCGCATAGTGCGACGGCGGCAAACTGAAATGCATCGTCAGAACGTGTTCCGGACGAAATCCGGGATCGACGTTGAGCACCGACACCAGGCTGCGGATCATGAAGACCGCGCCGACCAGCAGCACGACGGCAAGGCCCACCTCGCCCACAACCAGGGCTGACCTGATTCGGCTGGGATGCCGTTGGCTGGCGCCCGACTGCTTCAACACCGAGTTGACGTCGGTCTTCGAGACGTAGAGCGCGGGGATGACGCCAAAGACAATACCCGCGGCGAAGCTCACTGTCATGGTGAACAGCAGCACTCCAAGGCTGATGTGCACCTGCTCGGGACGCTGCAGATCGGCGGGCTTGAGCGCCAGCAGCGCCTTGATGCCGAGATAGGCTACGCCGATGGCGAGCACACCCCCGATGGAACTCAACAGCACGCACTCCGCCAGCATCTGGCGGATCAATCGCGCCCGCGACGCGCCCAGGGCCTTACGAATGGCGAGTTCCCGCTGTCGCGCCGTGGCTCGCGTCAGCATCAGGTTCGCGAGATTGGCGCAAGCCAGCAGCAAGACCATGCCTACCGCGGAAAGCAGTACCAACAGGTTGCGCCGCAACTCCTGGCCCAGGTCTTCGACGTACACGGGAAACACGTTCGCGCTGAATCCAGCGTTGAGCGCAGTGTTTTGCTCCTCAAGGCGGCGCGCCACCGTCTGCATCTCGTCACGCGATTGCTGCAGCGTCACGCCCGGACGCAGTCGCGCGAAAACTTGCATGCGTCGGCGATTGCGTTCGGCTTCCGTACCCTTCCGCGAAGCATCATAGGGAATCCAAATGTCGGGCTTGCGCTGTTCCGAACCTTGCCGTGTCGATGGAAGATAGAAATTGGCCGGAAGCACGCCTACCACACTGTAGGACTCGTCGTTCAAGGTGATGGTCTGGCCAACGATGGAACGGCTTCCGCCGAAATGACTCTGCCAATATGCATAGCTCAGCATCGCTGCGTGGCTTTGGCTGGGATCGCGCTCGACGAAGTCAAAGGTCGTTCCGGCCGCGGGATTTACTCCCAGCACCTGGAAAAAGTTGGGCGAGACCCGCGCACCCGCCACGCGTTCGGGCTCGCCGTTACCGGTACGATTCAGGCTGACATCTTCGAATCCGGCAATGCCATCAAACGACTTCGCCTGCCGTACCCACTCTTCGAAATTCGTGTAGGACGTCGGGACGCGGTCGCCAACCAGAGCGCCGAGTTGCGGATTCTTTTCCCAGACCATGGCCAGCGCGTCAGGATCGCGGAACGGCAACTTACGCAACAAGACCGCATCAACCACGCTGAAAACCGCGGTGTTAGCTCCGATACCGAGCGCCAGTAACAGGACGGCCACCAGGTAGAAGAGCGGCGACTTCCGCATGAGGCGAAAGCCGAAGGCGAGGTCTTGCAGGAATGCACTCATGTGAGTTTCTAGGCTGTCGCCGCCGTGCTCTTCTGCTTCGCCGACTTCATCTCTGCCTTATGCTGCTTCTGCGCCGATGCGAGTTGCTTCTTGAGAATCCGCATACCCGCGTCCACATGCTTCTCTTGCAGCAAGAAAGGCGGCAGGAAGCGAAGTACGCTATCTTGCGTTACGTTGATCAGGAGTCCGTCGGCAAGCGCGCCGTCCAGCACCGGCTTGCCGGGAATGTTGAGTTGCAGCGCCTGAATCGCGCCCACGCCCCGCGCTTCCGTAGCGATATCGAACTTCGCCACTAACTCCTCCAGCTTCGTGGTGAAGTAGGCTCCGACGCGCCGCACTTGGTACAGCAAATTTTCTTCTTCGAGGATGGCCAGATATTCCAGCGCGATGCGACAAGCCAAGGGACCGCCCCCGAATGTCGTGCCATGTTTGCCGGGCGTGATGTGTTTCGCAAAGCGGTCATTGGCGAGAAATGCTCCCATGGGAAATCCTGCGGCCATTGGTTTCGCAACGCAGACCACGTCAGGTATGACGCCGAAATGCTGGAACGCGAAGAGTTGCCCCGTACGGCCCATGCCACACTGGATCTCGTCGAAGATAAGCGCGGCGTTGTTCTGGTCCGCGACCTCGCGACAGGCATGCAGAAAATCCGGCGACGAAACCTGAATGCCGCCCTCGCCCTGGATCGGCTCCAGCACGATGCCGCAAACTTTATCGTTAACCGCGGCGCGCAGCGCTTCGATGTCGTTGCGCGGAACGAAGCGCACGCCTTCCAGCATGGGATCGAATCCCTGGCGATATTTGGGTTGGCCGGTAAGAGCGAGCGCTCCCATGGTGCGGCCGTGAAACGAATTGTCTAGCGCGACAACAATCATCTTCTCCGGTCCAGCCGTAGCGTGCCCGGCGGCGCGCACCAACTTCAGCACGCCCTCGATAGCCTCGGTACCGCTGTTGGTGAAGAAGGCGCGATCGAGTCCCGACTTTTGACAAAGCTTTTCCGCCAGCAGTCCCTGGTACTCGTTGTAGTAAAGGTTCGACAGGTGAATCACCTTTGCCGCCTGATCGCGGATGACCTTCACGATGCGGGGATGTGCGTGCCCAAGAGCGTTCACCCCTAGCCCCGAGAGAAAGTCGAGGTAGCGCTTGCCATCGATGTCAAAAAGATACACACCCTTCCCACGCGCGAACGCCACCGGATAACGGGCATAGGTGTTCAGAAGATATTTCTGCTCAAGCTCAACGATTTCCTGGTAACTCGGCACGATGATGGCCTCGATTCCTGTTGATTCTAGACTCTAGTGCAAACCCTAGCTAGCTCTGTGAAATGGCCACTTATCGAAAGTCTGGATCGAACCGTCCAAGCCGATTTCTCTTCATTCAGCCAACCCGCTCATCTGCACCAATATATGTGCAGAAAGTGACAATTTAGATAACAGTCTAATTGCGGCAACTCCCAATCCATCCCAACGCAGCGCCAGGCCGCTTGTTTCCGCGGCGTGAATAGCAAATTTCGAGGTTCGACTCCGACGTGGGAAGATTGCTTCCCTTTTATTGCAAATGTTTGCACATGCGTTACGGTAACTATTTGGATTATCATGGTAAACTTTGGCATGTTACTTGCAAGTAGCTCATCGAGCTTGCTTCCGCGATGGGTGTGGTATATCGGTCCTCCAACCCGTCGGGAGCAACCGTACCCACATCCAAAGGAGCGTTCCGAACGGTCGGACAACCGCTCAGGAAGAGACGAGAATGAAGAGATTAGCTCTGGCGATCGCGTGTCTAGCTTTGCTCACTGTGGCCGCCTCCGGCGCGTGGGCCAACCCTATCCCCACACAGATAACCCTTGGACCGAGCTCGGCGGGCACGGTCACAGCGAGCCCAACCTCAGAGATATTCTCCGGCGTTTGGGGCTGGGCCTATCAAGGTGCTAACTCCGGGAATCCTGGCTTCACCCTCGCGAACGCGACCATCGCCGTAGTCGGCGGCGGTGGTGGGATCTACACGCTGGCGGCCAACGCGGAGAACTTCACGGTAAATATTGGCGTCAATTCATTAAGCGGCACACTCTCGCTCAATACCGTAGCGCTTCCGACACCTGGCCTCGCGGTCTTCGTAGGAACGCTCAGCATCACCAGCGCGACTGCGGGATTCCAGAGCACTGGCTACCCAAAGGGCGCAGTGGTGAATGCAGACTTCGTCACATACCAGGGCAATCTATCAAGTGGCCAGCTCACACCTTCCGTTCCAGAGCCGTCGAGCCTTGCCTTACTGGGCACGGGCGTTCTGGGATTGGCAGGCCTTATCCGCAACAAGATGAAGATCTAGTCGCGCGCTTTAAACGCTTCCTTTGGTAGAAAGGCCGGAGCGAATCGTCTTCGGCCTTTTTCGCGCCCTGAGAACCTAGAGAGGCATGGATAGTCCGAGCCAGCTCGCCGGTATCGATTCTGCACCGCATCGAAACGAAATTGCCATTTCGCCAATACCGCGTTAGAGTCCTCGTACCACAGCCACGGCATGGGACTACCACTAAAGCAGCATAAACGATCGCCCTATCTGTGCTATTCACATTGTTGCGATTTGCATCTAGTCTTTCCCCGCTTCACTGTTAAGGAATTTGCGAGTTCTCTACGAGGCTGGCCGGATGATCTCTCCTCGCGGATTACTCGCAGCTTGGGGGCTGAATCTCGATGCGCCATGCGTTCAGGATTGGGCAACCAGGCGAAAACTTGTACGTGCTACCGGTACGTCCACAGCAAAATAGTCGGCACGAAAACGAGAACGACGAGCTCAGCGCATTCCGCGGCTTTTTACTTGCAGCGTCCGCATCTGTACTGTTGTGGGGCGGTTTACTGACGACGTTGTGGCTGTTGATCTGGAGGAAGTAGCTTCACGCGTCCATTCATATTTTTTGTGACTTTCGCTTCGACTCGTTATTTGTCCCATTCCCCGCTATCTGTTCGATTCAATTCAACCATCTCTTAGCGCCATGAGATCAGCGCAACCGACGCCAGCGCCCCAACAATCCCAACCCCCTGCCAGCTTGAGATCCGCTCCTTTAGGAAAACGCGCGCCAGAATCACCGTGCTTGCCGGATAGAGTGACGAAAGCACAGCGGCGACGTCGAGGCGACCGTGCCGCGTGGCCGCGATGAACAGCGCATTGCCGGCCGAGTCGAGAAGGCCGGACAGTATCATCGGCCAGAACACGGTTCGCAACGGCTGCGGATCTCGAGGTGAAATAGCGACCAAAGCAAGCATCAGCAATGTGGAGATGAAACGCGCAGCCACCAGGGGCCAGAAAACTCCGTGATGCCCCGCCTGCTTGCCGGCTACCAGAAATAGCCCAAACATCACACCGGCCAATATTGCTAGCCCGAGGCCGCGGTGTGAGTCGACGTCCTCATTCGGACGCGCCACCAGCCAGATGCTCACTAGTGCGAGCGCGAAACCGAACAACTGAGCCAGGTCAGGCATCCCTTCGGTACGAAAGCCGACCAGCACCGGCAAAACTCCCGTGATGACGGCGGCCACCGGCGCCACCACCCCCATTCGCCCAATCGCGAGCGCTTTGTAGAGTGCCGCAATGCCGAACGCACCAACCAGGCCGGCAAATGCTCCCCACTCCAGATCAGCACGAGGCGGAATCGCTTCTCCCGTGAGGCACGCCATTGTCAGCATGGCAATCAGTCCACAACCGTGAGCGACCGCAACCACGCGGAACACGCTGGCGCGTTTGGCTGCCAATCCGCCGCAAAAGTCACCTCCTCCCCAGGAGGTAGCAGCGGCTAGGCTCAGGCCTGATGCTCCGACACTGGCAAAGTTCATCGCTGCTTACCATACACGGAGAATCGCCGACTTTCCGCCGTTTCAACCCGGATTACCCGGTCTGTCGACACTACGACACATCTTGTCGCGAGACAATATTGGCCCGTAAGTACCGCCACCTTAGTAACTTCCATCGATTCGGATTTTCACACGAATATTCCAAAAAACATATCTCTCATCTTCGGGTTAATTTATAATTCTGGAAGCTATTCATAGACCAAGGGTTACAGGTTTTCAGGATGGCCCCCATTGTGGCATCTAAGTTGCACACAAAGAACGAGTTCGAGAATCCGGTCGCCCACGCATCGATTAGGATTCAGCCGCCCAGCCCGATGGCCAGAGACTTACAGTCGCGATTTCTCGCCTTACTACTAGCGCTCTTCAGCGTTGCGGCCATCGTTTTTGCCTCGATCAATTTCCAAAAGGACCGCGAGTACTTTACCCCATACGATGGCGTGTGGTGGGTGGAAGACGGAGACCACCTCCAGGCACAGCGGGTGGACGCGAATGGTCCGGGAGAGAAGGCTGGAGTAAAAAAAGGCGACTGGCTGGTCGCGGTTGACGGACGCAATCTCAGCAACGTAGCCAGCCTCGAGCAGCAGTTATATCGCACCGGGATCTGGTCAAAAGCCACGTATTCGCTGGTGCGCCAGGGAATCCCAGTCGAAGCGCCACTTATCCTGGCTCCCGCAGATCGTTCGCTGTACTTGGGTCTGCGCCTGATTGCGCTGGTGTATCTCGGCATTGGGCTGTATGTCCTGCTGCGCCGCTGGACTGCGCCCAAGAGCGCCCACTTCTACGTCTTCTGCCTGGTGTCTTTCGTTTTTTATTCCTTCCACTACACCGGCAAGCTCAACGACTTTGACTGGATCATCTATTGGTCGAATGTGGTCGCATGGCTTTTGCAGCCCGCGCTGTTCCTGCATTTCTCGCTGACCTTCCCCGAGCGCAAAGCCTTGCTGACCGGCCGCCGCTGGCTGGTTCCTCTGGTGTACCTGCCGGGTGCGCTGATCCTGACGCTGCAGATCGTCGCCGTCAGGTGGCTGCAACCCAGCGAGACCCTGCGGTTTAACCTTGACCGGCTGGCGATGGTCTATCTCGCCGCTTACTTCTTGACCGCAACCTTCGTTCTGTGGCACAGCTACCGACACGCGGGTTCCGCTATTTTGCGGCAGCAGATGAAGTGGGTCACGCGCGGAACCATCCTCGCGGTGGCTCCGTTTACGGTCTTCTACGTTATTCCTTACCTGCTCGGAAGCGTGCCGACCGCGGGCATGCGCTTCTCCGTGCTGTCGCTGGTCTTCCTGCCTCTGACATTTGGCTACGCGATATTCCGTTACCGCCTGATGGATGTCGACCTCATCTTCAAACGCGGAATGGCCTACACCATTGCCGGAGGCGCAATTTTGGCGGCGTATTTTGCAGCCGTCGGGGTGGTTTCGGAGTTGTTCCATAAGAATTTCCCCAGCGCCGGTCCGGTTGGTTTGGTGATTGCGATTGCCGTAACTGCCCTGCTATTCGATCCTTTCAAGAACTGGGTGCAGGATTACCTCGACAAACTTTTTTACAAAAAGCGTTACGACTACCGAAAGACGCTGATCGAATTTGGCCGCGACCTGAATTCCGAAACCGACCTCGACAGCATGCTCACCTCGATCGTCGATCGCCTGTCGCGCACCCTGATGGTCGACCGAATGGCAGTGTTCCTGTCGAATCCGGAGAGCCCGGAGCAGTTCGCGCTGGCCAAGACCTTCGGCATCGCGAACACCGGCGGCCTCGACCTGGACTTCCTGCATGTGGAACGCCCGGAATGGGCTGCCGGACACTTGTTCTTCGACAACACCAGCCAGGCTGTACGCGAAACTCCCCAAGCCCGTGAAGCCATCCGACGACTCGAGCTGAACTACTACATTCCCTGCACTGTGATGAACCGCATGATTGCCGTGCTCGGGCTCGGCAAGACCGCGGAAGGCGACTTCCTCTCCAGTGAGGATGTGCAATTGCTCGAAACCCTCGCCGGCTATATCGGAATCGCCCTGCAGAATGCGCGCCTCTACAAATCGCTGGAAAGCAAGGCCGCCCAGTACGAGCGCTTGAAGGAGTTCAACGAGAACATCGTCGAATCTATCAGCGTGGGCGTGCTGGCTGTGGACCTCGAAGACCGTATCGAGTCGTGGAACTCGCAGATGGAAGTGATGTACGCGTCGTCACGGACCGAAGTCCTCGGCCATTCTCTGCGCGACGTCTTCTCGCCTGCGTTTCTCGAGGAGTATTACCGCGTACGGCAGAGCTCGGGGATCCACAATCTCTACAAGTTCCGGCTGGGCACCACGGCGGGCGACACGCGCATCACCAACATCGCCATCGCGCCGCTGGTCAGCAAGGATTTCAGCGTGGTTGGCCGCCTGATTATTGTGGACGACATCACCGAACGCATCGAATTGGAGTCGCAGTTGACCCAGGCCGAAAAGCTTTCCTCCATCGGACTGCTGGCGGCGGGGGTGGCGCACGAGGTCAACACTCCGCTGGCGGTTATCTCGTCCTACGCGCAGATGCTGGCCAAGCAGGTGAGTGCAGATCCCAAGAAAGCGGAGTTGCTGGATAAGATCACGCGGCAAACCTTCCGCGCCTCCGAGATCGTCAACAGCTTGCTGAACTTCTCGCGCACCTCGAGTTCCGAGTTCAACAACGTGGATTTGAATCGCGTCATCCACGACACGCTGACGCTGCTCGAGCACCAGTTCAAGACCGCGCGCATCAAGATCGTGCCGGACTTGCATCCCCAGTTGCCGCCGATTTTCGGAAACACTGGAAAACTGCAACAGGTCTTCCTGAATTTGTTCCTCAACGCCAAAGACGCCATGCCTGCCGGAGGCACGCTGACCATCACCACCGGCAACGGACATAACGTCCGGGTC
>Ga0209584_10000376_pt1 | contig 13534 bp, 14 predicted proteins | sample NGEPerD_FD_184507 | JGI IMG/M metagenome (GOLD analysis project Ga0209584, IMG submission 184507) | Arctic peat soil microbial communities from the Barrow Environmental Observatory site, Barrow, Alaska, USA - NGEE PermafrostAB12-D... | ecosystem: Environmental > Terrestrial > Soil > Wetlands >...
GTTCGTACCCCGCGCCTCCTTCGACCCCGCCGGGCGCGCCGGCCCCGAGCACCAGCCCACTCATCTTTCGGGCAACCTTGGAGCCCCGGGCGTCGAGTCGGGCCACCAGCTCCTGGCCGGTGAAACAACCTTTGGTGAACGACACCGTGCGCTCGACCAGCCCGACCTCTGCGGCGATGGTCGAATCGGTGATCTCCCTTCCGTTCACCGGCACGCCCGCCTCGATCCTCACTGCTTCCCATGCCGCATCCCCGCACCGGAGCACGCCCGGGTCGACCCAGCCGTCGATCGGGCCTCCGGGCGCGGGTGAGGGTCCGACCAGGTCGAATCCAGACAGGCCCGGCCACTCGACCGGCAGGCGCAGCACCCCGTCGGGATCCATGCCGGCACCGGTGCCGGGATCAGCACCGGCTGCGGGCACGGTCACCGCCCATCCGTCGGCCTCAGGTCCGCGGATCGCCACACAGCTCCACGGGAGCGGCTCGATCTCCACCTCGACCCGGAGCCGGAACCGCTTCAGTCGTGCATCGACGACCTCCCCGTACCCCGCGTCGGTGTCGATGATGAAGACATCGGCAGCCCTCCGGGTGACCCGGACCAAGGCATCGATCTTCCCCTGCGGGCTCAACAGCAGCGCGTCCGCGGACCCTCCGATCGGCATGCCCTCGACGTCCTGGCTGCACTGGCCCTGCAGGTACGAGACGGCGTCCGCACCGGACACGGACAGCACGTCCCTGTCGAGCTGGTGGGCACCCACCCCGTGGCGAAGGGCCTCGTACTCAGCTCCGAGGTTCGTCGCGGCGCCGGTCACGCGGTCACCCGTTCACCGCGGTGCCGACGCGGCTCGGGCCATGGCCACCGCCGACAGGACGGCCGCTGCCTTGTGGGCGCACTCGGCATTCTCCGAAGCCGGATCGCTGTCGGCCACGATGCCCGCCCCGGCCTGTACCGACGCGGTCCCGTCCGGACCGACGGTCATGGTCCGGATGGCGATGGCGGTGTCGAGATTGCCCGAGAAGTCGAGATACCCCACAACCCCGCCGTAGACGCCACGCCTGGTCGGCTCGAGATCGTCGATGATCTCCATCGCCCGTACTTTCGGGGCACCGGAGAGGGTTCCTGCCGGGATGGTGGCGCGCAACACGTCGATCGGTCCCCTGCCCGGGGCCAGTTGGCCCGACACCTGGGAGGTCAGGTGCATGATGTGGCTGTAGCGCTCCACCACCATCATCTCGTCGACCACCTCGGTCCCGAAGCTGACCACCCGGCCCACGTCGTTGCGCGCCAGGTCCACCAGCATCACGTGCTCTGCCACCTCCTTCGGGTCTTCGACGAGCTCGCCGGCGAGCCGGCTGTCGTCCTCGGGAGTCGCCCCCCGGGGGCGAGATCCGGCGATGGGCCGCGAGATGACCGTTCCGTCGCGGAGGCGCACCATCGGTTCGGGGGACGCACCCACCACGGTCACCTCGGGGAAGCGGAGGAAGTAGAGGTAGGGGCTCGGATTGACCAGGCGGAGGACGCGGTAGACGTCGAAGGGATCCGCACCCAGGGAGCCCAGGTCGAATCGTTGCGAGAGGACCACCTGGAAGATGTCCCCGGCCGTGACGTGCTCCTTGGCGGCCCGGACCGCGTCCTCGTAGAGCGAGTCGGACATCGTGCGTCGCACATCTGCAGGGGTGTCGACACGCTCGGGCAGGAGGCGTGGCGGTTGGTCCACCGGGCGGAAGCAGTCGGCGGCCAGCTGGTCGAGCCGGGTCTCGGCCGCGTGGTGGGCGCCATGGAGCTCGTCGACTCCCCAGTCCGGGTCGATGACCACGTTGTCGATCAGCACCACCCTCTGGCGCCAGTGGTCGAAGGCGGCCAGCTGGCCGATGACGGCCAGGATGGCGTCGGGCTGGCCCAGGTCGTCGCGGGGGGCGTTCGGCAGGTGCTCCACCTCGCGCACCACGTCGTACCCGAGATAACCCACCAGTCCGGCATGCAGCGGGGGCAGGTCCGCCAGCTCCGGTGATTTGAAGGCGCCCAGGATCGCCTCCAGGGCGGCCAAGACTCCCCCGGTCCCGCTGACCCCGTTGCCGGTCACCGCATCGAGGTCGAGGGTGCCGTCGGTGGTCACTACGCCGCCGCGGGACGTGACGGTGGCCAGGGGATTCCTCCCGATGAAGGAGTACCGCCCCCACCGTTCGCCGCCCTCCACTGACTCGAGCAGGAACCCCGTGGTGTCCCCGCTGCCTACGATCTGCAGGAAGACAGCCACCGGGGTGATGGTGTCGGCCACCAGTTCGCGCCAGACCGGGACGATCCGGTGCTTGGATGCCAATGCCACGAAGCCGGAAGGTCCCGGGCCGGTCGGGTCGTGCTCCAACGCCAGGGTCATCGATCCGACGTCGTGTCGCCGAAGGAGCGGTAGAAGCAGGTGCGGTGACCGGTGTGACAGGCCCCCGCCCCCTCCTGGTCGACCTCGATCAACAGGGCGTCACCGTCGCAGTCGTAGTGGACGCTGCGCACGTACTGGCGGTCGCCCGAGGTCTCGCCCTTGCACCAGTACTCCTGTCGGCTACGGCTCCAGAACCAGGTCCTTCCGGTGTCGAGCGTGCGGCGGAGGGACTCGCTGTTCATCCAGGCGAACATGAGGACGGCACTGTCGGAGGCGTCCTGGACGATGGCCCCGACCAGACCGTCCCCGTTGAAGGTGATCCGATCGAACTCGGCATCGGTAAAGGCGATCGGGGTGGCCGTGTAGGCGGTGGTGTCGTTCGTGCCGGTGCTCACGAGAGGTGCTCCCTGGTGCGTGTCGTTGCTGTCGTCTGGATCGTCGTCCGGGTCGTCGCGCAGGTCGTCATCTGGGTCGTCGGACAAGGTGGGTCGTCGGAGCGGAGCGGAGCGGCCGCGGGGCGGATACCGCTCGATGCGGCGTGTCCGGTGCCCGGCCTCGGGAGTCATGTTCAGAGATAGAGACCGGTCCCGCCGTCGATGCGGGTCGCGGCGACCGCATGGATGTCCCGCTCCCGGAGGATGATGTACTCGTCGCCCTGGACTTCCACTTCGAACTGGTCCTCGGGGTTGAACAGGACGTTGTCCCCCGCCTTCACCGATCGGACGTGGGGGCCCACGGCCACCGTCTCGGCCCAGGCGAGCCGCCGCGACACCTGGGCAGTGGCCGGAATCAGGATCCCCGCTCGTGAACGACGCTCGCCCTCCGACGGCCCCACCTGGACCAACACCCGGTCGGCCAGAACGGTGATGGCCAGCTGGGCCCGGCTCCCGTCCCCGTTTTGGCTGGTTGCTGGAACTTCTGACGTCGTGGAAGCCACGATCTCAGGCTACCGCAGGGGTGATGGGGCCCGGCCGGAGCCGACTGAACCGACTGAGCCGACTGAGCCGGCCCAGCTGACTGAGCGGGTCGGAGGGCCCGGGATAGGCCGGGATGACCCGTTCGGGCGAGGCAGCGGCTGCGGTCACAACGAGTGCAGTCACGAGGGTGACGAGTCAGGAGGGTGACGAGTCAGGAGGGTGACGGCGGGCGCACCGACACCCCCGCCAACTGCATGTACGCCTTCGCCTCGCCCACGGTGAACTCACCCAGATGGAAGATCGAGGCGGCAAGCACCGCATCGGCGGATCCCTCCAGGGCTCCCTCGACCAGGTGGTCGAGCGTCCCCACACCGCCCGATGCAACGACCGGCACCGGGGTGCGCTCGGCGATCGTGCGGGTCAGCTCCAGGTCGAACCCGTCGCGGGTGCCGTCGCGGTCCATCGAGGTGATCAACAACTCTCCCGCTCCGACGGCCGCGCACTGCTCCGACCAGGCCACGGCGTCCAGGCCGGTGGGCGTCCGGCCGCCGTGGGTGAACACCTCCCATTCCGTTGCCTCGCCCGATGCCCCTTCCGGTCGGCGGCGGCGGGCGTCGACTGCCACGACCACGCACTGGCTACCGAACTCGTCGGCCAGCTCGGCGATGAGAGCCGGCCGGTCCACCGCTGCGGTGTTGATACCGACCTTGTCCGCACCGGCCCGGAGCAACTGCCGGGCATCCTCGACCGAGCGCACCCCTCCGCCGACGGTGAAGGGGATGAAGACCACCTCGGCGGTCCGCGAGACGACGTCGACCATCGTCCGTCGGTTGTCCGAGGAAGCAGTGATGTCGAGGAAGACCAGTTCATCGGCACCCTGGGCGTCATAGCGCGTCGCCAACTCGACCGGGTCGCCGGCGTCGAACAGGTCGACGAACCGGACGCCCTTGACCACCCGACCTGCGTCCACGTCCAGGCAGGGGATCACACGGACCGTCCGCAAGCCTCCACCCCCTCCGCCACGGTCATCCTGCCGTCGACCAGAGCCCTGCCGGCGATCACACCACCGAGCCGCCGTTCCCCCCGGCCACCGGCAGTCTCCGGCGCTTCGACCCGGACGACCAGGCCGGCAAGCGACTCGACGTCGGCCACCGACCCCACGCCACCCGAGGCGATCACCGGGAGCGCCGTCCGCTGCAAGACGGCCCGCAGTCCGTCGAGGTCTGGGCCGGAGAGCATGCCGTCGCGATCGATGGCGGTCACGATCACTGCGGCCAACTCGACGGCGCCCAACTCTCCAAGGACATCGGAGACCGTGCGGCCACTCCCCTCTTCCCAGCCCCGGACCGCAACCTCCGCACGACCGTCCGTACCCTGGCGGTAGTCGAGGCCGAGAGCAACCCGACCGGGAAACCTGGCTGCCGCCCTGTGTGCCAGCCCGGGGTCCTCGAAGGCAGCGGTGCCGAGGATCACCCTGCTGATGCCGCCGTCGAGGAGCTCTTCGATATCCCCTTCAGAACGAACTCCCCCGCCGGTCTCGACCGGGACACCCACGGCGGCGGCAATGGCCAGCACCGTCGGACGATTCACCGGCCGGCCCGAACGCGCCGCGTCGAGATCCACCACGTGCAGCCACGGAGCACCGGCATCGGCGAACCGGGTGGCCAGGGCCACCGGGTCTCCGTACTCGCTCTGCCTGTCGAAGTCACCCTGCTTCAGCCGGACGGCGGAGCCACCTCTGATGTCCACAGCCGGATAGAGGTCCATCAGGCACAGGCCTCATCGACGCGGCGCACGAAGTTGGCCAGGATGCCCAGTCCGACCGCCCCCGACTTCTCCGGGTGGAACTGGGTTCCCCACAAGGCGCCCCGCTCGGCCGACGCGGTGATCGCGCCGCCGTACTCGCAGGTGGACGTGGTGTCAGCCGTCCGCTCGGGGGCGTACGAGTGCACGAAGTAGACCCACGCCGGATCGGGCACCCCGCCAAGGAGGCCCGAGTCGCATCCGTCCGCGATCTCGACCACGTTCCACTGCATCTGGGGATGCTTGACCCCGTCCGGCAACCGCCTCACCGTGCCGGGCAGGATGCCGAGGCCCGATGCAGAGGGATCCTCGTCGGAGCCCTCGTACAGGAGCTGGAATCCCACGCAGATGCCCAGGAACGGCACGCCGCGGCCGATGGCGAAACGCGCGGCGCCGTCCAGCCCGCTCATCCTCAAGGCCTGGGCACAACGCCCGAAGGCTCCCACCCCGGGGAGCACCACGCCGTCGGCCGTGGCGGCGCGTTCGGGGTCATCGATGAGCTCGGCCTCGGCCCCCAGGTGCTGGAGTGCCTTCTCCGCAGAGCGCAGGTTGCCGATGCCGTAGTCGAGGACGGCGATCACTGGCGCCGGGACGGCCGAGGGACGTGCCGTCCCCACCGAGGTGCACCGCAACACACGGCGATTACAGGGCGCCCTTGGTGGACGGGATGCCGCCACCCTCGACCCGGACCGCATCCCGCAGGGCCCGCGCCACCCCTTTGAATGAAGCCTCCACGATGTGATGGGTGTTCTTTCCGGATATCAACCTCAAGTGGAGGGTTAGACCTGCCGAAGTGGAGAAGGCTCTCCAGAACTCCTCGGCCAGCTGGGGATCGAAGGGCGGGGTGCCCAATGGAGTGGTGTCTGGGGGGAACTCGATGCCGTAGGCCAGGTACGGGCGCCCGGACAGGTCGAGGGCCACCTCCACCAGTGCCTCGTCGAGCGGGAGGGCAATGGAGCCGAAGCGGCGGATGCCTGCCTTGTCCCCCAGGGCCTCGGACAGCACCTCGCCCAGGGTGATGCCGACGTCTTCGACTGTGTGGTGGGCGTCGACTTCGAGGTCACCCACGGCGGAGACGGTCAGGTCGAACCCGCCGTGGCGCCCCAGCTGGCTGATCATGTGGTCGAAGAACGGCAGACCCGTCGACACGTCGTTGGTGCCGCCACCGTCCAGGTCGATGGTCACGTCGATGGTGGTCTCCTTGGTCGCCCGTCGGTTCGTCGCCGTGCGGCGGGTCGGGGACGATGCCGGGGACGGTTCCGGTGTCGGCGCTGGGCTCGGTGTCGGTGCGCTCATTGAAGGCTTTCGCTCAGTGCGGCCAGGAACCTGTCGTTCTCCGATGGGAGCCCCACCGTCACCCGGAGGCAACCGGTGAGGCCTGGCCACTTCGAACAGTCTCGCACGAGCACCGATGCGCCGAGGAGGTCAGTCCACACGTCGCGGGCCTCCTTCAGCAACGGCCGGAAGAGGATGAAGTTGGCGTCCGATGGCCAGGTTTCGACGGGCAGGGCGGCAAGCGTGGCCGCCATCCGCCCCCGCTCCTCCCTCACCATCGCCACCCGGTCCTCCATCTCGTCGATGAACCGGAGGGCCAGGCGCCCAGCCAACTGCTTTGCCGCGTCGAGGTGGTACGGCAACGTCACCATCTCACAGGCCCGGACTACCTCAGGGTCTGCAACCAGGTACCCGAGCCTCGCCCCGGCCATCGACCAGGTCTTCGAAAACGTCCGGACCGCCGCCGTGCGCTCCGCCCCTGGGCCCTTGCCACGCAGGATCTCCAATGCCGACGACGGCGCGAACTGCCCGTACGCCTCATCCACCACCACCAGGCCGGGGGCCATGGCCACCACCGCCTCGATGTCGGCCAGCGGATCGGCCCTGCCCGTCGGGTTGTTCGGCGAACACAGGAAGGTGATCACCGGATCGCCGGCACCGACCACCCTGCGCACCTCGCCGAGGTCGAGTTCGAAGGCATCGGACCGGCGTCCTGCCACGACCTCGGTCCCGGTGATGCGTGCGATGTGGCGATGGAGTGTGTACGTGGGCTCGAAGAGAGCTACGGCGCGACCCGGTCCCCCGTAGGCCAACAACAGCGATTGCAGCACCTCGTTCGACCCATTGGCACAGAAGACCTGTTCGGGTGGCACGCCATGGCTGTCGGCCAACCCTCGGCGGAGTTCGGTGGCCTCTCGATCCGGATACCGGTTGAATTCGATGCGGGCGATTCCGGAAAGCAACGCCTCGTACCACCCAGGCGGGGGCGGTAGCGGCGACTCGTTGGTGTTGAGGCGGACCTCGACGTCGACCTGTTCCGAGTGGTAGCCGGTCAGGGCCGCCAGGTCCGGGCGCACGGGAGGGAGGCCCAGGTGCCCGCCCGGGCCACGGCCTACCGGGGCCATCGCAGGCGCACCGACTGGGCATGGGCCGGAAGGCCCTCGGTCTCGGCCAGGGTCACGACGTGGGGCCCGAGGACCTCCAGCGCCTTGTCGCTGACGCTGACGGCATGGATGTGCTTCTGGAAATCATCCACCCGGAGGGCACTGGCGAACCGCGCGGTCCGATTGGTGGGCAGCACGTGATTGGGGCCGGCCAGGTAGTCACCCATGCTGGCCGGCGAATTCGGCCCGAGGAACACGGCCCCGGCCGAGGTCACCTGGGACAGCAGCGACTCGGCGTTGCCGGTCAGGATCTCGAGGTGCTCCGGCGCCACGATGTTGGCGATGGCGATCGCCTGCTTCGGACCGTCCACCAGCACGGCGAAGCCGCCGGCACCCAGGGTCGCCTCGAGGTCGGCACGTCGAGGGGATTCCTTCACGATCCGATCGACATGCGCCGCGACTGCCTCCGCGACCGCTTCCGACCAGGTGATCAGCCAGGCCATGCCGTCCGGCCCGTGCTCGGCCTGCACCACAAGGTCGATGGCGGCCCACTCGGTGGGGGTGTCGGGGCCGGCGATCACCACCACCTCGGACGGCCCCGCGAATGCCGAGGTCACGCCGACGACTCCGGAGACCTGGCGCTTGGCCTCAGCCACATACCGGTTGCCCGGGCCCACGATGACATCCACCGGATCGATGGACTCGGTGCCATAGGCCATGGCCGCGATGGCTTGTGCGCCGCCCACGCAGAAGACCTCGTCGATACCCGCTACCGCCGCTGCCGCCAGGGTGGCATCGTCGATGTGGCCATCGGGCCCGGGAGGGACGCAGAGCACGATCTCCTCCACGCCGGCGACGTGTGCCGGGACGGCGCACATCAGCACCGTCGACGGGTAGCGGGCGCGGCCACCGGGTGCGTAGCAACCGGCACGCCCCACCGGCCGGACCAGATGGCGGACCCTGATCCCACCGGAATCGAAGTCGTCGGCCGCCGCAGCTGCCGATTCGTGGGCGTGGTACGCCAGGATCCGGTCATGGGCGATGTCCAGCGCATCCTGGAGCTCGGACGGCACGCGCCCGAGAGCCGCCCCGATCTCCTCAGCGGGGACCCGCAGCTCGTCGAGATCGACGCCATCGAACTTCGCCGTCAGGCGACGCAGAGCGGCATCGCCACCGGAGCGCACCTCGCCGATGATGGCGGCCACTGCTTCGGACGAGCGTTCCTGCTCGTCCGTCGGGCTCGGCACCGCCTCACGCAACGCCTTGCGATCGCCGGTGAAGCCGCGGAAGTCGAGGCGACGAAGGGCCATGGGCCGTCGATGCTATCGGAACCGGATGGAGGGCCGTCCTCGAAGAGCGGTCGCAAGGCGGCGAGGAACGGACCTCGGGTGGCCGGGCGGAGCGGGGGGCCCTCGGCGGTCCCGGGCGGGCGGAGCGGTCGGCCCTCGGTGGTCCCGGGCGGTCGGACCGGTGCAATGATCGGTAGATGGCCGCCAGCTCCGCAGAACTCTCCTCCCTCGCCACCGCACTCGACGAGTTGACCCGCCGGGTGACCGTGCACGCCGACGCAGCCAACGCGGCGAAGGACGAGGAGACGGCCCGAGAGCTGTTCGCCATCGAACGCGCCCTCAACAGCGCAAACCGTAGGATGGCCAGACTCTCCCTGGCTCTGGGCCGCAGATGACAGCGCCGACCGGATGGGGCGGCCGTCAACGATCTCACACCGAACCCGGACGCGACGAAGGCACCCCAAAGGGTGCCTTCGCGCGAGCGGGCCGGGCGGCGGATCCCGAACTCCGCTCTGCGAAACCGATTGGCGGGAATCGGTTTCGACGGCAACAGCACACCACGTTTTTCGGACGGATTCCAGTCAGCGGTGCGGATTTCACGCCCTACCCGGAAGCGGGCAACTGTTAGGAACCCGAAATGCCAGGTAGATGCTTCGGTTTCGTCGATTCGCCGTCCGGATGCAATCGCAGCCCTGCCTCGGCCGATCGCGGAACACCCGTCAGGAGGCGCCTCTCGCGACACCCTTGCTGCGGGGGGCATTCCGGCCAGCCAGAGCTTCAGTTGGCGCCGACGGACAGAAGTCCGAGAGAACGCAGCTGTCACAGCGAGGTGAGCGCGCCTTGCAGGTGGCTCGGCCGTGCAAGATCAGTCGGAGGCTGAAGGCGCCTCGCTCGGAGGCCGGGATCATGCGGTTGAGAACCTTCTCGACCCGAACCGGGTCGGTCTGGTCGGTGAGGCCCAGGCGGAGTGACAGCCGTTGCACATGGGTGTCCACCGGCAGACCGGGCAACCCGAAGGCGACGCTACGCACCACATTTGCCGTCTTGCGACCGACTCCGGGAAGCGTCACCAGCTGATCGAGGCGCGATGGGACCTCACCACCGAATCGCACGACGACGTCCTGTGCCATCCCCACCAGGTTTCGGGCCTTGGCCCGGTAGAACCCGGTGGAGCGGATCAGTTCCTCGATCTCCGACAGATCTGCCGAGGCCAGCGCCAGGGCGTCGGGAAAGCGGGCAAAGAGCGCGGGCGTGGTCATGTTGACCCGCTCGTCTGTGCACTGAGCCGAGAGTATGGTCGCCACCAGCAGTTCGAACGCATCGGCGTGGCGGAGCGCGCACAGCTCCCGTGCCGAGCCGGGGTACTCCATGCCCAACCGCTCGTTGGTCACCCTCGCTCGTCCGGCGGGTGTCCGTGGTCGGGCCATGGCCCGGACACTACCGGTAGCTTCTTGTGGATGATGAGCCTCGACATTGCGGTGGTGACGGCGCCGGATGGACACGTGGTGGACGAGATCGATGAACTACTCAGCCGGGTCACCAAGGCCACGGGCCACGATGCTCTCAGTGAGCACAAGCGGGAGGCGTTGAGACGTACCGTCGATCGTACGGATGCGTCAACAGGACACCCCACTCTCTCCGTCGGCGTCCTCGCCCGTCTGGACTCAGAAGTGGACCGAGGCGGTCCACGCCCCCCGAAAGGCCTGATCGGATACGCACAGGTGGTCGGGAAAACCCACTCGGGACCGTTCGCGGTCGAGCTGGTGGTGGATCCGGGGTTCGCGGCGCCGGCAGTGGGTGACGCCCTCCTGGGAGCAGCTCTTGACGAGGTAGCCCGGGCGGGAGGCGGGACCGTGCGGCTGTGGGTGGCACGGGCTTCCACGGCAGACGATGCGCTGGCAGCTGCCCACGGATTGCGGATCGAGCGCAACCTCATCCAGATGCGGTGCACGCTGCCGCTCGACACCAGCGGAACCACCCGACCCGACCTGCCGGTTCCGACCCGGAGCTTTCGGCCCGGTGTCGATGAAGCGGCATGGCTGGCCACCAACAACCGGGCGTTTGCGGGCCACCCCGAGCAGGGCCGGTGGGAGATGGCGACACTGCTCGAGCGGGAGAAGGAGCGGTGGTTCGACCCGAGTGGCTTCCTCGTGGTCGAAGAGGGTGGGCGCATCGCCGGCTCGTGTTGGACGAAGATCCATGCCGATACCGATCCGCCGATGGGCGAGATCTACGTCATCGGCGTGGACCCGGACTTCCACGGGCGTGGATGGGGCCGTGCCCTGACCCTTGCCGGCCTGGACTGGCTCGCCGGGGCGGGCATGTCGGTGGGAATGCTCTACGTGGACGCTGCCAATACCGCAGCCGTCTCGCTGTACCGTTCGATCGGCTTCGCCGAGGATCATGTGGATCGGTCCTATTCGGGTTGGTTCGACCCGGCCTGAGGAACGGCCGACCGCGATGTCGACGGTCCCTGCGACGAGGCCCCGGGTGGTCCCAACCGCACCGCTCACTCTCCGCCGAACAGCTCCGGGACCTCGGAACGAAAGTCTCGGTCCGCCGATCCGGCGAGGCCCGGCGATGGACCGCCGGGTCCCTTCTGCGCACCAGGCGGTCGCCACATCCAGTTGCCCGGACCGCCATCGAGCCGGAATCCCTTGTGGGTTCGGAGATAGTGGTGGTGACCGCACAGACGCGCCAGGTTCTCCAACGAGGCCGGTCCACCGGCGGCAAAAGGAACTACCCAGTGATCGATCTCCAGGCCGGCGGCCACGTCGCAGCCGGGGACGACGCAGTTCGCGTCCCGTTCGATGAGTGCCGTCTTCAATGGAGCGGGAATCGATCGACCCAGATGGCAGACAGTGGTCACATCGATGCCGTTGGTGATGACAAGGTCGGTGATGGCATCGCCCATCAGGTCCCGGGCGACCTCGATGGGGACCGGTCCGACGCCGGGAATCTCACAGCGCTCTCCGTCACCCACGCTCCCCCGCCTGAGGGCCTCGAGATCAACCCGCAGGTGGACGGTGGCCTTGGGCTCGAGGACATGGCAGTCGGGGCCGGCGTCGTCATCGGCCCCGTCGCCGGTTCCGCATCCCCCCTCCCTTGAGCGACGCGCCGACGTGGTCTGATCGGGAACGCTGATCCCCCGCCCTGTCACCAGCGCCACGAGGGCATCAGCGGCATAGGCGTCCCGGGACTCACGGATGCCGGCTGCTCTGGCCCGACGGAACGCCCGGTCGGACCCGGCGCTCAATGATGAGAGCACCGCCGCACCTGCATCGGGGGTGAGCCGGGCATCCAGCCGGAAGGCCCCATCGGCGTCCGTCCAGGTCCGGCAATGTCGTGCGGCCCGGATCCCTTCGTAGACACGGGCCGCATCGGTCTTCGACCTTCCCTCGGCCCTGGCCCGGAGGCATCGATCCCGAAGACGACTCAGGGTGTCCCCTTCTGCCACTTGGAGCAGCTCTCCTTCGCTGTTCGGATTGACCGCCACCGCACCGGCGACGGCCTTGGCACCCGACGGGGACAGCCTGCCGGTCCGGTAGGCCTCGTCCACGCCGGGGTGGGACTCGAGCGTCTCCCCCAGACGCAGGAGCTCGACTGCGTTCCCCACGGACTCGCCAGTCACCCCAGCCAGCCAGTGCGCCGCTGACCGCTGTCCGGTCGTCCGATGACAGTTGGCTGCAGCCGCCCGGGTTGCGGCAAGCGTCTTGCCGGCGGCGCAGAGACGTTCTGCCCGGGTGAACCAGGTCACCAGTCGGGCTGCGTCCTCACCGCTGTACTGGCCGGGCTCGAATTCCGACACGAAGCCGGCGATGGCGTCCAACGCATCCCACAGGGCTGATCCATCCAGCCGAAGATGAGCCGGCTGGGTTGCCTGTGGCGTCCGTGGGGACTGGGGTTCCGGGTGGTGCGAGGCTGCCGACGCCATGTGGTAATCGTCCCAGGTGGGTGTGACGACCGGATCGCAGACATCCCATCCCCGGGCAACCGGCCCGCTCGGCGAGACCTGGGTCAGCTTGCGCCCACGAGGTGGCCCACCAGGTAGGTGATCCCTGCAGCAGCACAGGAGATCAAGAGCTGGCGGCTGGCCGACCACAGCCAGGAACGGCCGGTGAACACGGACAGGGCCCCACCCACGCTGAAGGCACCCACCGCGCCGAGAGCGACCGACCACAGCGTCGCTCTCGTTCCGTCCGTGAACAACCACGGCAGAAGCGGGATGAACGCCCCGAGGGCGAAGGTGAAGAACGAGGCGAAGGCGGCCTCGAGCGGTTTGCCGGTTTCCTTTGGGTTGATGCCCAGTTCCTCGCGGGCGTGGGTCTCAAGTGCGATCTCGGGGTTCCGCATCATCTTCACCGAGAGCTCCTCGGCCAACTCGGCGTCGAGCCCGCGGCTCTCGTAGAGTGCGGCCAGTTCCTTGCGCTCGACTTCGGGTTCGTGCCGAAGGGCGTCTCGTTCGACAGCGAGCTCGCGCTCCATCAGCTCGGACTGGGCTCGCATGGAGATGTACTCGCCCGTGGCCATCGAGAACGCGCCACCGATGAGCCCGGCCAATCCGGCCAGGCGGACCGCCCCTGCCGACGAGTTGGCACCGGCCATGCCGAGGATCAGGGCCACATTGGAGACCAATCCGTCGCTGATGCCGAACACGGCCGCACGCGCTCCCCCGCCATGCAGGTTCCGGTGATGATGCTCTTCCACGGCCACGAAGGAGAGCGTACCGACCCGACATCGATGAGGGCACGCTCACGACCGATGGAAGGG
>Ga0209584_10000377_pt1 | contig 13531 bp, 11 predicted proteins | sample NGEPerD_FD_184507 | JGI IMG/M metagenome (GOLD analysis project Ga0209584, IMG submission 184507) | Arctic peat soil microbial communities from the Barrow Environmental Observatory site, Barrow, Alaska, USA - NGEE PermafrostAB12-D... | ecosystem: Environmental > Terrestrial > Soil > Wetlands >...
GTCCAAGACGCTCGACCTGGCTGCCGTTGCGCTCGCCGCCGAACAGGTGGGTGGCGCCCAACGCTGCCTCGACAGCTCGGTCGAGTACGCCAAGACGCGCATCCAGTTCGGACGGCCGATCGGCAGCTTCCAGGCCATCAAGCACAAGTGCGCCGACATGCTGTTGGAGGTGGAGTCGGCCAAGTCGGCGGCCTACTACGCGGGGTGGGCTGCGGCGGAGGACTCCGACGAGCTTCCGGTGGTGGCCAGCCTGGCCAAGTCCTACTGCTCGGAGGCCTACTTCCATGCTGCCGCCGAGACCATCCAGATCCATGGCGGCATCGGCTTCACCTGGGAGCACCCGGCCCACCTCTACTTCAAGCGGGCCAAGTCCTCGGAGCTGATGCTGGGGGACCCCTCCTACCATCGGGAGCTCCTGGCCCAGCGCATCGGCATCTGAGCCCCCACCCGTGCGGACCGTTGCGCGCCGAGCGTCGACCATCCTCGTCGTGACCCTCCCCACCCGCGACGGGGCCCACCCGCGATCTGGCGTAGCGTCTTCGTGATGAGTGATCTGAGTCGAATCATCAGCTGGCTCCTGCTGGCCCTGCTGGCCGTGGTCGGCCTCTGTGGCGCGACCCTGGGAGTGGCCCTGTCACCCACGACGGCCCCGCTTTCCCAGGCGGTGACCAACACGCTGGCTGCCGCCAGCTACTCGGAGGTCCTGAGCGAGCAGACGCCGCAGGGCAAGGAGACCGCCTACCTCACCTTTCAGGCCCCCGATCGCCTGGGCGGCTACATCGAAAGCGGAAGCAAGCGCAGCTACGTCTACGTGATCGGGGGGTTCGAGTACCAGAGCGTGACGATCTCGAACTCCGCTTCCACCAAGCAGCTGACCTTCTACCGCCAGCAGAGCCAGGGTGGGGCCACCGCCGTCGACCCCGCCCAGATGTACCTGCGCCTCTACAAGCAGGGGAAACATGAGCATCAGTCGGGGAACACGTACACCTTCGCCCTGACCCAGGGGAGCCAGTCCGGCACGTTGACCTACACGGTGTCGGGCCAGTACGTCTCGGAGTTCACTGCAAAGGTACCCAGCGCGTCGATCCAGCTGGTCATCTCCCAGGTCGGGTCGGCGCCCCCGGTGGCGCTTCCGGCGGGTGCCAAGGTCATCGGCACCACCTCGCAGGCTGGCTAGCCCGAGGACCGCAGCGGTCAGCCGGGTGAGGACGCCCTGGACCGGGCCTCGGCCTTCACCTGCTGCTTGTGCTGGCGGACCTTGGTCGATGCCTCGGGTGAGTCGATATCGGCCACCGAGCGGAAGGTGCCTGCCTCGCCGAAGGGCGCGGCCGCATCCTCCCAGCCGGCCGGCCGGACCCCGAGCTGCTTGCCGAGGAGGGCCGTGAAGATGCGGGCCTTCTGCTCGCCGAAGCCGGGCAGGGCCTTCAGGTTGGAGAGCAGCTCCTCGCCGTCGGTCGCCGTGGTCCAGATGGCCGCGGCGTCGCCGCCGTACGAGTCCACGATGACGGTGCAGACCTCCTGCACCCGTCCGGCCATGGATTTCGGAAACCGGTGCAGCGCCGGTTTGGCGCCGAAGGCCGAGGCCAACTCCTCGGGGTCCATGGAGGCGATGGCCTCGACCTCGAGCTGCCCACCGAGACGCGCCTGCAGGGCCAAGGGTGCCTTGAAGGCCCGCTCGAGGGGGATCTGCTGGTCGAGGATCATGGCGATCAGCAGGGCCAACGGGTCGTCGGAGAGGAGTCTGTCCGCGGCTTCGTCGCCGGTCACCTGGATCACGGCGTCAGGCTAGCCGGAGCGTCGTGGCCGGCCCTCCCGTCGGCCCGCTGCCCGGCCCGTCGGTCACTGCGCCGGGCGGTCGGCGTGCTCGTCCGGTGCATCCCGGTGGGTGGCGCTGAGGTAGCCGACGAGGCCGATGATGGCGATGCCCAACACCACGCTGACCAGGCCGGCGCCGAGCCCGAGGCCGCCGCGCCAGTGGGGGACGGCGAACCAGTCGGCGAAGGAGGCCCCGAGGGGCCGGGTCAGGATGTAGGCCGTCCAGAAGGCCACCACGGCGTTGAGGCCGAGCAGCCGGTAGGCGAGCGCGGGCAAGGCGATCAACAGGGTGAACAACAGGCCTGAGGCGAAGTAGCCGAGGCCCAGGGTGGTCGCAGTCATGTCGCCGGCCGCGGTGCCGAGGGCGAAGGTGGCCATCACCACCGCCCAGTAGAACGCCTCGCGTGGGGGAGTGGTGACGCTGTGGATGGAGAGGGTTCTCTCGAACCGGTGCCAGACCACGAAGATGACGGCCAGGACGACGGCGAAGAACGTCGTCGAGGCGGCGTAGGGGACCCCGAGGCCTTTGTGCAGGACGTCGGCGGCCATCGTGCCGAAGATGGCGACTATCACCACGGCCAGCCAGTAGACCCATGGCACGTAGCGCTTGGTGCGGAACTGGAGCACCAGCGATGCCGCCAGGCCGAGGCCGGCCAACGGAACAGCGATGCCGGGGCCCAGCTGGTGGACCAGCCCGTCCGAGGTCGACTCCCCCATGGCGGTCAGCACCTTGGTGACCCAGAACTAGACGGTGACCTCGGGGACCTTGACGTGTCCCGGGCGTCGCACGGCAACGGCCCGGCACGGGCCCGTCAGGAACACCGGGTCGGCACACTGTAGGGGCGCCACGGACGATCGGCCCGCCACCCCGGCGGAGGGGCGCTACGAATTCCAGGGGTCGGCGGCAGCCGTGTCGATGCCGTAGCGGTCGATCGCCTCGCCCACCGTGCCCGCGGGGATCACGCCTTCAGCGGCCAGGCAGCGGAGCACGGCCACCACCACGTGGGCCGCATCGACCTCGAAGTGCCGGCGCAGCACCTCCCGGGTGTCGGAGCGCCCGAACCCGTCGGTCCCGAGTGACACGAAGCGCCGTGGCATCCACCGTGCGACCTGGTCGGGGACCGATCGCATGTAGTCGGTCACCGCCACGATCGGGCCCTCGGAGTGGGCGAGGCAGTCGGTCACATGGGGGATCCGTTCGGGGTCCGCCGGGTGCAGGCGGTTCCACCGTTCGACCGAGATGGCGTCCTCGCGGAGCGACTTGTACGAGGTGACCGACCACGCGTCGGCAGCGACGCCCCAGTCGGTGGACAGCAGGTCGCGGGCCGTCATCGCCGCCTGCCACGCCGTCCCCGAGAAGAGCAGCGTGGCCCGGGCCGAACCCGGACCGCCGGAGGCGAACCGGTAGAGGCCCCTGATGATCCCCGTGCGCACCCGATCCGTCTCGGCCGGATCCACCGGGAGCGCAGGCATCGGGTAGTTCTCGTTGTAGAGGGTGAGGTACCAGAACCGGTCCTCCGGCTCCGGGCCGGTCATCCGCCTGATGCCGTCCTCGACGATGGTGGCCACCTCGTACGCGAACGCCGGGTCGTAGGCGGCAACGTTGGGCACCACGGAGGCCAGCAGGAGCGAGTGGCCGTCCTGGTGCTGGAGCCCTTCGCCGTTGAGGGTGGTCCGGCCGGCCGTGCATCCGAGGAGGAACCCGCGGCCGCGGCAGTCACCGAGGGCCCACAGGAGGTCCCCTGTCCGCTGGAAGCCGAACATCGAGTAGAAGAGGTAGCAGGGGATGAGGGGCTCGCCCCACGTGGCATACGAGGTGGCCGCCGCCGTGAATGCTGCGATGCCCCCGGCTTCGCTGATCCCCTCCTGGAGCACCTGGCCCGTGGCGCTCTCGGCGTAGTGCAGGGCGAGCCCGGCATCGACCGGCGTGTAGCGCTGGCCGTCGGGTGCGTAGATCTGTACCTCGCTGATCAGCGACTCGAGTCCGAAGGTCCGCGCCTCGTCGGCCACGATGGGGACGATGCGCGGCCCGACCGAGGGGTCGCGGACCAGGGAGCGAAGGAGTCGGGCGAAGGCCATGGTGGTCGAGACGCCCTGGCGGCCGGAGCCGGCCAGCAGGTCTGCGAAGGCAGCCTCCTTCGGAGCGGCGAGCACCTTGGACCGGACCACCCGGCTCGGGAGCGGCCCGCCGAGGGACCGGCGTCGATCGGCGAGGTAGAGGGCCGCCGGTTCGTCGGGCGCGGGCCGGTAGTACGGAGGCAGGTCGGCATCGAGCGCGTGCTCCGGGATCTCGTCGTGCAGGAACAGCCGGTCGCGCAGGGCCAGCAACTGGCGCTTGGTCATCTTCTTCATCTGGTGGCTGGCGTTGCGGGCCTCGATCTCCGGCCCGAGGGTCCATCCCTTGACCGTCTTGGCCAGGATGACGGTGGGGGCGCCCTTGTGCTCCGTCGCCGCCTTGTAGGCGGCGTAGAGCTTGCGGTAGTCGTGCCCACCCCGAGGGAGGCTCTGGAGCTCCTCGTCCGACAGGTGGGCGACCAGCTCACCCAGCCGGGGGTCCGGTCCGAAGAAGTGCTCGCGTATGTAGGCACCGGACTCGGTGGCGTACTTCTGGAACTCGCCGTCGACGGTCGAGTTCATCTTGTTGAGCAGCACCCCGTCGACGTCCTTGGCCAGGAGTGCGTCCCAGGTGCGGCCCCAGATCACCTTGATGACGTTCCACCCGGCGCCCCGGAAGAGCGCCTCGAACTCCTGGATGACCTTGCCGTTGCCCCGCACCGGCCCGTCCAGCCGCTGCAGGTTGCAGTTGACCACCAGTGTCAGGTTGTCGAGGTGCTCCCGGGCCGCCATCCCGAGCAGGCCGATGGTCTCGGGCTCGTCGAACTCCCCGTCCCCGACGAACCCCCACACCCGACTGTCCGAGGTGTCCGCTATCCCCCGAGCGTGGAGGTAGCGGCTCACGTGGGCCTGGGCGACGGCGTTGAGCGGGCCGAGGCCCATGGACACCGTCGGGTACTCCCAGAAGTCGGGCATCAGCCGGGGGTGGGGGTAGGAGGAGAGCCCGTCGCCCCCCACTTCGAAGCGGTAATTGTCGAGCTGCGCCTCGGACAGCCGGCCCTCGACGAATGCCCGGGCGTAGATGCCGGGGGACGCGTGCCCCTGAAAGTACACCTGGTCCCCGGGCCGGCCGCCGTCCTTGCCGTGGAAGAAGTGGTTGAAGCCCACCTCGTAGAGGGCGGCCGAACTGGCATACGTGGAGAGATGGCCCCCGATCGCCTCCGAGCGGATGTTGGCCCGGGTCACCATCACCGCCGCGTTCCAGCGGATGAAGGCCCTGATGCGCCGTTCGAGGAGCTCGTCCCCGGGGAATCCGGGCTCCTCGTCCGACGGGATGGTGTTGACGTAGGGCGAGGAAACCGTGGCCGGGAAGCCGACCTGCTTGTGGCCGGCCCGCTCCAGCAGCCGCATCAGGAGGTACCGGGCCCGGGTCCGGCCCCTGGCGTCGACCACGTCGTCGAAGGCGTCCAGCCACTCCGAGGTTTCTCCAGGGTCGATGTCGGGTAGTTGGTGACTGACACCGTCGAAGAGCATTTGACCCTTGATGCTACCCGGAGCCATTGCGCGGAAGTCCGCACCTGTTTCCCGACCGGGCGTCTTCCCCGACCGTGCACTCGACGGCGCTCGGGAGCGGGCATGCTGTCCCGATGGACGTGGAACTTCCGCTCGGACGGACGATGACCGTCGTGTACACCGATGGCTCATGCCTGGGGAACCCCGGGCCGGGCGGTTGGGCGTGGGCGGTGGACGGTGGCCCGTCGGGCAGCGGGGGGGAGGCCCACACCACCAACCAGCGGATGGAGGTGACCGCGGTGGTCAAGGCCCTCGAGTCGCTGAGCGGCCCCGTCCACGTGATCAGCGACTCGACCTACGTGGTCAACTGCTTCAACCACCGGTGGTGGGAAGGGTGGAAGCGCAGGGGCTGGCGCAACTCGCAGGGCAAACCGGTGGCCAACCGGGAGCTGTGGGAGGAGCTGCTCGAACTTGCCCTCGACCCCTCCCGCCGGGTCACCTTCGACTGGGTGAAAGGCCACTCGGGCGACCGGATGAACGACGTGGTCGACCTGCTGGCCACCGAGGCCGCGGCCCGACAGGGCCGATGAGGGTGGGCCCGCCGGTTCGGATGAGGGGGACGCGGGTCGGTTTTGGCTCGGGGCCGTCCCTCCCGTAACCTGCCGGTATGGAGATCAACGGAAGTTCAGCAATCGTCACCGGCGGCGCATCGGGCCTCGGAGAGGCCACCGCACGCAAGCTCGCCGCCGAGGGCGTGCGGGTCACCGTGTTCGACCGCAACGAGGAGCGGGGCACGGAAGTCGTCGCCGAGATCGGCGGCAGTGCCAACTTCGTCGGCGGGGACGTCACCGATCCCGAGCACTGCCAGAAGGCCGTCGACCAGGCGGCCGACGGTGGCAATCTGCGCATCGTGGTCAACTGTGCGGGTACCGGCTGGGTCGGTCGGGTCATCAACCGTGACGGCAGCCCCCACGAGCTCGGCGTCTTCCAGTTCATCCAGACCCTGAACGTAATCGGCACGTTCAACGTGATGACCCGGGCAGCCTCGGCCATGGCCACCATCGAGCCCCAGGCCGACGGCGAGCGCGGCGTGATCGTCAACACTGCGTCGGTGGCAGCGTTCGACGGCCAGATCGGCCAGCTCGCCTACTCCGCCTCCAAGGGGGCGATCGTCGGCATGACCCTGCCGGCTGCCCGCGACCTGGCCGTGGTGGGCATCCGGGTGCTGGCCATCGCCCCGGGCCTGTTCGACACCCCGCTGCTCGCCCTGCTGCCCGACGAGGCCCGCGAGGCCTTGGCCCAGTCGGTGAACTTCCCCAAGCGACTCGGCAACCCGGCCGAGTTCGGCGAACTGGTGGCCCACATCGCAAAGAACAGCTACCTGAACGCCGAGGTCATCCGACTCGACGGCGGCATCCGGATGCCGCCCAAGTAGTCCGGCCGGGTCCGGCCGGAGCGGGTCCGGTCGGGCTCACGGTATCGTCGCTCCGAGAGCCATGACCACCACCGTCTCCACCCCGGGCGCCGATCAGGCGGCCCTTGCCGGCCCGATCATCCGCACGGTCCGGCTCACCAAGGTCTACTCCGGCGCGGACTTCCGCGCCGTCGACGAGCTCGACCTGGTGGTCGGCACCGGCGAGATCTTCGGGCTACTCGGCCCCAATGGGGCCGGCAAGACCACCACGGCGGGCATGCTCACCACCCGGGTGATCCCGACCTCCGGGCAGGCCTTCGTGGGCGGCATCGACGTGGTGGCGCACCCGGCCCTGGCCAAGCAGATCCTCGGCATCGTCAGCCAGCAGAACACGCTGGACCGGCAGCTCACCGTGTGGGAGAACCTCTACTTCCACGGGCGCCTGTTCGGCATCTCGGCCAAGGAGTCCCGCCACACGGCCACCGCCCTGCTGGCCCAGTTCCAGCTGGACAAGTGGGCCGGCGCCTCGGTCTATGCCCTGTCCGGCGGCATGGCGCAGCGCCTGATGGTGGCCCGGGCCATCTTCCACCGGCCCGCTGTCCTGTTCCTCGACGAGCCCACCGCCGGCCTCGACCCGCAGAGCCGGCTGGCGCTGTGGGACACCCTCCGGGAGCTGAATGACGAGGGGCAGACCATCTTGCTCACCACCCACTACATGGAGGAGGCCGACCAACTCTGCGAGCGGGTGGCCATCATGGACCATGGGAGGATCTTGGCCCTCGACACACCAGCGGCGCTGAAGGAGCAGGTCGATGCGGACACCATCGTCACCGTCACGGCTGGGGGGGACCGGGACGAGTTGGCCCGTGCGCTCACCCAGGTCGTGCCCGGCGTGACCGGGTCCCGGGCCATCGAGGGTGGCGTGGAGCTCAATGTGAGAGGGAAGGACCGATTGCTGCCGATGGTCGTCAACGCCGCCGAGGAGGCCGGCTTCCCCGTCCTCGACCTCTCGGTCACCGAGCCGACACTGGAGACGGTATTCATCAATCTCACCGGCAAGGAGCTACGGGAGTCGTGAGCACGCTCGAGGCAAGCGCTCCCCCCGCCCACGTCGGGATGGCCCCGACCAGGTCGGCGTTCGGCGCCAGCCGCGTCGTCCTGTGGGCGCTCATCCTCCGCGACCTCCTGGTCCTGCGCAAGCACATCTTCGAGTTCGTGGTCAGAACCCTCGTGCAGCCGTTCCTCTTGTGCTTCGTCTTCCTCTACGTCTTCCCGAAGATCGGCCAGGGAATCGGTGGCGGGGGCGGTCCGGCAGCGGAGTCGGCCTTCGCCACCGTGCTCGTCCCCGGCGTTGTGGGGATCTCCATCCTCTTCCAGGGTGTCCAGTCCGTCGCCCTCACCATGTCCCAGGAGTTCGGCTACACCCGCGAGATCGAGGACCGGGTGCAGGCGCCGTGCCCGATCTGGCTGGTGGCCATGGCCAAGGTCCTGTCGGGGGCGGTGCAGGGCCTCATCTCGGCGGCACTCGTGCTCCCCATCGCGTCGGTCGTCCATGCCAAGGGTGTCGAGGCCCACATCACGCTGCACTGGTGGATCATCGTGACCCTGGTACCCCTGGCCTGCGTGACGATGGCATCGCTCGGCCTGCTGCTCGGGACGAGCTTCGAGCCGCGTAACATCGGCCTGATGTTCGGCTTCATCATCTTGCCGGTCACCTTCTTGGGTGGCACCTACTACCAGTGGACCCGCCTGGCCCCGGTCCAGGCCGCGGGCTGGCACTGGCTGCAGATCGTGGTGTTGATCAATCCTCTCATCTACGTCAACGAGGGGATGCGGGCGGCCCTGACCGACGCCCCCCACATGCACCTCTATGTGGTGTACCCGGTGCTGATCGGCTTTCTGGCGCTCTTCCTCGGGATCGGCCTCCGGAACTTCCGGCGACGGGTGCTGTCGTGATCGGGTCGCCCTGACCATGCTCTCGTGACCGTGCCCTCATGACCGACGGGTATCTGCTCGCCAACCGGCAGTCGGAGGCCGGCAAGCGCCTACGTGCACTCGCGGAGCTGTTCGACCCGTCGACCTTCCGGCACATCGAGCGCATCGGGATCGCCCGGGGCTGGCACTGCTGGGAGGTCGGTGCCGGGGGACCGACGGTCGCTGCGTGGCTCGCCGAGCGGGTGGGCGTCGAGGGCTCGGTGCTGGCCACCGACATCGACCTCTCGTGGATCACCGGCCCCGGACAGAGGTCCTTCGAGGTGCGTCGGCACGAGGTGGGCGCCGAGGCGCCGCCACCGGGTCCCTTCGACCTGATCCACGCCCGCCTGGTCCTCGTCCACGTCCCCCGACGGGCCGAGGTGGTCTCCGAGTTGATCGCGGTGCTCCGGCCCGGCGGCTGGCTCCTGGTGGAGGACGCCGACCCGGGACTCCAGCCGCTGGCCTGCCTGGACGAGTACGGGGACGAGCAGCGCCTGGCCAACAAGATCCGCCGGGACGTGCGCACGCTCATGGTCCAACGGGGCGCGGACCTCGCCTACGGACGAACGCTGCCCCGGGTGCTCCGCCAAGGAGGGCTGGTCGAGGTAGAGGCCGACGCCTACTTCCCGATCACCTCCCCGTCCTGCACGGCGTTGGAGCGCGCTACCGTGGAGCAGACCCGCGATCGACTCGTCACTGAGGCGATTGCCACGGCCGAGGAGATCGAGCGGCACCTGGCCGCTCTGGCCTCGGGCGAGCTGGATGTCGCCACGTCGCCGATGATCTCGGCGTGGGGGCGCAAGCCCGACGGGGCCTGACCTGACCACGGGAGCGCCTCACAGGTCCTCGGGTCCGGGCGGTTGCCGCAACCTCCCGGAGGCCGAGGGATCCGGCGGCCCGGTAGGCTGGCCCCGTCCCCCGCGGACGGACATGACGACTCGATGGAGGTGGTTCCCACGGCACCCGAGGTGGCAACGCAGCAGACGGCCCCGGGGGGAGTCGACCGAGGGGAAGGGGTCCAGCAGCGCTTCGACATCGTCGTCATCGGCGGCGGACCCGGCGGGTATGCCACCGCCCTCTACGCGAGTGCGGCCGGCCTGTCGGTGGCCGTGGTGGAACTGGACAAGGTGGGTGGCACCTGCCTCCACCGCGGGTGTGTGCCGGCCAAGGAGTTCCTCGAGACGGCGGCCGTCCATCGCACCGTGACCCGATCCGGCGAGTTCGGTATCACCACGGGCACCGATGGCAGTGGCCCGACTCTGGACTTCTCGGTGAGCCAGAAGCGGAAGCAGCAGGTGGTCGAGCAGTTGTTCATCGGGCTGACGGGCCTCTTGAAGGGCAAGGGGGTCACCGTGTTCAGCGGCAGCGGCACCCTGCTCCCCGACCACCGGGTTCGCATCGTGGGGAACGACGGTTCGAGCACGGAGATCACCGGAACGGACGTCGTGCTGGCCGCGGGCTCCGTGCCGCGCACCATCCCGGGGTTCGACATCGACGGGACCATCGTGATGACGTCCGACGAGTTTCTCTCCCTCGAGGCGCTGCCCGAGTCGGTGGCGGTCGTCGGGGGAGGCGCCATCGGATGCGAGTTCGCATCGCTGCTGAGCGACCTCGGCTCCACGGTCACCGTCTTCGAGGCATTGCCGGCGATCCTCAACGGGTGCGACGACGACGTGGTCCGGACCGTCGCCCGGTCGTTCCGCAAGCGGGGCATCGACGTCAAGGTGGATGCCCGGCTGCAGGGCCACACCCCGGACCCCTCGGGGAAGGGGACCGTCGTCTCCTACGGGGACGGCGAGAAGCTCGCCGTGGATGCCGTGGTCGTCTCCGTCGGCCGCCGCCCCCGCACCGAGGGGCTCCTCGCCCAGGGCACCGGGGTGGCAGTGGACGACCGGGAGTTCGTCGTCACCGACGAGACGATGCGGACCGGCGCGGACGGTGTCTGGGCGGTAGGCGATGTCGTCGCCACGCCGCAGCTGGCCCACGTCGGCTTCGCCGAGGCGATCGTGGTGGTCAAGAGCATCCTGGGCGAACCGGTGGTGCCGGTCGCCTACGAGCGGGTCCCTTGGGCCATCTACTGCCATCCCGAGGTGGCCTTCGCCGGGTTGACCGAGGCCGCCGCCCGTGAGGCCGGCTACGACGTGGTCGTCAAGAAGGATCCCTTCGGCGGCAACAGCCGGGCCCGCATCATCGGCGATACCGAGGGGATGGTGAAGGTCGTGGCCGAACGCAGACCCGATGGGGCAACCGGGAGGATTCTCGGGGTCCACATGGTCGGACCGTGGGTGACCGAGCAACTCGGCGCGGGATACCTGGCTGTCAACTGGGAGGCGACTGCCGACGAGGTCGCCCAGTTCATCCAGCCGCACCCGTCCCTGTCGGAGTCGTTCGGCGAGACGGTGCTGGCCCTGACCGGAAGGGGGTTGCACCTTGCCTGATGTGACGATGCCCCAGCTGGGCGAGACGGTGACCGAAGGCACCATCACCAAGTGGCTCAAGGCGGTAGGGGACACCGTGGCCAGGGACGAGCCCCTGTTCGAGGTGTCCACCGACAAGGTCGACTCCGAGGTCCCGTCCCCGGCGGCAGGCGTGCTCACCTCCATCCTGGTGGAGGAGGGTGACACGGTGGACGTGGGGGTCACCCTGGCCGTCATCGGCGGCGACGGGTCGGTCGCGGGCGGGGACGCCGGATCGGGCACCGCACCGGCCGAGGCGGGGTCGGCGCCGATGCCCGCCGAGCCCAGGCTGGACTCCGTGGCACCGGCCGCACAGGCGTCGGCACAGCCGGCCGCACAGCCGTCGGCACCGGCGCCCCGACCACCGGTCACTGCGCCGACGGCCGACGGTGCGTCGGCCACGGGCGCCGGGCTGGTGCTGTCACCGGTGGTCCGCAGGCTGCTCAACGAACACGGCATCGACCCGTCGGCGGTCACCGGCACCGGCCTCGGTGGGCGGATCACCCGCGGCGACGTCGAGTCGCTGATCGCCGCCGGCGGACCATCGGGACCGGCGGCGGAGCCTTCCCCGGTACCGAGCATCGCGGGCCGGGACGGGTCGTCGTCCACCGGAGGGGTCCCGGCGCCCGCACGGACGGCGCCCCGGGCGGACCGGGCCGACCGGGCGGGGGAGCAGGCACACGGGACGGGCACACCGGTGAGGGACGAGGTCGTCCCTTTCACCAACATCCGGCGTCGTACCGCCGAGCACATGACCCGGTCGAAGGCCACATCCGCGCACACGCTGATGGTCAAGGAGATCGACTACGAACGGGTCGAACTGGTGCGGCGGGCCCACGGCGACCGCTTCAAGGCGGAGGAGGGGTTCGGTCTCACCTATCTCCCGTTCGCCGCCCTGGCCACGGTCGAGGCGCTGGCCGAGTACCCCCATCTCAATGCCTCGGTGGGCGAGGACGCGCTGATCGTCCACCACGGCATCAACCTGGGCATCGCCGTCGACCTCGACAACGAGGGGCTCATCGTCCCCGTGGTCCACAATGCCGAGGAACTGAACCTGAGGGGCATGGCCCGACGGATCAGGGACGTGGCCGATCGGGCCCGTACCAAGCGGCTGAGCCTCGACGACATCAGCGGGGGAACGTTCTCGATCACCAATGCGGGACCGTTCGGGACGCTGATCACCGGGGCCATCATCAACCAGCCCCAGGTGGCCATCCTCTCCACGGACGGCGTCTCCCGGAAGCCGGTGGTAGTCGACATGCCCGATGGCGGCGAGGCGATCGCCATTCATTCGGTGGGCCTGGTGGCGATGAATTTCGACCACCGGGCGGTCGACGGCGCCTATGTGGCCCGGTTCCTCGCCCGACTGGCGCAGATCCTGGACGAACGTGACTGGGCCGGCGAGCTCTAGGGCCCTGGCGCGGCCTCGGTCGACGGTCGAACCCTGGTGAGAGTCCGCTGGCTGGGCCGTGTCCCCTACCGCGAGGCATGGGCGCTGCAACGCGCCCTGGCCGGCCGCACCTTGGCCGATTACCTCCTGCTGCTGGAGCACCCCTCGGTGTACACCCTGGGGACCAACGCCGACGAAGGCCACGTGCTGGTCGACCCGGCATCGGTGGGAGCCGAGCTGATCCGAGTCGATCGGGGCGGTGACGTCACCTACCACGGCCCGGGCCAGTTGGTCGGCTATCCGCTCCTGACCGTGGGGCCCGGCCCCCACCGCGGACCCGAGCACGTGCACCGAGTCGAGCAGGTGGTCATCGACGCCCTGGTCGCACTGGGATTGCCCGAGGCCGGCGTGGGCAGGCTGTCCGGCTACCCGGGGGTCTGGGTGGGCCTCGACGAACGTCCGGCGTCCGAGTCGTCGGGCCCGAGGAAGATCTGCGCCATCGGTGTGCGGACCTCGCGTGGGCGCACCACCCACGGGTTCGCACTCAACGTTCGAACCGATCTCTCCATGTTCGGGCACATCGTGCCGTGCGGGATCGCCGACAAGAAGGCCACGTCGCTGGCCGCCGAAGGGTGCGCGGCCACCATGTCCGAGGCCGTCGACGCGGTAATCGCCGCCGCCCGGGCGGCCTGGGGCCCGGTGGAGGACGTCCAGCGGGTGACCGACGGAGCGACGAGCGACCAGGCTGCGGTGGCCGAGGTCGATCCCGGTCCTCCCGCCGCCCCCGGCGCCGGGGCCCGACCGGTGGCGGTCGGCTTCACCCGTGGCCGTGCCGGTGGGAGCACCCTCGACCGGCGCCTGGTGCGGTCGGGCGTCGATCCCGCGGCGGGCCTTGCCCTGGGCGAGCGCAAACCC
>Ga0209584_10000381_pt1 | contig 13491 bp, 9 predicted proteins | sample NGEPerD_FD_184507 | JGI IMG/M metagenome (GOLD analysis project Ga0209584, IMG submission 184507) | Arctic peat soil microbial communities from the Barrow Environmental Observatory site, Barrow, Alaska, USA - NGEE PermafrostAB12-D... | ecosystem: Environmental > Terrestrial > Soil > Wetlands >...
GCGTTCACCTCGAGGGTGTCGAGACAACGCTGCACCTGTTCAACGGTCGTCGGCGTCGCGCCGTCAATCCGGCATGCCTCCATCGCCCGCTTGGCGTCCTTGGCGAACAGTCCGACCTTGCCGCTGACGGTCAGCTTGTCGCGCGCCGTGGTGAGGTCGGCCACGAATTGCGCAGTGACGTTCTCGGGCAACTGCACGGTGTGCGCACGTAGCGCCGTTCGCAAGGCGATGATCTGTTCGCGAATGGCGGTCAGATCGTGCGAGAAGGCGGACCATTCGTTCGCCATCAGCGGGTCTCGCAGTTGCTCCAGGACCCTGCCCAGCCATCCGCTGGCGAGCTTGACGTACCAATCGCGCTCCCTGATGAGGTCCTCGGTCAGCGATCGAATCTGCTGGGCACCCGCAATGGCGACTCGAGCCCAGTCGCGGCTGTTGTGTCGAGCCCGATCGGCGCGCGCAGCCAACTCCGCCGTTCGATGGAGCTGCCGTTGCAGCTCGGCCGGAGTGGGCAACCGGCCACGGTCGGGTAGCACGTCGCCGGCGCGACTCGCCGTGTCGAGTCCAATCGTCCGCATCAAGTCGAGCAGCTCGGCGAGTTCCCCGGACGTCAACGGCGCGGACACGGATACTGGCAGCGCATCCGGTATGTAGCCCAACTGGTTCTGATTCTCGGCCACCCAGGCTGCGGACGATTGCGGAGTCACTGGCGCGGTGGCGAGCCAGCTTCCGGGCAGCTCCGCGATCTCGGCCTGTCTGGTGCGGAGCAGTTGCGTGGTGACGTCGGCATACGTCGGTCGAGCGTGTCGAGAAGTCCTGTCAGCTCGACAATCCGGGCGTCGGCGGTGGCCCTGTCGACCTGGCCAACCCTGGTCTGGATCTTGGAAATGGACTGGCCGAGACGCCGCCGGCCTTCCTCGTCGGCGCCGAGCACCGACACCGTCAGGTCGCGGATGCCTTCGGGCACCTTCTCTGCGAGGACCTTGAGTGCTTGGTCCTTTTCGGCGACCACCAGCACCCGCTTGCCGTACGCCACGTAATGGCTGATCAGGTTCGCGATGGTGTGCGACTTGCCGGTCCCGGGCGGGCCCTGAACAGCGACACCGGGGTGGCGTTGCGCGAGATGCAGGATTCGCTGCTGCTGCTCGTTGGCGGGCAATGGTAGAAGAAGCGGGTCAACCGGTGCCGATGACTCGTCGTGGTTCCCTGCGACGCCGGCGCCCGGGATTGTCTGTTCCTCGGTGGTCAGCATCGATCGCAACGGCGGCGGAATGGATTCCAGGTCGTCGACGTACAGCTCGCGCATTGCTTGCAGGAAACCCTCGGAGTCCGGCACCCTACGGCGCAGGAACAGCGTCCAACCATTGTCGACCGTGGCAATTTCCGAGTGCGGCGAGCCCACCGCGACGAGATTCCCCTCGTCGTCCACCGCGCGGACCAGTCGACGCAGGATGTCGTCGCGGTCGGAGTCCAGCCACGGGTCGATCGGGTCGCCGGCCACGGTCTGGCGGATGACGGTGTAGCCGGATCGGTCGTGGACGTCGAGCCCGATCAGTGGGCGGCCCTCCACCTCCAACGGTCCGGCGGGGCGAACCCGCAGGTGCTCGGACCCCTGAGCCGCCTCGATCTCCACCGGGACGGTCAGCAACGGGTGATCGACGACGGTTCGCTGGTCGTCGTCGCTCGTCCACCGGAGTCGTCCGAATCCCCACACCAACTCCACGGCGTCGCGATCCAGCGCCAGCCGTTCGCGTTGTTCGAACAGGTTGCGATGCAACTGCTTGACCGCCTGCGCCGACTTCCACTGGGCTGACCAGGGTCGCCAGATCGCATCGATCCACGCCTGCGCCTCCTGGGATCGGCGTATCCACGCCTGCTGTGTTTCGGCATCCGATCGGGTCTGTTCATCCGCTGCTGGGGTCGCGTCGGTAGTCTCGACCTGCATCGCGAGTTCGGGAGGCGGAATCAGCTGTGGTTCGACGGCCGCTGTGACGGTGGCTCCGTCGACAAAATGCGCGGCAATCTCGCTCGGCGGCAACGGAACTGTGGGCAGGTCGATGAAGTCGACGGCCAACCACACCTGCTCGGTGGGTCGCACGCGAACCGCAGGATGATCGGGCAGAGTGGTGCCGGCCAGCCGGAACATTCCGTGGTCTTCCAGCCGGCGGACGGGAGGATTCCGCTGCGCGTCGTAGGCCGACAGGAAGTCGATGAGGTTGAGCACCTGGGCGCGGGACTTCGCGACAAGCCCTTCTGTCGGCTCCGTCATTCTCCCCCGCCACTCTGCGTCAGGCGTCCCCGCGCGGCGTCACCCAGCGCCGCCTGCCTCTTATAGTAAGTCGAGGCTCTGACATCGAGGTGTTGGACGGTTACGGGCATGGTTCGGCTGCGACCGGATCGGTGCAACGTTGGCCGGGTGCGGATCTGCCGCCTGAACGTCTAACACCACCGGCCAGCGCATCAACACTGACGGCGACTACCCGGCGGCCACCCGCGCCGCCGTGAACGCATCCAACGGCATGGCGTTCTCGAGCTGCCAGGTGATGGCGATCGGTCGGTCGCCGGCATGGCTGTCGTAGTTGGCTGGACCAAGGAACATATAGGGCTCAGTGCCCATTTCGTTCGTCTTTTGGTCGCGGACGAATAGAAGTATTGATGAACCGAGCTGCCGGTGGTTGATGTAGCGCCGTCCCGTGGGCGAGTCGACCGACGTCGTAGACTGGGATTCCCAATGGAAAAGCGTTGGGCTGATGGCATAGTCGCGATACATGGTGGTCGGCGAGAAGTCGGTGTCCGACTTCTTCAACGTGATCAGGAAGGCATCGGCGTCCCATTGGGTCGAGCGCAGCACTCCCTCCCGGAACACGGACGGCACCCTGGCCAGCGACGCGTGCCCCAAAGCGGCGAGGATCTCCTCGCGCTGATATCGGGCGTGGATCCGGAGGTTCAGCCCGGCGAGCCCATCCCGCGGAGCAACGGTGACGTGACGAGCCTGGTCGAACGTCACGTCGATCACTGAACGCAGTTCATCTCTGACCGCCGCCTCGGACCGCAGCGATGCGAGGCCGGCGTCGTAGGACCCGAAGCCGCCGCCAGGCCACAGCGAGAACAGCAGCATCTGCACGAAGGCTTGTTCGGTCTGGCTGAGATCGGCGTAGGCAGGTGCGTCGTCCGTCAGCATCCCCCGATAGGCGGTGGCCCGATCCCTATCGTCGACATGGCCGAGCGATCGGACCCGCTTCAGCAGGGCGTCCTCGTGTGAGTCCCCAGACCTGGTCGGAAGGCCCGAGTCGCGGCGAAGGCGGGTCCAACTGCGACCCGAGCGGACGACATCGGCGAGTTCAACGCCGGATTCGTGCAAGAAGCCCGCCAGGTCGATGTCGCCGTAGCTGCGAAGTTCGGCGACAAGCGACGGCCATCGGTTGGTCAGTTGAGTGCGAATGCTGTCGAGCACTAATTCTTGGGTCTGCCGGTCCAAGATGATCTGCGAGCCGGACGGCAGGAACGGGAAGCCCTGGTCGACCTGATGGGCAAGACCTCGTCGGGTCGCGCCGGTCAGCGCTCGGTACCGAACGTCGAACCGGAACTCCTTGCGCTGGTGTCCAACGAAGTCCAGCGCAGTCAGGACCGGCTTGTCCGGTGCGAGCCGCAGGCCGCGTCCGAGTTGTTGCAAGAAGATCGTCGCGCTCTCGGTCGGCCGCAGGAAAAGGACGGTGTCGACGCTGGGCAGGTCGAGGCCCTCGTTGAACAAGTCGGCGGTGAACAGGATGTTCACGCGCCGGTCTCGGAGCGCCCGCAGTGCCTCCTCGCGATCATTCTGGTGGGTTCCTCCCGTGACCGAGAGCGCAGCGACACCCGCCTCGTTGAACACGCGAGCCATGTACTGGGCGTGCGCGACGGAGACACAGAAGCCCAACGCGCGCATACGGCCGACGTCCGTGACCTTGTCATTCAGGTTTCGCAGGACGATGGCCGCGCGAGCATCGTTTCCCGTGTACAGATTCGACAGAGACCCGAGGTCGTATCCGCCACGGGTCCACTGGATCGAGCGCAGGTCCGTGCCATCGGCGAGGCCGAAGTAATGGAACGGAGTCAGCAACCCGTCGCTCAGCGCATCCCAGAGACGCAATTCAGCCGCGGTACGGCCGTCGAAGAACGATCGGACATCGACACCGTCCGCGCGTTCGGGGGTTGCAGTGAGCCCCAGCAATTCCTCCGGTTCGAGGCGATTCAGCAACGCGCGGTAGGTAGCCGCCTCAGCATGGTGGAATTCGTCGATGACGACGATCCTGAAGGCGCTTGGCGGGAGGTTGGCAACCCCGTATGAATGCAGGGACTGAACCGACGCAAAGACGTATTTCCATCGCTCCGGCCGCGCTCCCCCGACATAGAGCTCGCCAAATCCCGCGTCTGCCAGGACCTCTCGGTACGTTCGCAGCGATTGCTCCAGGATCTCCTGCCGATGCGCGACGAACAACAGCGAGGGTCGTTCTGGATTGTTAGGATCGCAGAGGCTTCGATAGTCCAAGGCAGCGATAACGGTCTTTCCGGTGCCGGTGGCTGCGACGATGAGGTTGCGGTGCCTGTCATGCACGGTCCGCTCCGCCGCCAGGGACTCCAGCATCTCCTCTTGATAGTGGTACGGGCGGACTTCCAGGCCGGAGAGAGAAATGGTTGGACCGCCGGGCCGCGGCTGACCGGATGCCTCGATCAGGGCATCATCGAGTCGATCACGATCCCGGACAGGATCGTACGATTCGAAGCTGCTGTCGTTCCAATAGGTGTCGAAAGTCGCCACGAATTTGGCCATCAGGGTTGGCGTGGCGATACGGGAAAGCCGAACGTTCCATTCCACGCCGTCCAGCAATGCTGCACGGGACAAGTTGGACGATCCCACGTAGGCAGTGTCGAATCCGGTGTCGCGCCGGAACAGCCACGCCTTGGCGTGCAGCCGCGTCCGCTTCGAGTCGTACTGGATCTTGACCTCGGCGCCGAACTCGTTGACCAGGCGGTCCAGCGCTCGGCGCTCGGTTGCTCCCATGTAGGTGGTGGTGACGACGCGCAGCGATTTGCCGCGTTCGCGGAGTCGCTTGAGCTCGGCATCGAGGACGCGGAGTCCGTGCCACTTGACGAACGCGCAGAGCAGGTCGACCCGGTCCGCGGTCTCAAGCTCGGCACGCACCTCGGCGCCGAGCGACGGCTCATTCGGGGCGTTGGTCAGCAGGGCTGCATCAGACAGTGGAATCGCCGGACGCACCGTGGAGAGAACGGTGATCCCGGGTGCCGCTGAACGGCTCAGCGACCTCAGTTGCCGCGGGTCGCCAGTTGCTTCGTCGCCCACCTGCTCCAGGAGGCCGAGCAGGGCGTTCACGATCGCGACCCGTTTGGCCGGTTCTCGCTGTGACGAGAGCGCGCGGAATGCAGCGTCTCGCACGTGCCTCGCGAGGACGTCAGGCTGCTCGGCGGTGTCGACCGGCCGAATCTCCGGTTCCAGCTCCACGGTGGCCGCAATCTGATTCCCGAGGCCGATAGTCAACAGGCTCTCGTACAAGCCTTCGCGCAGTTCCTCCATGTCCCCCCAGAACTCCGCATTGACGGTCATCTGACTTCCCACAGTCAGATCGGGCGTCATAGCAAGAGTAATCGAGAGCGACACCAACGCGCGCGATGGACCGCGCCGAGATCACCTTGAACACTGTCCGTTGGTCGCGAACCAAGGCGGCCAACCGTGTAGAAGGGCGAGCTACAACCGATGGATCAGCAGTACGGATGTCGCAGGAGTGGGCGGCGCGGTCCACGACGCCCGGCAGGCCACCCTGGAATCGCACGGGCCGCTCACCCCGAATGCTCCGGCCGACGTCCCGACCACCCAAAATCCCCGACGAGAGCTGGATCAACCAGCCCCAACCAGAGCTATTGGGAGACTGAACTCAATCTGTCTTAACTTGACATATTCGGTCGCGACCCCGTATGTGACACGCCCGACTGAGCACCTCTTCGACGAGCCGGAGCATTCTCGTGCTAATCTAAGCTCTCGGCCACGGCTTCCCCGGCCACCACAAACGCACGTGGAGAGAATCGCAGAGCGGGCCCCAGAGCTGATCCAGTGGTTGCGAGTCTGTAACTAGCCAGGCCTGCACGAGTTCGTATGTTGCAATTGCTCGATGTCGATAGCGGAGAACTTGACCAAGCCCTAGTCTCATCTGACTCAGCTCGTTGTTGGAAGTCAAGCCCTTCACTTCTGCAACGTTGAATACGTTGTCACTGTCGGTCCACACCAAGTCCGGCTTCTCGCTGAACCACGAGGTCAACAGTTCTGGGTTCCAGCCATCACCACGGACAGCCGCGGCCAAGAGATTGACCGCACGACTGTGTCGATTGATCGCTTCTCCAAGCACATCGGGATCAAGGACGATGGGGTCAGTCGCCGCCACGATCTGCAGGTCGGTGGGTAGATCCATGAAATCAACCGTCAAAGCTTGCGCTGCAATGGTCCGAGACGCCGCGAGCTGCACATATTCTACGACGGAAAGGTCTGGATCGAACCACGACAGCGCCACCACGGCGCCCTGGGGTGGGATCTTGACAGGCATACTATTCGCTTGCGCACGAATTCCGAGTTCGCGGACCATATTATTCCACCTTTGGTCCCTCGCTTCACTCAGTTCCTTCAGTACCTGCATCACGAACCAATGGCTGTATCTACGCACAAGGTTGCCTTGCTCGTCCCGGCGATAACGATCGGGCCAAGGCAATGCCTCATAGTCCGCGGGTTCGCCAACATTTGTCAGCGCCCGCCCATACGCGATAATCCCCGATCCAGAGAGCCAAAAGAATAGCTCGTCGCCTGCCTGAATATCTCGGAATCGCGGTATTGCCCACACACCTGCGTCTCGCCCAATCCGCCAATTATCGGATTGCTCCTGCCTCACTCCTAGAATCCAACCTGCCATCGCGTCTGCGCCCCATCGGGATCACAGCGGGTGGAGGCGTGTCCTGATTGCGGAAGCCTGTCGGGCCGCAGTTCGTACGGTCTGCGACCGGTCGGTCGCAGGAGTGCATCACGGAACCATTGCGCGCAAGAAATCCCTCGTCTCCTCGTCAGTGCTGTACAGGAGCGTTCCGACCATGCCCCGAGTCATCAGGACCTTGTAGACATGCCGAACGAGCCGATCGAATTGGGCATCATTGACCGCTGATGCCGATCGGAAGTCCGGATCCTTATTGAACCTGCGCCGGCTGATCCAGCGGTCCTTGCGCCACACCAGGTCGGGGCCGAGGATCACGCCGTTCCAGTCGTATTCGAAGCCCTGGGCGGTGTAGACGCAACCGACCTGACCGAATCCTTCAGGTTTGGACGCCCATAATGCGGAAGGAGGCGCGCCAGGTAGCCCGCGATCGCCCTTGAGGTTCCATGGTCGCGACCAGGAGCCGATCTCAACATCCCGGACGAGCGCGCCGTCCGACTTCGGGTCGCTCCATGGCCAGCAGAACCCAGCAGTCATCCTTGCGCCGTATCCGGTATCCCGGTAGGCGGCCAGTCTGGATTCCAGCTCTGACGGTGTCTCTACCACGTCGAGCGAGAACCGCTCGTCTGTGGCCCACTCCACTGGGCCTTCTCCCGCGAGGCCGAGCAGTCTTTGCACCCAATCGACGTAACCCTCGCTGCCCCCGCACCGAAACTGCGCGTCGAGCGAGACCTGATGCACCCGGAGCCCAGCGGCAATGGCGTGACGCTCGATGTCATCCGCGGTGCCCATTTCGCCTGGTCGGACGACTTGGTGCTGATCGAGGAGAAAGACGGGTACTCGGGCGGTGGCCAGCAGTTCATCGACCTGCGGCCTTTTAGTGCGCAAAGCGGCGCGAGTGTAGCGATTTTCGGATGTCTCTCTGATCCGGTGCGCTTCATCGAGGATCAACACATCCAGTCCGTTGCGCTCAGCCTCCATGAAAGAGTTGAAGTACTTGAAGACCGTTGCCGCCCGGGCCTTGCGGAAACCGCTCACATCTCGCAGGGTTTGCGTAAACGCCCTGGACCCGGTGGCATGTACGACGGTCCGCCCACGCGCCGCCAATGCCCCCATCAAGCTCAACGCGATGACACTCTTCCCGCTACCAGGTCCCCCACTGATGATCACTGCCGTCTTGTGGTCGCCGGCACGTGCCTCTTCGACCGCATGCAAGACCAGATCGAACGCGACGGCCTGCTCGTCGAGCAGAACGAACTGCTCGCGCGCGGCGAGTTCGTCGGCGACGACGGTCAGCAGTTGGCGTGACGGCGCGGCCGCTGAATGGAGCAGTCGGTCTGCGTACGGGGATCCCGAAACGCCGGACTCCAACCTTGACTGGAGGAACTTGATGAAGCTACCCCGTCCCGCTCCGGTAAATAGTCGCCCGCGGTTGGACTGTGGATAACTGCCGAGTCGCTGCTCTAGGTCCGATGTGGCGTTGTGTAGGTAGGCGACGCCGGCAACCGGGTCCGGCTCGTCGTGCAGGGTGGATGTGAAGTCGACAAGATATTCGCAATACCGCTGCACCTGGGCGACCGGATGGAGCCGTGGACCACCGGGTGCGCCCTGGACGGTCACAAGCTCACCAGTGTGGTCGTAGAGCGTTGCGTTGCTCCATTGCTTGAGCTCAATCACGACAAAGGATGCCGCGCCGGTCCTGGGGTGGCGTCCGGCCAGGATGACATCCACCCGTTTGCTGGTGAGGGGCAGCTGGTGCTCAATCAGTACCTCGACGCTCTCGAGTCCCGCGTCCAGGATGTCGTGAGCCAGGATCGGGAGGCTTCCGGACCAGGAGTGTGCTTCAGCCGGCGACGGGCCGCGGCCCGTGCGATGACGGAGCAAATCGGCCAGCCGAGCCTCCACCACTGAAGGTTGCGCGGTGAAATCAGCGAACGCGCGACCACGATGCCGTAGCAACGTCACGAAAGGCCCCCAGGGCAGCACGAAGAAGCTCGTGCGGGTGGGGGTCTGTCTCCCTGAGGAGATGCCCGTCGGGCCGCGTCACCAGATCATAGGAAGGCAGGGGGCCTCACGTCGACTGTGGGGCTCGTGCAGGTCGTTGAGTGGGACACGAGCGATCGGACCGGATCGCTCCGAAGATCGACGGTCGCGGTCGGGCGCAAGATCCGTCAGGAGCTGCCGTCGAGGAGTTCCGCTGAAAGTGCGGGGACGTCGACGGCCGATTCCATCACGAACTCCCGGATCACCCCGGCGAACTCGGCGGGCTGGTCCAGAGACAGAAGGGTGTAGCTGTTGGCGATCTCGACCAGCCGCGCGTCCGGCAGGAGCGCGGCGAGCTGGCGCCCGTGCTCGGGCGGCATGACCCGGTCTTCGCTGGCCCACACCACCAACGCCGGGCGCCCGAACCTCGGCAGGTCCCGAGCAGTGTCGACCAAGAGGCTCGGCTGTCGCGCCATTGCGCGCAGCATCCGGACCGCGTCACGGCGAATCTCGCGCTGCTGCAGGACAGGCTTCATCCAGCGGGCGGTGGTGGCGTCTCCGCGTTTGGTCAGCCAGCCGAAGGCGATCGGGAGCCGTCGAACCGGCCGCAACCGCATTTGCTGCATGAACAGGCCGAACAACGCGGGCGGCAGTTTGCCGGCCAGCGCCAGCGTCTTCCCCGTCAATCGAGCAGGGAAGTTGTGGAACGCCTCGCACGACGCCAACACGATCCCGCCGATCCGGGTCGAGCCGTCGCACGCCAGCAATTGGACCAGCGCACCGCCGGTGTCGTTGCCCACCAGCGTCATATCGTGCAGGTCAAGGCGGTCGAGGAGTTCCACCACCAGCCCCGCGATTCCAGGCAGGGACAGGTCGGTATCGGCGCGCATGGCGTGCCGATGCGCACCCATCGGCAAAGTCGGCGCGACGCAACGGAAGTCAGCAGCCAACTCGGCGAGCAGACCGGCCCACAGCGAGCTGTCCATCAACAACCCGTGCAAGAGCAGGATCACCGGACCATCGCCGCCGGTGTCCTCGTACTCGACGATCCCTGCGGAAAGCTCGATCTCACGCATGCTCAAGTGAACCATGCGGTTCACATCAAGTCCAGACCTTCGACAATTCCAAAGGTCAACGGCTACTCGGCCGCCGCCTCTTCCCGGTCGAGCGCCCGGCTCAGCGCGTCCAGGCCAGCGTCGACGCCGGACGTGTCCCCGCTGGCCAACCGGTCGATCAGGAAGCCCCGAAACGCAGCGAGGATCATTTCCGCGACCTCGAGTTTGCGGCGATCCGACCAGCCCGGTGGGCACAGGGATAGCAGCGACGGCAGATACTGCTGCGACGCTCCCCTGCTGAGCCCCGCGTACCGCTCCGGGTCGTACATGGCCAGCCCGATGGCCTGATCGAGCACCTGCCCCTCGTCGCGGGTCAGGATGGGCCAGATGGCGCGGACCCGCGCGGACAGCTTCTGCGCGCCGAGGCTTTGGCCGGCGGCGGCCATGCCCTTCTCGATCCGCCGATCCCGCAGCTGCAGGATCGCCTGAACTAGCAGGTCGTCGGCGCTGGCGAAGTGGTAGAGGAGCACCTTGTGCGTGGTGCCGGCCGCCCGTGCGGCACGCCGCAGCGAGAAATCGACCAGCCCACTGGCCGCCAGGTCGTCGGTGACCCGGTCGAGCAGTTCCCGGCGCCGGGCCTCCCCCCGGGGCGAACCGGTCGATCGCCGGTAGCCCGCTCGCTCGGGCGAATCGTGCCGGTCAGCCGCACTCATGCCCACAGCATCCCTGATCGACGGATGAACCAGCCGTCCCAACGCTTCAGAAATCAAGCCGGAACACATCTCAGGGTCGAGCGGCTGACCACGAGGCGGGCGCCTGCGAACCCTCCCGCGTTGGCGAACGAGTCAAGGCCGCTCGCCAATCTCGTGGCCGCGATCTCACCGCGCCGAGGCAGCCGCAGCTACCGGTCCAGCTGCAGCCGTCGCCACGTGGTGACCGTTGCCGCACCGAAAAGGATCGGGATCACCGGCACGACCAGCAACGGCAGCGCCGACGTCGCCGGCTGCAACGCCCAGAACGCGGGCGCCACGAAGGGTACCCACGAGGCGAAGTCGGCCAGCACCGCCACCTGCGCCAGCACGAGAATCCCTACGCTGGCGGCGATCCCGGGTAGCAGCCCGCGACCGAGCGATGACGCCCAACCGGCCGGCACGGCGATCGACGCGGTGAGGACGCCCAGTGCGAGCTGCCGCCCCAGCCCGGTGACCGCGGATGCATCCGGAACGCCCAATCCGATCGCGATTCCAGCTCCCAACAGGATCACCGTCATCAGCACCGAGATGACGACGGACCAGCCCGCGTACACCACGAGCTTCGCGCCGGCGAGCCGACCGCGGGACACGGGCAGGCCGAAGAGCCCGGACACCGTCCCTTCGGCGAATTCCCTGCCGTAGAGCCAGCTCGCGCCCACCCCGAACGCGAGAAGCCCGCCAGCAGAAGTGATCTGGGCGGCCGCCGACAGCATCGCGGTCCAATCACCGGCTGCGGCCTGCGGTCCCAACTTGGCCAGCAGTTGGGCGTCGCCGCTCCGAGCCGCGAGCACCATCGTCGCCGCCAAACCATTGGCGCCGAGCACGAGCAGCAAGCCCGTGGACCACAGCACCCGGGAGGAACGGGCCTTGCGGGTCTCGACCTCCAGGCCATCGAGGAAGGTTTTCATCATGTCCTCGCCATCGCGTCGTGCACGAGCGCGAAGAACGCCCGCTCGATGTCAATACCGTCGGGGTCGAGGGTGCCGACCATCCGTCCCTCCGCAATCACGGAGATGCGGGTGGCGATCCTGGCCACCTCGTCGAGATGGTGGCTGGAGACCAGGATCCCGGCGCCGGCCGCCGCCCGCCGCAGCAACGCCTCGCGCAGCCGGATCACGGCCGATGGGTCGAGGGCGTTGGTCGGCTCGTCAAGGATGATCAGGTCGGGATGGTGCTGCAACGCGCCGGCCAGGCCCAGCCGCTGCCGGTTGCCCAGCGACAGGCGCCGGGCGCGCACCGCCGCGTACCGGCCGAGGTCGAGCTCCGCCAGGATGGCTTCCACCATCGGGCCGCGCTGGGTGATCGGGACGCCGCGGAGCCGCGCGGCGAGATGCAGATTCGTCCGGCCGTCCAGCTCGCCGTAGATCAGCGGATGTTCCAGCAGCGCACCGACTCTCGACCACGTAGGCGGTTCGGCGTCGGCGATTCTGCGGCCGAGAACTTCGATACGACCGGAGGTCGGCCGCAGCATGCCGACCATGAGCTTCATCAGGGTGGACTTCCCGGCCCCGTTGAGGCCGACGAGCGCATGGATCTCCCCCCGGCGAACGGACAGGTCGATCTGTTGGACACCCGCGCCGCCGCGATAGGTGCGGGACACGTCGGTCAGGGCAAGGGCGTGCTCGGTCATGCTGACTCCAGGACGTCGAGGGAGCGTTCGATGGCAGCGGACAGGCGGGCGCCGTCACCGACGGACGCCCACCGGAGGAGCCCGGTCATCAGCGCGGCCATCACGGCGGCGGCCGCCACAGCGGCGTCGGTGGCATCGGCGCCGTCGCGGGTCAGCTGATCGGCGATGGCGGTCTCGGTCGCGGCTGTCCCGCCCCGGACGGCGGGCATCAGGCTCGGGGTGGCCGCCACGATGGCCAGCCGCTCCCGCACGGGTTCCTCGTCGGTGATCGGCAGATTTCGCCAGGCCGACCGCACGCCACGGGCGGCGCGGTGCAGTGGGGGCAGCGTCCGAGGTTGAGCGGCGATCGCCGCGACGATGAGCGGGTCGTACGGGTCGTCCACCAGCAGCTGATCCTTCGAGCCGAAGTGCCGGTAGAACGTCATCTCGGTGACGCCGGCCGCCGCGGCGATCTGCGCGACCGTGGTCTTGTCGTATCCGGCGCGGGTGAAGAGATCCATTGCCGCAGCGAGGATCCGCGCCCGGGTCTGCTCAACCTTGCCCGGCCGCGCCGGTTTCGGACTAACAGTTGGCGGGGTGCTCATGGATGGAATGTTAGTCCCTAACATTCTGTGCGCGCAAGGCACGATTGGACAGCCGCCGGGTACGGCTGCGTCAGCAGACCGATAGCGGGCATTCCGAACGCGGACACGACCAGCGGCCTCGCTGCGCGTTCCTTGATGACGAACCGGTGGGCTGGTGCGCGGTCGAGCCGCGCAGCCACCACGAGGGTCTGGTCTGCAACCTACCCGGTCACCACCAAGAACGTGATCATGGAGGAATTCCTCGTGCTGCATCGGGATTTACGACGCAAGCCTTCCGTTGGCGTCGCCGGCGTCGAGCTGAGCAGAAGTCCGCTGCACCGCCTGCGCTGCGTCCCACGGCCCCGTAGTATCCACGGCCATGCTGGTCGGGCGGGAGGCCGAGCTGTCGGCCATCACTTCCGCGCTGGACGCTGCGCGGGGCGGCCGCGGGTCGAGTCTGTGCCTCGCCGGCCCACCCGGGATCGGCAAGACGTCCCTGCTCGACGCGGCCGAATCGGTCACAACTGGATTTCACTGTTTGCG
>Ga0209584_10000383_pt1 | contig 13480 bp, 21 predicted proteins | sample NGEPerD_FD_184507 | JGI IMG/M metagenome (GOLD analysis project Ga0209584, IMG submission 184507) | Arctic peat soil microbial communities from the Barrow Environmental Observatory site, Barrow, Alaska, USA - NGEE PermafrostAB12-D... | ecosystem: Environmental > Terrestrial > Soil > Wetlands >...
GCCCAAGGAGGCGCACAAGGTGGCGCATTTCTGCTCCATGTGCGGGCCGAAATTCTGCTCGATGAAGATCACGCAGGACGTGCGCGACTATGCGGCAGGGCTCAATGACCCCGGCACGCTGACCGCCGAGCACGGCATGAAGCTGATGAGCGAGAAGTTCAAGTCGATGGGCGAGCAGGTTTATGTCGATGCCGAGAAGGTGAAGGAGAGTAATAAGGCGCTGTAGGCGGCTTGCCATGACACGCATTGCCATATCCCTTGCGCTGGTCGTGGCGCTGGTGACAACAGCGCCGGCCCAGGCCGCCGACGTGATGAACGAATCCCAGGCTCGGGCCGCCGCCGTGAAGATTCTCAAGGGCGACCCTTACGGCCAGACGCCAGCCGAGGTCATGAAGAACATGCAAGACGCGCAGCTGATCACGGCGGGGAGCGTCTGCAATTCTAAAGTCACCAAGCCGGTCTGGCGATTGCATGTCGTCGTTCCGAAAGACCGCAACCCATCGGGCGACAGCGAGATCGACGGCTATCTTGTTATCGACGGCCAGACCGGGAAGATCGTCTGCGCCGGCTTGCCCTTCCTGAACTGAACTGGGGCCGCGGCGATGAGCGAGAAGTTCAAGACGATGGGCGAGCAGGTTTATGTCGATGCGGAGAAGGTGAAGGAGAGTAATAAAGCATTGTAGAATCAGTTGGATAACGATATCCACTTGAATGCACTTGCAATTTTCCTCTTGTTCGCTATTTGTTCTCTGGTCGAATAGGGTGGCGCAGGATGCAACTCGGTTTTCAAGATTTCACAGAGAGGGCCGTCTCCCCGTTTATAGAGCTGGGCGCGTACGAGGCCCTATGGGAGGAGCCTAAAGCATCATTTAAGACGCTGGCAGACCGATTTGCCAAAAGAACTGGAACACTCCCCTCGGACTTTGTTGAACGAAGCAAGGCTGCTCGTTACGCGAATGAAGTACATGCGCGTTTAATCGACGCGGGTATCAAGAACTACGGCGTCCGAGTTCATGGGGCCGGTGAATATCCGCAGCGACTTCGTGACGCAGAATATCCGGTTGAGCTTTTATACTTTCAGGGCTGGTGGGAACTAGTGAATTCCCCGAGATCTGTCGCTGTTGTCGGTACTCGCAATCCTTCCGATGAAGGGCTTCGAAGAACCAAGAAATTAGTGGCTGCGCTATTAGAAGATAATTTTACAATTGTATCCGGTCTCGCGGCGGGCATCGATACCGCAGCGCATACGGCAGCTATTAGTGCCGGCGGCAAAACAATAGCCGTACTCGGTACACCTCTTTCAAAGGCCTACCCCGCGGCAAACGCAGCGCTTCAAAAAGAAATCGGATCAAATCATCTCGTAGTTAGCCAGGTGCCGGTCAAAAGATATTGGAATCAACCGAATCCGACTGCGAATCATTATTTTTTTCCTGAGCGCAACGTGACTATGTCCGCTCTCACTAATGCGACAATTATTATAGAAGCCGGAGATACATCCGGGACTCTGGTGCAAGCTCGCCATGCCTTGAAGCAAAACAGAAAACTTTTCATCCTTGAGAACAATTTTCGAAACCCAGAAATAAAATGGCCTCACGCTTATGAGGAGCGCGGGGCAATCCGCGTTGCCGAGTACGATGACATCCGACGCCACCTTATTCCCGGAAAGACTCACTAAGATCGACGAACTCACGCGCGCGGATCACACCTACCTTAATGACCGCGATGAGTGTCTGTTCTTCGGTGACTATTCCGCGCGCAAAGGCTTTGCGCACAGCGCGACTAATAATCTGATTTTGAATTTTAAAAAAGCCATTGAAATACAAAAATACTCCGAGTTGGCCGTATAAAAACAAAGCAATTATCTCAGTCGCCGAAGCTTTTTCTCGAAATTTGGATTCAGCATTGAAGTCGCTCACACTTGTTCCTGTACCACCGTCAAAAATTAAGACTGACCCCGATTACGATGATCGGCTGATGAAAATGCTGCAACTGCTCCAAGCGCCTGCTGGGATAAAGCCTGATGTCCGCGAACTCATCGTTCAAACCAAGGACATGCTTGCTTCGCATGACAGCAGTACTCGTTTGCCACCCGCAGAATGGGAAAAGGTTTACAAGATTGACGACAACCTAAAATCCCCCAAGCCAACTTGGATTGGCATTATTGATGATTTGCTTGTTACCGGTTCTCGTTTTCGAGCTATGTCTAATGTATTGAAAGCTCACTTTCCGGAAGCTCGTATCACGGGCCTGTTCGTAGCCAGGCGAGTTCCCGAAGCAATCGATTGGTCTGAATTCGAAGCAGAGACGTAAATATACTTAGTCGTCTTTAGTCGGACCGGAGAGACTGATTTTTTGCTCCTTGGTCTTGAGTGAAACCTTTGTGTAGCCGACCGCGCCAGCCGCGAATACAAAAAGTGCCGCGCTCACCCACCATGACAATGTCTCCCGTCCAAGAGGCGCAAAGACAGGGACAATGAACGCTCCGCCCAGTAAGGTTGCGGACAATCCATAACCTAACCTTTTCGTCTTCGCGCTTTCACGGATGAACGCCTCGTGCACTTGGGAGCGTTGCTTGACAAACAACTTTGCAAACTCTTCGTCCGAAAAATTAGCGGCATTATTATTACGACTATAAAATTGAGCATTTTGAAGTCCAACGTCTCCGCGAGTCCACGGCACACTTAATTCAACCCAGCCTTCGGATTTCCCGTCGGATTCTTTCCCAGCACGTTTGGCCATGGCTTTTCCTATCAAAGTTGTTTTATTATAGCATTTCAATCAACGGTTACATAGCCCTCGTTTCCGTCCCGCCTTCCACAGCGCCACGATTGCTTGGGCAGCCACTCGCCAGAAACCGGGTGCCAAAATCGGGTGGCTCGGCGCCGCCCTGAAGCCCATGTCCTCCGCAGAGACAGGAGGACACCATGAACTTCCGCATTCGCGGCCTGCCGGCCGAGCCATTTGCGCATTTGTTCGCGCTGCCAGACGCCGAGCTCGCCGCGCACGGCGCGCTACGCAAGATCGCCGACGGGCCGCGCCCGTGCCGCATCAGCCTCACCGACGCGACGCCGGGCGACGAGGTGATCCTCGTCAACTACGAGCATCACGCCGTCGCCTCGCCCTACCGCATGCGCTTTGCGATCTACGTGCGGCCAGGCGAGCAGACCTTCGACGCCGTCGGCCGCGTGCCCGATCAGTTGCGCCGGCGCACGCTGGCGGTGCGCGGCTTCGACGGCCAGGGCATGATGACCGGCTGGCAGTTGATCGAAGGCGTCTTCCTGGAAGAGGCGATCGAAAAGCAGTTCGCCGATCCGGCCGCGCGCTATCTGCACGTTCATTTCGCCGCGCCCGGCTGCTACGCGGCGCGCGTCGAGCGGGCGTGATCCCTCACCGCTTGAACGGCGACTGCCCTACTTCAACGAAATCGCCAGCCCGCTGAGATCCGCATTGACCATCAATCCGGTCTGCTTCCCGCTCAGCTCAAGGATGGCGCCCTTCTGGTTGGTCAGTACGATGCCGCGCACGCCGCGGATGACCGTGGCGCCGACGCCGCCCGCGCCATAAACGCCCGCAACATCCGAGGGCCGGCTGATGTTTCGCACCGTGCCGTACAGGCTGGTCTGCGACGCGCCGAACACGAAGCCCCAGTCCACGCCGCCGATCGATAGCGCGTAGTGCTGGCCGTGGAACGTCAGGATGCCGCTGCCGCCCGAGGCGCCGACGATCCAACCGGCCTTGTACACCGAAATCCGGATGGTGCCGCTGTCGGCATGGGCCGCCGGCGCAAGGCTCGCGCCTACGAGGGCCATCAGCGCGATGAGGCCTGCGCGCAGTCCCGACGAAAATCGCATGGTGTCATCCTTATGCAAGGGGTTGATCGCCAAAGCCACAATACGCCAAAGCGTCCGAAGTTCCATACGCCTGCGGCCGGCGCTTCCCCCTCACCGCTTGAACAGCCCCATGATCTCCGCCTTGGCCAGCGTGGCGAAATGCAAATTGAAGCCGACCACCGCGGCCGAGGTGTCGGCCTTCACGTCGAGCTTGTCGGCGCCCACCGCGAACACCGTGAACAGATAGCGGTGCGGGTGGTCGCCCTCGGGCGGGCACGGGCCGCCATAGCCGGGCGCGCCAAAGTCAGTGCGCGTCTGCAGGCTGCCGGCGGGCAGCTTGCCGCCCGCGCTGCCGGCCCCCAGTGCCAGTTCGCTCACAGTGGCCGGAATGTTCACCACCAGCCAGTGCCAGAAGCCCGAGCCGGTCGGCGCGTCGGGGTCGTAAGCTGTGACGGCGAAGCTCTTGGTGCCGGCCGGCGTGCCCGACCATTTGAGATGCGGCGACCGGTTGCCGCCGGCGCAGCCGAAGCCGAAATCGGCCGACAGAATGAAATCCTTGCCGAGATAGTCGCCGTCCTTGAAACTGTTGCTGGTGACCGTGAATGCCATGGTCCGTCTCCTTCCGTTCCGCCCGCGCCAAGCGTAGCCTCGGCACGACAAATCGCAATGGGCTCGCTGCCGATGAACAACATCCTCGCCATCAATCAATTCGACGCCGCGGTCTATATCTGCCTGTTCGTGGCCGTCGTCATGGGTTTCATGACCGGGCTGCTGCGCAGCCTGGCGACGATTTTCGGCTATATAGCCGCGATGGGTCTGGCGGTGGCGCTGGCGCCGCGGCTGGCGCCGCTCATCGCCGCGCAATTCAATTTGTCGCCGGCGCAGACCTGGCTGGTGTTCGGCGGCATCTTTCTTGGCGCCGGCATGCTGATCAGCGCGCTGCTGCGCTCCGCCGTGAGCGAAATGGTCGGCCCCACGATCAGCATTCCGGATCGCGTGGCCGGCGCCCTGCTCGGCGCCGTTCGCGTCGGCCTGCTGGCCGTGCTGATCGTCGTCGTGTTCGACCGCATCATTCCGCCCGGCCGCGAGCCGGCCTTCCTGAAGGGATCGCAATGGCGGCCGGTGCTGTCGCGGGCCGCCCAGCAGGGCTTGCGCTCGCTGCCGCCCGACGTCGAGGCCTATATCGATCGCCTGAAAAAAGAGCGGGGCCTCTGAGGGTTTACGGCGGGGTCCGCTATAGACTGCGCAACCATCTGCCGCCGTGATACGTTAATGGCTTGCAACGTCAGCCAACGCAGGAAGGGTGCCCCATGTCCGAAATCACCTACGAGATCGTCGAGCACGACGGCGGCTGGGCTTACAAGGTCGACGGCGCGTTTTCCGAGCCGTTCCCGACCCACGCCGCCGCCCTCAAGGCCGCGCAGTACGCCGCCGCCGAACAGAAGGTCCCCGGCGAGACCGCGGAGATCGAATTCGAGGACGACAAGGGCAAGTGGCACACCGAGACCGCGCGCGGCGGCGACCGCCCGCACACCACGATCAAGGACAAGGGTTGAAGCGCATAGTCGGAAGGAACGATCGCTGCCCGCGATGAGCTAGTCGGCCGCGGGCAGTTTTTTCTTCGCCGCCTTTTTCTTCACCGGCGGCGGCGCCGCCGCCGCAGCCGCGGCTTCCTCGGCGTCGCGCGCCAGCCGCAGCGCGCGCAGCCGCGTGGTCTTGGCGCGGTTGGCGGCGGCGTTGTTCTCGTAGTCGAGCATCGCGCGCTTGCCGTCCTCGGCCTGCCGCAGCTTCCTGAACTGGCTGTTGGCGGCGTTCTTGTTGGTATTGTCTGCCACTGCAATCTCCATGGCTGGAATGTTTCGGACACAAATACAGGCCACGCGCGCCATAGTGGCGCGGGGCCTATTTGCCGGCGGCGGCTCGCAGCGCGGCGTTGATGCGCTCTTGCCAGCCCGGGCCGGCCTCTTGGAAGTGATCTAAGACGTCGCGGTCGATGCGCAAGGATACGAGCTCCTTGGCGCCGGGCAGCGACGGCGCTTTCGGTGCGGTTTCCGCGGGCTTGGTGGTCGCCGCCTTGAAGGCCATTTCGGCCGTTTGCCGCGAATCGGTGGGATGTCTAGCCATCGCCGGTGTTCTAGCACGCCCGGGCGCGATTTGCCCGGCCGGAATGGCCCCCGGACGCCCCAACCCGTCCTACGAAGCGCGAAACCCTACATCTTTGCCGCGCGCCGCCAATGGATGCGGAAATGATTGCCCTGCCTGTCGGGCGGCGAGGTCAGCGTCAGGTCGTCGCCGGAAAGCGTGATGGTGCGCACCTGGGTGTCGCCGACCCGGTTCGGATTGACCGCGGTGAAGATGCTGTGGCGCACCTGGTCGCCCGTCACCTCGAAACGGCCGGCATAGGCGACCACGCCGAGCGCGGCCGCGGCACGCTCGTCCTTCGTGGTGGCGTCGAGATCCATGCGCGCCACCGTCTCGGCCACCTTGTTGCGCGCGATCGGCGTGTTGACCACGCACATATAGCCGTCGGGCGAGTACATGATCTGCGAGGCGCGCGCCACGTCCGCCGTCACGCTGCCGTCGGCGCGCACGATCTCGCGCCCGCGCTCGCGCCATACGCCCACCAGGTCTTCGTTTTTCATGGCCGTTTCGCTCCCATGGTGAGACCACGTTATCGGTCCGCCTGGCCCCCCGCAAAGCCATCGATCCCGGTTGCACGCGGAGCGTGCAAGAGGCAGAATATCGGTTGTGGGGGTGGGGCGTGGCTATTGTGCGTTCGGATGTGCGGAGGTGTATGGCTGGCGCGGTAAGCGCGGCGATGTTGCTGCTCGCCGCTTGCACCCACGATCCTTACGTCAACGTCAACAACACGATTTCCTCCGGCGAGTGGAAGATCGAGCGGCAGGCCGACCGCGTCACCGGCGCGCCGATTTCCAGCGCCACCCTGATGACGAACCATGTTTCCAACGCCAACATGATGGTCGCGCCGCCGGCGCGGTTGCAGCTCGCCTGCTTCAAGGAACACCCGGTCGTCGTCATCGCCTTTGCCTTCAAGATCGGCTCCTCCAGGAACGCCGAACTCGCCTATCGCTTCGACGCCAAGCCCGGTCATGAACCGCGGGTGCGGATCGTCGACGATTACAGGTCGGTGCTGATTGACGACCCAAACGAGGTCATGCGGTTCACCGGCGATATGGCGACGTCCGACGGCCTCTATCTGCACATCCGCTCGCTCACCGCCGCCGGACGCACCAGCGCCGAATTCAAGATCGCCGGCGCGCCGCTGACGATCGCGGCCGCCTACGCCGGCTGCCCGCTGACCGCCGCCGCGCGCACCAGCGCGTTGCCGCCAGCACGGCGCGATGACAAGGAAGACAAGGAAGACTGACCCGCCTATTTCGCCCGCTTATAGTAATTCGACGCGCTCCCGCGCCCGCCGGCGACAATGTGGTTGGTATTGACGAATTCGTCGGCGGTGAGCTTGTCGATGGTTCGCTCCTGCGCCTCGCCCTGCCAGTTCGGATAGGTGGCCGACACGATCTTGTAGGTGATCGTCTTCTTTTCCTCGTTGATACTGTAGTCGCCGAACACTGCGAGACTGCGCCGCATGATGGCGGCGTATTCTTCCGCCGTGCCGGTCAGGCGGTTGTTGCTGGCGATCATCGGCACATCGCTGGCTACATGGATTTGGGCGAAGTGGCCATCGGCAGTGAAGATCAAGACGCCTTTCGGCGTCTCGCCGAACGGAAACGATTTCTTGCCGTCGGGCGCGACCACCTCGGCCACGACGAAATTCCAGCTCCCGACGATCTGATCGCGCAGACTCTTCTGCTGCGCCCCGGCCTGGCTGCCCGCCAGCGCGACCGCGAGCATCGCCATGATGCGAATATAATTCACGCTGCTCCCCCTGCTTGCTGGTGCGATGCGATCGGCGCGTTCAGGAGTATTTCGGATCGCGATCGAGCAGCTCGATCGAAATGCCCTGCGGCCCGCGCAGAAAGCAGATCTTGATGCCCGGCCGCGGCGAATGCGGCTCCTTGCTGAACGCGACGCCCTTCTTCTTGAGGTCGGCGGCGATGGCGTCGATGCCGGAAACCGCCAACCCGAAATGATCGAGCCCCTGATAGGGCGTCGTGGGCGCGGCATTGACGCCGTCGCCGGGCGTAACCTGGGCGAGGAAGATGTTGGCGCCGCCGAGCTTGATGTCGATGCGCGGCTTGCCCAGTTGCGTGCTGCGGAGCACCTGCGCGCCGAACATGCGCTCGAACCATTGCGCGGTCGCTTCCGGATCGGGCGTGCGCAGATGGATGTGGTCCCAGGTAAAGGTCGCCATGGCGTTTCTCCCGTTGTGACGCTTTGCCGCAATTTAGCGCATAGGCAGCGCCCTGGCGCAACGGGTGCGTTCCGCTGCGGCATCCTCGCAAGCCCCGGTTGATCCAGATCAACGCCCGCTTTGGCCGCGGCGCTCATTCTGACGTGTCGTCCAAAGGAGGATGCCATGTGGTGGAATTATTATGGTCCGGGACCGTGGATACCGTTCGGACCGATATTCTTCATCGTCATGATCGTCGCCTGCGGGTTCATGATGATGTACATGATGCGCGGCCACCGCCGCGGCCGGAGCAGCTCGCTTGAAATCCTGAAGGAGCGTTTCGCGCGCGGCGAGATCGACAAGGCGGAATACGAAGAACGCCGCCACACGCTGGAGGCCTAAGCCATGAGCAGCCAACCCTCCGGCGGGCAGGTCTACACCTGCCCGATGCACAAGGACGTGCGCCAGGCCGGCCCCGGCAAGTGCCCGCATTGCGGCATGGCCTTGCTGCCGGAAGGCGCGCGCTTCGCCATGGTCCGGCACATGTTCTCCAACCCGCTGCCCCTGTTGCTGATGGGTGCGATTATGGTTGTGCTGATGATAGCCGCGATGATGACGCGGTGACTGCCGCGCCCCACGCGGCGAAGCTCATCTGCAAGGCGACGATAAACAGCGGCAGGATAAACAGCGGACCGAAGGCAATTCCGGTCAGATGCGCCAGCGCCGCGGCCACCAGCGGCAGCACCAGCAGCAAGCCGCAGGCGATCTGCAGCGCACCCTCAGAACGTTCGGTATCCACCGGCTGCTGCCACAGCCACGCCACCACCATCGCGCCGAACACCAGGTCGTAGTCCTGCAGGTAAGGCATCGCCAGACAGGTGCCGAGCAGCAGCGCGGCATTCTTCAGCGCGGCGGGCGTCTGCTTGAACCACACCACGGCGACGGCGAGACAGGCGAGCGCGCCAAAGGCACCCTGCGCCCAATAGGCAGTCTCGACCGATGCGCCGAGCGAGCGCGCCGCGATGAATACCGAGACCATGCGCGGCGAGATGTCGCTTTCGAGAACGACATGGCGCAAGGCCGTGAGGTTGCGCAGGTAATGCGCCCACAGCTCGGGCCCGAACACCAGCCAGCTCAGGCCGAGTAGCGCGCCGGCGGTCACCGCCGCGGCCGCGATGGCGCGCCACTGCCGCCCGGCGATGAGCGCGACCGGCAGCAGCAAAGCAAGATGCGGCTTGTAGATCATCGTTCCGAACAGGGCGCCGGCGAGATAGGGCCTCCGCTCGAGCAGGCTCAGTCCGCCGCCGAGCAAGGCCGCCGTCCAGCAGCCGTTCTGTCCGCCGACCGCGTTGATCAGCACCGCGGGCGCGGCCAGCGCGAGCAGCAGCACGCCGCGTCCCGGCATCGCCAGCTTGAGCGCGCGGTAGAACGCGTACCAGCTCGCCGACAGCCACACGAACAGCGCCGGGACGTAAGGGATAAGCGCGAAGGGCGCGGTGAGCAGCAGCATCACCGGCGGATAGCTGTAGTGATAGCCGTCGAGCGGCGAGCCGACGATGGTCTGCTGGAAGGCATGGAAAACGTGCAGATCGTAAATCTCGGCGGCGCGGCCGTGCAGCGCCAGATATCCGGCGGACCAGTAATTGACCCAGTCGTCGCCGAACGGCCGGCCGGCCGCATTAAGCAGGTGATTTTGTGTCTGATGATAGAGATCGAAAAAATAGCCGAACACGGCGGCGGCGACAAAGCTGCGCGCCACGGTGATGACTCGGGTCGGGACGGCAGCCTCTCGCATGGGCCCATGAAACGCCGGGCCGGTTACAATAGGGTTAAATCGGGGCGCCGGTCCGCGGATATCAACTTCACTCCGCCTCATCCCGGCGGCGGACTAAAGGGATTGGGTGAATACGAAGTCATCACTTCTCTTTCGGGAAGTGAATGGCTTAGGCCGTCGAGCAGGCTCATGCCGCGCGCGCAGCCGAATGCGGGCTGATGGACTGGTTGCGGTAATCAGGAAGTGAACGATCTTCTACCCTGATGATGCGCCTGGCCAATAAGTAAGCGCAAAATGCGACTCCGATTCCCGCGAGGATGTCGCAAAGATAATGCGCCCCCTCAATGACGCAACCACCGAGCATGGCCGCATCCAAAATGAGCAAGGCGACGAATATGTGAGGATAGCTGCGCAAGGTCAGAGGCGTCAGGATGGCGACGGTTGCGTGGAATGAGGGAAATGTGATGATGCCGCCAGGAACGCCACTCAATAACATGGGCGCTGCCGCTCGCAGACGCATTAAGTGATCAAGCGGTGTTGCGCCGGTAAACCGCAAAACGTTGAAAGTCGCCCGATCAACTAAAGCTATTGGACTGGCCGCCGGAAGGAGGCCGGCAACAACCGTCGTGAAAGTGAGAGCGATAGCGAAGGCGAGAATATATACACGTACTTCACTTAGTCGATTTGAGAAGGCTAGGGCTACGAGTGGAAGAGCGATCTGACTCGACATGCTGTCGTAAGCCAATTTAAAAATCTTTTGGATTACTGGATGGCTATCGACCCAATACGCGATATCGAACCAATTCACGCCGAGCGCCGTATCTGCGCTCGCGAAAAATTGATCTTGAAGTGGAAGCGCGAAACGTTGCATCGCATAAGCAGCAAGGACACCGCAGAAACAGGTAATCACCAAATATAATACACCGTAGAGTATGGTCTGAACGGCTCTGACAATTTGGGTTTGCGGCGTGAATTGGCTTAGGACGTCCAAAACGATGACACCGAGGACCAGGGGCATAATATTTGGAAGATCGAGGAAGATGAGTTTCGTGCCACCGAAATAATTAGTGCGATGGCTGCCAACGAAAATGTGAGAAGAATCGCAACGCGCGAAATCGGGCTAGTGCGAGATTGAATAATTGCGCTCCGATACTTACGCGCTAGCAGACTGAAGTTCATTAGCAAGGTGCCCCTAAAGCGCCTCGAAGACTATTGTATTTGTTGGTGACCACTCGGCTGATACGCCATGCAAATTGATTGCAAACTGAGCGTGAGCTAGATTGATTTATAGCCCAATAAATTAACTTCACGTAAAAGTACGTAGGGAAACTTTTCTGAGTCCACGCTCTATGCCGGGCCAGAAGTTTGCCCGCGCCGGCTTATCCTCGCTTCAGCTTGAAAATTCCGGCGCGTCGGCGCGCCCGGCTTGACTCTTTTCTTTGCTAGGATTATATTCCAAATCGTCCGACTCGGCTGAGGGCGTCATCTAGGGGCGTCTAAATGATGGAGCCGGATGCGGCGCCCGCGGGCGCGAGGGTACGCTCCTCGCGCACTCGGGCGGCACCGGGGCTCCGCCCGGGGGCACTATGACCCCCCCTGCGAGGAGCTCGCTGACGGCGGGCCGTTAAAGCTTGCCCGAGGCTCGAAAGGCGCAGCCACCCAAAAGGGGCAGGCGTCTCAGGGCCGGGGGCAGGGCGAAACGGAACGTCAGAAAGCGCGGCCCGGCGCCGTATGGACGCCGCGATGGAGCGCCGAACGGCGCGCACCCTCAGCCAGAGGGTGCCCGCGCCGCAAGGCGTGGATTGAAAAGGATGCGCCATCGCAAGTCGGGTTTACCCGACTTGCGCTCTAAACATGCTCGATCTCGGGTAAACCCGAGATCGAGTGCGCTCCGTCCCCTCGCATTTTGCGGGGAGCAAGAGGAAGGCCCCGCACGAGCGGGGATGGGTTACGGCGTACCCGGCGCCGCTCAAATAACACGGGCGCGCAGGCGCGCCCTTTTGGAATACGGGCGGCGAAGCTTGCGCATGACCCATTTATGACAGCCGGCGCCGCCGCCACGTTGTGCACAACTGCGCGCAGCCTGCGCGCATTTTGCTTCATGCGCCGCGTATTTTTGCTTACATGAGATGCATCGAAATTTCAGGCTGAGCAGCGATGGCGCGCAAGACCATTCAGGCGGCGGGAGGCATCGTGGTGCGCGACGGCGCGCACCGGCGCATCGCCGTGGTCCAGCGCAGCAAGGACGAGCGCTGGGTGCTGCCGCGCGGCAAACTCGAGCGCGGCGAAAATCCGGCCGCCGGCGCCCGCCGCGAAGTGGTGGAGGAAACCGGCCATCGCGTGAAGGTGCACGAGTTTCTCGGCGCCATCACCTACCGCGCGCGCGGCCGGCCGAAGGTCGTGCAGTTCTGGCGCATGCAGGCCTACGAGCGGCCGAGCCGCGACATCATGAAGGACATCGCGGCGGTCGAGTGGCTGCCGCTCGCCGCGGCGGTACGGCGGCTTAGCTATCCGCTGGAGAAGCTGTTCCTGCGCCATGTCGGGCGCCGCATCCTCAGGCGGCGGCGCCGCAAGCCGGCGCGGCACAAAACCATCGGCAGATCCGCCAAGCGACATCACGTCAAGCGGCGCAAGAGCAGCAAGCGCGGCAGCCGAAAGTCACGGCTCTAGCAAACTTCGCCGCAATCCCGCCGCAACTCTTGCCAAAATTTAATGCGCGCGGCGGCGCCCCAAGTCATTTCGAAACGCTCCATTCACCGCGCATTCACGCGAAAAATGGAAACTTACGGTCAAGACGAACGTTATCGCTGCGAAACCCTGTCGCAGCAAATGCACCGATCGGCCGTTCAATCGGTACGGCCGAGCGAATCGATCAAAGGAGTGCGCCATGACCAAGCTGACCAAGACACTGACAGCTCTCGCGGCTGCCGCGACCATTGCCGTCGCGGCCGTGGCCGCCCCGCAACCGGCCGAGGCTCGCGGCGGACGCATCGCCGCCGGCATCATCGGCGGCTTGGCCGCCGGCGCCCTGATCGGCGCCGCCGTCAACGGCCCCTATTACGGTTACGGCCCTTATTACGGTTACGGGCCCGGCTATTACCCCAGACCGGTCTATTACGGCGGTCCGGACTGCTACTGGAGCCCCCGGCGATTCTGGGACGGCTGGCGCTGGCATGTGCGGCGCGTGCGGGTTTGCGACTAATCGGCTCGCCGAGACTGAGCGCAAATGAATCGAAAAACCCGGAATCGTCCGATTTCGGGCTATTTCGAAGGGGGCGTGAACCTAGACCATCAAATTTCCGACATATTAAGCCTGCCTCTTTTACAGGAGCCGGGACAGGCTTTAAGATCGTTGCAAGGCGGTCGGCCCCGGCCGACCCCGACCCTGGAGGAAATACCCTATGAAGAAGACCATTCTCGCTTTAGCAGCGGCCGCGACCATCGCCGCGGCCACTCTATCCGCGCCGACTACCGCCGACGCCCGCTGGCGCGGCGGCGGGATTGGGCTCGGCGTCCTCGGTGGCGTCGTCCTCGGCACCATCATCGGTACCGCAATCGTCAACC
>Ga0209584_10000385_pt1 | contig 13429 bp, 10 predicted proteins | sample NGEPerD_FD_184507 | JGI IMG/M metagenome (GOLD analysis project Ga0209584, IMG submission 184507) | Arctic peat soil microbial communities from the Barrow Environmental Observatory site, Barrow, Alaska, USA - NGEE PermafrostAB12-D... | ecosystem: Environmental > Terrestrial > Soil > Wetlands >...
GCATATTATTATCCAGTGAACCGGTTCCTGATCAACACCCTGCACTGGATATGTTTTAGTGTGGCGGTCGTGATTAATTACTTTTTATAGTAGTTAGTTGTCAGTTGTTAGTTGTTAGTTGCATTTCCGTTGATATTCATTGCCGGATTTGCTAATATTCCAACAATTGACTTCAGCACTAACAATTAACAACTGACAACTAACAACTAAAAATTAATATTTACCTTTGTCTTACTAAACTGAACAAATGAAATTTGGCGTTGTCGTTTTTCCGGGCTCGAACTGTGATCGGGATATGCAAACCGCGCTGCAGGATGATCTCGGTTATGAAGTGGTGATGTTGTGGCACAAGGATACCGACCTGGGTATGTTTTCCACCGAAGATTGTATCGTGCTTCCCGGAGGTTTCTCTTATGGAGACTATCTCCGCTGCGGCGCCATCGCCAGGTTCAGTCCCCTGATGCAGCCCATCCAGAAGTTTGCTGCGAAGGGCGGCATGGTACTTGGCGTTTGTAACGGGTTCCAGGTATTATGCGAATCCCATCTTTTACCCGGGGTTTTATTAAGGAATGCCAATCAGCAGTTTATCGGGAAGAACATTTATATGAAAGCTGATAACGGACTGGCACTGAAGATCCCCATTGCGCATGGAGAAGGCAGGTATTATGCCAGCGATAAAATACTGGACGAGATGCAATCCAACGGTCAGTTGCTATGGAAATATTGCGATGCAGAAGGAAATATCACACCGGAAGCAAACCCGAATGGCAGCACACGAAACATCGCCGGAATTTGCAATAAAGATCGTAATGTGATCGGCCTGATGCCCCATCCGGAGCGCGCGGTTTCCCCATTCCTCGGAAATACTGACGGCCGCAAATTGTTTCAACAAATCTTTAACAGCAGGAACCTTCAGTCTTCCGGGCGACATATTGCTATGGCCATACCTTAGTATCTTCACAGGCCATGCAAATAAAATCCGGGTATTTATTTTTTCTGTTCATTTTGTTTTTCGTTAAGGGATGGTGCCAGGACAGCACTGCCGTTACATGGTCTGCGCATACAGACAAATCAAACGCCAGTGTTTACAAACTCATTTTTGATGCCCATATTAAACCCGGTTGGCAACTATACGGTCCTGGTCAGGATCTGAGCGGCACCGCTTCGATGGAACTGAACTTTGCCGACAGTATTTTTTCTCAGCAGGCGCCCTTTACTGCGGAAGGCGCGGGACATCAGCAACCGGTCGCTCTTTTTAATAACCAGTCTTTTTTACTATTCATCGGCGAGACCCGGTTATCGGTTCCGCTGCAGATAAAAGGAACCGTACCGGCAAGAATTTTCGGATCACTGACTTATTATTACGGCAAAGCTGATTCGTTCTATTCGGGAAATTATACATTCAGCGCCGCCCTGGAAGGGGGTCTTCAAACGGGCACGCGCATCCGCATTCCCGGTTTCGACCTCCTGCATCCGGTCAGTTCCTGCGGTGATACCGGAACCTCAGGCAAGGGGCTGCTCAGCATTTTCCTTTTGGGATTGCTGGGCGGATTTATCGCATTGCTCACTCCCTGTGTGTTTCCACTGATACCACTCACGGTTTCTTTTTTCACCAAAAGAAGCACCAGCCCGGGGACGGGCCGTGCGCATGCCATGATATATGGATTCTTCATCTTCCTGATTTACGTATTACTCAGCCTGCCCTTTCACCTCCTGGATCATACTGATCCGGAGATTCTGAATAATATTTCCACCAACGTCTGGCTCAACCTGGTCTTTTTTGTCATATTCGTGGTTTTTGCAATTTCCTTTTTTGGATATTTTGAAATCACATTGCCCGGAAGCGTCGCCAACACCGTCAACAGTAAATCAGGCGGCACCACGATTGCCGGAATTTTCTTCATGGCCCTGACCCTGGCCATCGTATCTTTTTCCTGCACGGGGCCCATCCTTGGTTCCCTGCTCGCCGGTGCCCTCAGCAATCACGGTGGTGCAATCCAGCTGAGTTTTGGCATGGGTGGATTCGGTCTTGGACTGGCTCTTCCCTTTGCTCTCTTTGCACTTTTTCCCGGATGGCTGAGTTCGCTGCCCCGCTCCGGAGGCTGGCTGGGTTCCGTGAAAGTGGTGTTGGGATTCCTGGAGCTGGCCATGGCCATTAAATTTCTTTCCAATGCGGACCTCGTGGAGCAATGGGGACTGGTGAAACGTGAGATATTTATCGGATTCTGGGTACTCATCGGGTTACTGATTACATTATACTTGTTTGGGAAAATCCGCTTCCCCCACGACAGCCCGGTTAAGAAATTCAGCCTGGCGCGGATTGTTTTTCTCATTTTTTTTGGACTCAGCACCGTTTACCTTATCCCCGGACTCACCAATACGCCCGCTGCCAACTTAACCCTGATCAGCGGATTCCCGCCCCCTCTTTGTTATTCGGTCTATAAAAACCCGGTGAATTGTGCACGGGGTGTGGAGCCCCTGAGGGACTATGAGGAAGCCCTGGCGCTGGCCAGAAAACTGCACAAGCCGGTCCTGATCGACTTTACCGGCTGGGCCTGCGTGAACTGCCGTCGTATGGAAGAAAATGTATGGACCGACCCCGAAGTCAGGAAGAGAATGCTCGATTCCTTTGTAGTGGTGTCCCTGTATGTGGATGAACGCCGTCTGCTGCCCGCCGGAGCCCAAATGGTTTATTCCACCAAAGATGGAGCTCAGAAGAATATCATTACGGTAGGGGATAAATGGGCCACTTTTCAGTCGGAAAACTTTAACGCTGTATCCCAGCCTCAATATGCACTCGTCAGTCCCGAGGAAAAAATACTCACCTACACCAAGGGCTATACCCCCAAAGCCCGCGAATTCAGCCAGTGGCTGGACTGTGGTCTGGAAGCTTTCCGGAAATAAGTCACCAATAGGTTCAAAGAGAGATTTTCCATCAGTAATTGGGAACGGCCCACCCTTTATTCATATTATTCGGAAAGCGTTTTGGGTTCCAAAGAGATTCGCTATTGTTTAACCAGAGAATAATACGGATATAACTAGGAAATAACAGGGGTATAACTGGGATTTTTCCCCTGTTATATCCCTGTTATTTCCCTGTTATATCCCTGTTTTATCCCTGTTTTATCTGAACTAATCTTTAACAAAACACGAATAGAGATTGAACAGCTCTGGAATGGAGTAGAAACAAAAAAGGCCGTCCCGATCAGGAGACAGCCTTTTAAAAAGGGTGTAAAATTTTGCTAGAGGGCGATCCTTTTTTCAACCATCATTTTACGCAGGTTGATCAGACCATAGCGCATCCGGCCCAGGGCCGTGTTGATGCTGCAGTTGGTCAGGGAAGCGATTTCCTTAAAGCTCAGGTCGGCATAATGCCGCAGGATGATCACTTCGCGCTGATCCTCAGGAAGCAGGTCAAGCATGCGCTTCACGCGGTCATGGCTCTGCCTTTTCATGATTTTGACATCAGCACCGTCTTCAGTAAAATTGATGACTTCAAAAATGTCCCGGTCATCGCTGGTTTTGATGGCGGGGGTCCTTTTCACCTTGCGGAAATGGTCTACGCAGAGGTTGTGCGCAATGCGCATTGCCCAGGGAAGGAATTTGCCTTCTTCTGTGTACCGCCCACCACGGATGGTGTCGATAATCTTAATCAGAACATCCTGGAAAATGTCCTCAGCCAGATACTTGTCTTTGACGAGGAAGAGAATGGAAGTGTACAGCTTGTCCTTGTGGCGGATTACGAGGGCTTCAAGAGCCTGTAAGTCGCCGTCGCGAAATGAATGGATTAATTCATGATCGGTTTTCGTACGTAGCGAATTCATAAACTTCTACGGTTTTTAAAGGTGATAGGATATATGTTGGATTTATAAAAAAAACGTTTGGCTTTTCGGTGTAGAAGTGCTTACTCTATAAAATTATTTTATTGTGTTGTAAAATGTTAATCAGTGTTTAAAGATATACAATTTTTGGAAAAAACAACATTTTGGGAAAACTATTTGTTTTAGAAGTTCCCCACCGGTTTTCCCGCTATGGGAAACCGCCTTCTAATTGTTTCACTTCCAATATATTTGTTTTTCCAATTTATGTCAACATCAGTCAAAGCCAGAAAACCTTCATCCATACCTGCACGGGTTTCCATCCTCGATTCCATACAAATAAAAGGAGCTAGGGTACATAACCTGAAGAATATTTCAGTTGATTTTCCACGCAATAAATTTATTGTGGTGACCGGTGTATCGGGTTCTGGAAAATCTTCGTTGACGATCGACACCCTGTTTGCGGAGGGCCAGCGCCGTTATGCCGAGAGTTTAAGCGCATACGCACGCCAGTTTATGGCCAGGATGGATAAACCGGATGTAGATTATATCAAGGGGCTTTGTCCCGCCATCGCCATCGAGCAGAAAGTGACCACGCGTACCCCCCGGTCAACAGTAGGCAGCATGACCGAGCTTTACGATTACCTGCGATTGCTTTTCGCCCGGGTCGGCATTACCTATTCCCCGGTTTCGGGCAGGCCCGTGAAGAAGCAGGATGTTCAGGATGTGATCAGCGCCATGCAGGCACGACCCACAGGGGATAAGATCCTGATCCTGGTGCCTTTCAAACAACATACCCACCGCAATACCACCGAAGAACTGAATATCCTCCTTCAGAAAGGATTCAGCCGGCTGTATATTAATAAGGAGACGGTCCGGATAGAGGACCTGCTCCCTCCGTCGGATGGAAACAAGACGAAAAAAACTGATCCAAAACTTCCGAAGAATAATTCCTTCCTGCTGATCGACCGCATCGTAGTGAAAGATTTTGATGAAGACGACCAGCACCGTCTGGCAGATTCCATCGGCACAGCTTTTTACGAGGGGGAGGGCCAAATGCTGATCGAATGCAATGGCGAAGAACAAATTCCCTTTACCAACCGCTTTGAAATGGACGGTATCCGTTTTGAAGAGCCGATACCCAACCTCTTTTCATTTAACAATCCTTTTGGTGCATGCCCCACCTGCGAAGGATTCGGTCAGGTACTCGGTATTGATGCCGACCTGGTGATCCCGGATAAACGGCTGAGTCTGTTTGAAGGGGCCGTAGCACCCTGGAAGGGAGAAAAGCTGAGCGCATGGAGGGATCATTTTATACGGGCTTCCAAAAAATATGATTTCCCCATACATAAACCCATCATCGATCTGACAAAAGCGCAATACCAGTTACTCTGGGAAGGGAATAAGGAAGTGAACGGGATCGATGATTTCTTTAAAGAGGTAGAGAAGAATTTATATAAAGTGCAGTACCGGGTCTTGCTTTCCCGCTACCGGGGCCGCACCAGCTGCCCGGAATGCAGGGGTTACCGGCTGCGTCCCGAAGCATTATACGTCAAGATCGGGGAAAAGCATATTGGGGAAATCTGTGAAATGCCTGTGGAATTTCTTTCGGAATGGTTCAGCAGTCTTACGCTGAGCCCTTTTCAAATACAGGTAGCCAAACGAATCTTAATTGAAATACACAACCGGCTGAAAACCCTGCTGGACGTGGGTTTGGGTTACCTGACCCTGAACCGCCTCGCCAATTCGCTCAGCGGTGGGGAGAGCCAGCGCATACAACTAACCAGGTCTCTGGGCAGCAACCTGACCAACTCATTATATATACTCGACGAACCTTCCATCGGGTTACATTCAAGAGATACCGAAAGGCTGATCAAAGTTTTGAAGGAACTGCGTGATTTAGGCAATACGGTTGTGGTGGTGGAACACGACGAGATGATGATGCGGGAAGCCGATCATATTATAGATATGGGTCCGCTGGCCAGCCACCTGGGCGGTGAGGTGGTGGCAGCAGGAAATTACCAGACCATCATCAAAACTGAAAAAAGTCTGACCGGGAAATACTTGCGTGGTGATTTGCAAATTGAACCCCCTGCCCGTATGAGGAAGGCCAGACAGTTTATCGTAGTCAGTGGTGCCCGCCAGCATAACCTGAAAGATATCACCGTATCGTTCCCGCTGAACGTGCTCTGCGTGGTGAGCGGGGTCAGCGGGAGTGGTAAAACAACCCTGGTTAAACAAATCCTTTATCCGGCGCTGCAAAAACTGAAAGGCGAATTTGCCGACAAAGTGGGTATGCACTTATCGATAACCGGCGATGTCGATGCCATCGGCCAGATTGAACTGGTAGACCAGAATCCAATCGGTAAATCTTCGCGGAGCAACCCGGTTACCTATGTGAAAGCTTATGATGAGATTCGCGAATTGTATTCCAAACAACCCGTCAGTAAGATGCGGGGTTTTCAGCCCAAGCACTTTTCTTTTAATGTAGACGGGGGTCGCTGCGATACCTGTAAAGGAGAAGGGGAGCAGGTGGTGGAAATGCAATTCCTGGCCGATGTACACCTGACCTGCGAGGTTTGCGGAGGAAAACGTTTCAAAGACGAAGTGCTGGACGTCGTGTATCGGAATAAAAATATCCACGATGTGCTCGAAATGAGTGTGGACGATGCCCTGGATTTTTTTAAGGATGAAAAAGACATCATTCAGAAATTAAGTCCGCTGAGCAGTGTGGGGCTGGGTTATGTTAAACTGGGCCAGAGTTCCGATACGCTTTCCGGCGGCGAGGCGCAACGGGTGAAACTGGCCTCCTTCTTGGGTAAGGGAAGGAGCCTGGGTCATATCCTGTTTATTTTCGATGAACCGACCACCGGCCTGCATTTCCATGATATCAAAAAACTGCTGACCTCCTTCAACGCCCTGATCGACCAGGGCCATTCCGTACTGGTCGTGGAACACAATACCGATGTGATCAGATCGGCGGACTGGGTGATTGACCTGGGTCCCGGGGCCGGTGATGCCGGCGGCAGCCTGGTATATGAAGGGATTCCCGCCGGGCTGAAAAAGGTAAAAGCCAGTTATACTGGAAAATACATTTAACAGTGTGGAAGTGTGGAAGTATGGAAATGATGCATCCATCCGGAGTTAGAAAATTCCAATCTATTAATTAAGTTAAGATTTGATATTAGAAGAATTTTCGGGTTACCATGAGCAGGATATATTGAAGAAGAGAAACTCCAACAATCCAGACGATCAAATCTGTTTTTACTTTATTGATCCTGTCTATTAAATCTATTTTGTCTTCTTTGGTTAAAAAGACCGTTGTTTTTGTATTCAGATCAGCATTAATTTCTTCCATTTGAGCCTTAACTTCTGAATGAATAAATTCTACTATTTCATGCGCTTCCTGCTCCCCTAATTTTTTCGAAAGGATGTTATACAAAGTTAATTCCGGGACTGCCATATCCCAAAAGTAAAATCACGTTTTCTCAACGGCAATACTACTTTACGGGGAACTGGTCAGGAGATGAATTTCCCCTTCAGTGAATGAGAAAATAATTTTCTTCCTCTTTTTTCGGACGGGTGAATGAAAAGCTGCAAATCCAATCTACTAAAGCGTAAAACCAGGCTGGTGCTGGTTTTGGGAGTGCATGTGCCTTTACCATATCATTTTTTTAATTGAGTTCAAAAATAATAATATGGAAATCGGAACACAACGGTTGTTAGGTAATCCGGGGGAGCAGGACGGTGAATAACCGAATTCCGGCGGTAAAAGATTTCTGCCGCCGTGAATTCCGGTTAACCAGTGAAAGCCTTAATTGAAAAATTATTTCACGTGCTTGTTCAGTGCACCTGCCATTTCAAACATGGAGATCTGATCCTTGACAAATATCGGTTTCAGGTTGGCATCTGCATTGATCATGCGCCTGTTTACTTTGTCCTGCAATCCGTTTTTCTTGATATAGACCCAGATCTTTTTGATGATTTCTGTTCTGGGCAGTGATTTGCTTCCAACAACTTTAGATAATGCTTCGCTCAGGGACAATGGAGCCATAAATGCTGCATTGGGTTTGCGTGCTGATTTTTTCTTAGCTGCTTTTTTCTTTGGAGCTGCTTTCTTTTTTGGAGCTGATTTTTTCTTAGCTGCTTTTTTCTTTGGAGCTGCTTTTTTCGCTGCTTTCTTGGCTGGTTTTTTTGCTGCTTTCTTGGCTGGTTTTTTTGCTGACTTTGCCATAAAACGTAATATTTAATGGGTTACTAAATGGTTAGTTGTTCAAATTTATGTTTTTATACTGTTATAAATGCAATATATGTCCTTTGAGGAAAAAAAAGATTAGTGAATTTCGCACCGGGTCTTACCTCAGCCTATCCAGGCTCTTGACCAGTTTTTGATCCCGGTATATACCCCGCATGGCCAGGAAAAAGAAAACAGGTAAGGCCAGTGCCAACAGGGCCGTGAGATCGTAGTTACCGGCGTCGAAACGCTGGGTTTGTTTGTAGTACAGGAATATATTCAAAAGGGATATGATAATGCCCAACAGGGCGAGCCTCCCCTGGAGTTTGCGGTTTTTATAGAGGAAAATGTCGATCGCAGCGATACATACCAGGGCGATGGTGAGTATTAGGATCCCGATATTAAAACTGGCGTTCAGGTATTGAAAGCTGGGTGGCTGTCCGGACAGCCCGATATTACCGCTAAAGAAGGAGAGCCGTATGGACAGAAAGGCAGCAATGGCGGCAATCAGGAGCCAGAGGGTTTGAATTCTCTGTAGCATAAAAGGTGATTTTCCCGTACAAGTTATTTAAAATAATTCACTCGGAGGGGTTTCGGTAATTCCGGAGCTGGGCAGACTTATTCTTCGCGGCCACCTTGATCAAATCAATTGCAAATGAATTGCAATAGGCTGAGGGATTCTCTGCAGATTATTTATCTTTATCAAGTTTAGAAGAAGCGGTCGACGGAAGCGCCCTTTTTTATTTCCCAAAAAGATAAAAATACAGCGCAGGAATTGTTTCCCCGACCTGCTGAAATACGATTAAGTGTAGGTATTGTGTCCTCAAACGACTCCGGGCTCTATAAAAACTATCTTTTTCTGCCGACTTTGCGATCATCATATTTCGTCTGATTGGTGGCGAATATGTCCTTTTCAGGTGTGGATTGGTGAATGGAATAGTAATGGAGTCCCCCAGGGAATAACCCAGGAAATGATAAATTCTATTATGTCACCCTTAAACTTTCATTTATGAACCGAAAAACACTTTCCCGGATGCGTTTGTCCTCCGTTCTGGTCTGGATTGCATTCATTTTAACTTATTCAATCGTTCAATCTGGCTGCAATGATTCAAAAAGCCCTCAGGAACAGGTGAAAAGCAATTGCATTCCCGACTCCTTGCATTTAAAGAATCAGGTTGTATTGGATGTAAAATTCAAATCGGAAACGCCGGATAACATGAAGGATTTAGCGATAAAGTCCATTGAAAAATTGATAACGGATTCAGCAAGCATAGCGACGATAGGTAGATTTCCACGCTATGCACCCCAAATAACAACTACCACCATCTCGTGGAATGGACCTTCGCTAGTTAATATTACCTACACTATATACTCGCAGGATACCATTCTTAATTCCCCCTGCAAGGATCCTTGCGGAAGCAAGTGTGGAGTGTGTTTTATGGTGAATACTATTTCCAGAAACAATCCACAGGGACCGTTGTCAAATCAGTTTATTGAAAACATATCATCACCTGAAAACTAACGGTACATTGAATATCTAAGATTATTCAAGGGAACTCGGCTGAGTAATATTTGTTTGGAGGCTATAAACAATTGTTATTATGCGGGTCTTCATAATGATTTTGGTTTGTGCAATCCTATTTAATAGTGAATACCTAATGGGCCAGTGTCCTGAGCGGGATACACTGTGGAATAGAATCATTTCTATTCGTAGCTCCAAAACAAAAAACTATGCCGATAAACTTAAATCGCTGTTGATCTATGACCAGCAGATAAAGGCGTGTCCACAACATATCGACTCCGTGTATACTTATTTACTTCTGAGTATCGGCGTTTTATGTTACAGAACAGCTGATTACAATCAGGCCGTTTTTTATACAAACCAGGCCCTGCAGATTATACAGGCAAATGCTTCCAGCCCGTCTATAAGTACTAAGGTACTTGCCCAGTATTATTTTTATTTGTCAATTTATTACGATTCCCTGAAAATGTCTTCTAAAAAAAATGAGGCAATTGACAGTAGCATATCAAAAGAAATAAAGGAAAATTCTGATTATGGCTTTACTCTTGTTGTTTTGGAAAACAACGTCAGGGACCTCTACGAAAAGGGGGAATACAATCTTTGTATCGACCGGGCAACATTGGGGGAAGCGCTTATCCATAAATTCTTTAGGGGAAGTGACAGCGCTAACCGGATTATTTTTTATATTTATTACAAAGCCTTTGCACTGCGTTCCTTAAAAAAGTTTCACGAGGAGGAGCTTTTTTTGCAGAGTAAAAAATCAGAATTCCTGAAATCGAGAAATGAGTATTCTCTTGGTATTATTTTCAGGTTGTTCGGAAATTTAAGTGAAGTGAGGGGAGAATATGAAAATGCGATTCAGGATTACCGGAAAGCCCATAATTATGACTTACGTACTTCCGGCAGGCAACTCAGTGCAGCTGTTTTAAGTGACATTGGTAAGATTTATACCGAAAGATTCAACCAGGATCAGATAGCCCTTGAGTACTATCGTAAAGCACTATTGTATGCCAATTACAAGACTCTTGCAAACGGAACGGTTTCTGATTCCTTTTATATTCTTGGAAATATAGCCAATGTATATGTCCGGCTGAAATCATTTGATTCCGCATTTTATTTTTTTCAAAAGGCATTTGACGTCATCAAAACCGGAATAAATGAAAACGACCTGATATCGGATATTCAAAACTATGTTGATGCCAACTCGGTGGAAACAGTAATTAATCTTGTCCTGGATAAGGCCAATGCCCGTTTGCAATTGTATTTTTTTAAAAAAGACCCTGCGATTTTGGATCAGGCGCTGGCAATTTATAAAACTGCTGATATATTGCTGACTAAAATTAAGGCCGACCAGTCGGAAATACAATCCAAGTTGTTTTGGCAGCACGATCTACACAGTTTATATGAGCATGCAGTCGAGGTTGCTTTTCTACAAAATAACTCCAGGGATGCATTTTATTTTTTCGAGAAAAGCCGGGCGGTTCTGTTAAATGAACAACTGCGTCAGCAAAATAGAAATTCTGATGTTGATCTCCTCGAGCAGGCAAAGCTAAAAAGACAAATCCTGGTGTTAAAGAGATTACGTGAAGAGTCAACTATTGGATCCAACCAATATATAGATGTTCAGAGAGATTTGATTGTAAATGAGCAGTCCCTGGAACGTCTGGAGCGGAAAATGAAAAACAATGAACTCTTATACTATAAAGATTCCGGTGATATTGCGTTTTTCACCATTAAAGATTTGCAAAAGTATTTGGCTAACGGTAAACAAGAATTACTAGAGATTTTTTCCGGAGATAGTGCCATCTATTCTCTGTTCATAACGAGGGAAAAGGTTTACTTCGGCAAAATAAATAAGACGAAATTTGACAGTACAGCAGGTTCCTTTATGTCCTATATTTCCAATCCTGATCTACTGAATAGTCAATTTGAAAATTATGTAAAAACTGCTGAATCCTTATACCAGATTATTTTTCGAAATTATATAGTGAACGATGGGCGGATCATCATTTCGCCAGACGGAAAAATATTTCCCTTTGAAGCATTGGTAACCAGATCAGATACGAAGGATGTTGAATATTTTATCAGTGGTCACGCGGTCAGTTACACTTACTCTGCACGTTATCTGCTTGCAGAATTTGAATCCAATAAGTCTGAAAACAGCGGAACTTTCCTGGGAATTGCTCCCATTCAGTATTATTCTGGTTTTTCTCTCGCAGAGTTACAGGGCAGCGATCGTTCTTTGGATCAGATTGGGTTGAATTTCAATGATCCTCATAACCTGATTTATGCAGATGCGTCAAAGATAAATTTTCAGCGTCAATTTTCAGATTACGCAATCATACAGTTATATACCCACGCTTCGGACAGCAGTAACCGCGGAGAACCGGTAATTTATTTTGCAGATTCGACGCTTTACCTTTCCGATCTGATTCCGGAGAAAAAACCACAGACCAGGTTGATCGTATTATCAGGCTGTGAAACAGGCATCGGCAAGTTATATCAGGGTGAGGGGGTTTTCAGTTTCAACCGTGGATTTGCTTCCCTGGGAATACCCAGTTCAATAATCAATCTATGGGCGGTAGATAATCAAGCCACCTATCGACTTACGGAACTTTTTTACAAATATCTTTCTTCTGGTTTCCCTATTGATGTATCGTTGCAAAAAGCGAAACTGGAATTCATAAAAACTGCAACAAAACAAAACAGACTTCCCTACTATTGGGCACCCGCCGTTCTAGCCGGCAGATCTGATGCCATAATGAATAAAAAGAAATTTCCCTGGAAAGATCTGATTTTGGTCAGCAGCGTTACTGCGCTTTCTTTTTTTATATGGCAAAAGAGGAAAAGTCACAAGAATAATTCATCCAAAAGTCTTACGCCAACTCCGGATAAAGCGGAAAAGCATTCATATGGGCATTGATTTTCTTCCGGATATCAGCCAGCACGGACTCATTCTCGGCATTCAGAATCGCTTCATCAATGAAGTCGACGATTGCACTCATGTGTTCTTCCTTCATTCCACGTGTCGTGACCGCGGGAACGCCTACACGGATTCCTGAAGTGATGAATGCCGATTTATCGTCGAAGGGAACCATGTTTTTATTCACAGTTATATCTGCCTTGCCCAGGGCGATTTCGGCTTTTTTACCACTGATGTTTTTATTTCTCAGGTCGATCAGCAGCAGGTGGTTGTCGGTTCCGCCGGAAACAATATCATAACCCTTCTTTGTGAAACAGGCACTCATGGCCTGCCCGTTTGTAACGATTTGCTTGGCGTAGACAGTAAACTCTTCTGTAAGTATTTCACCAAAAGCAATGGCTTTCGCGGCAATGACGTGTTCCAGCGGACCACCCTGTATACCCGGAAAAACGGCCATATCGAGCAGGTTGCTCATGGGACGAATATTCCCTTTATTGTCTTTCAATCCAAACGGATTATCAAAATCCTTCTTCACCATAATGATTCCTCCGCGGGGGCCGCGCAGGGTTTTGTGCGTGGTGGAAGTGACTATGTGACAATGATCGAACGGTGAACTCAATAATTGTTTGGCGATCAGTCCGGCGGGGTGGGCCATATCGCACATGACGAGCGCCCCGATTTTATCTGCAATCTTGCGGATACGCGGATAATCCCAGTCGCGACTGTAAGCAGATGCGCCGCAAATAATCATTTTTGGTTTTTCTGCGATTGCCACCCGCTCCATACTTTCATAATCCACACGACCATCTTCTTTCTTCACGCCATAAAAATGCGGCTGATAGAGTTTGCCGGAGAAATTAACGGCTGATCCATGGGTCAGGTGTCCGCCCATACTCAGATCGAGCCCCAGTATTTTGTCGCCAGGCTGCAGC
>Ga0209584_10000386_pt1 | contig 13421 bp, 16 predicted proteins | sample NGEPerD_FD_184507 | JGI IMG/M metagenome (GOLD analysis project Ga0209584, IMG submission 184507) | Arctic peat soil microbial communities from the Barrow Environmental Observatory site, Barrow, Alaska, USA - NGEE PermafrostAB12-D... | ecosystem: Environmental > Terrestrial > Soil > Wetlands >...
ATCAGCACCGCCGCCATGAAGGCCCCGGTCGCGGCGAAGATGCCAAACTTCGAATTGGCGGCGAAGAACAGCACCAGCGGCCCGATGTCGAGCACCAGCTTGAGGATGGGATTGAGTTGTTTCTTGGCGGCCATAATTTTCTTTAATTCACGAATCCAGCCCAACTAGGGCGCGCGCGAAATCATGCGCGGTGAAGGGGCTGAGATCCTCGATGCCCTCGCCGACGCCGATGAAATGCACCGGCAGGCCGAAGCGGGCGGCGATCGCCACCAGGATGCCGCCGCGCGCGGTGCCGTCGAGCTTGGTCATCACCAAGCCCGTGACGCCCGCGATCTTGCCGAAGATATCGACCTGATTGAGCGCGTTCTGGCCGACGGTGGCATCGAGCACCAGCAAAACGGCGTGCGGCGCCGCCGGTTCCACCTTGCGCATCACGCGCACCATTTTTTCCAGTTCGCCCATCAGCTCGGCGCGGTTCTGCAGGCGGCCGGCGGTATCGACCAGAACGATATCGACGCCTTGCGTCTTGGCGGCGCCGAGCGCGTCGAACGCCAGCCCCGCGGCGTCGGCGCCCGGCTCGCGCGCCATCACGCTCGCGCCGGTGCGCGTGCCCCAGATCTTGAGCTGATCGATGGCCGCGGCGCGGAAGGTGTCGCCGGCGACCATCATGACGCTTTTGCCCTCGGCGCGGAATTTGGCGGCGAGCTTGCCGATGGTGGTGGTCTTGCCGGAGCCGTTGACGCCCGCCACCAGGATGATGAACGGTTTGGCCGTCACCTCAAGCGGCTTCGCCACCGGCGCGAGAACTTTCTCGATCTCAGCGGCGAGCGCCGCCTTCACCTCGTCGAGCGCGGTGCCTAGATAGAAGCGGCCTTCACTCAGCGCTTCGACGATGCGGCTCGCGAACTCGGGTCCCAGATCGGCGCGGATCAATTCGCCTTCCAATTCCTCCACCGCCGCGGCATCGAGCTTGCTCTTCGACAGTTTGACAAGGGCACCGCCGAGCGAGGACGACGTGCGCTTGAGCCCGCCGCTCAGGCGTTTCCACCAGTTTTCGCCTTGTGTGCTGTCGTTCATAGTGCGTCCTTGGCGCGCCCGTGATAGCCGTTTCGGCAATTCTTGGACAGTGACCATGACACCGGAAGAGATGCTTGCCCGCCTGCTCTACCGCGACGGGCTGATGCTGGTGATCGACAAGCCGGCAGGCTTCGCGGTGCATCGCGGGCCGAAGGGCGGCGAGAGCTTGGACGATCATTTCGACGCGCTGCGCTTCGGCCTGCCGCGCGCGCCCGCGCTGGCGCACAGGCTCGACCGCGACACCACCGGTTGCCTGGTGCTCGGCCGCCACCGCAAGGCGCTCGCGTTGCTCGGCAAGCTGTTCAAGCAGGGCAAGATCGGCAAGACCTATTGGGCGGTGGTCGAGGGCGCGCCCGCCGTGGAGGAAGGCCGCATCGATATTCCGCTCGGCAAGCTCGATGAGCAGCGCGGTTGGTGGATGAAGCCAGACCCGCACGGAACGCCGGCGGTGACCACATGGAAGGTGATGGGACGCGGGCCGGGCCTCACCTGGCTCGCGCTTGAGCCGCTGACCGGGCGGACGCATCAGTTGCGCGTGCATTGCGCCGAAATGGGCTTCCCCATCCTGGGCGACAATATTTACGGCCGCGCGCCGCGCGTGGGTGGTCCACCGCTGCATCTGCATTCGCGCGAGATCGTGGTGCCGATTTCCAAGAATAAGCCGCCAGTCACGGTCACCGCGCCGGTGCCCGCGCATATGCGCGAGGCGCTAACCGCGTGCGGGTGGACCGGCGAGGCTAGTACAGCATCGCCTTGATCCGCTCCGGCGCTTCGCGGTCGTAGGTTTCGCCGCCGAGCTTGCCCTGGCTTACTTCCGCGATGATGGTGCCGGTGCTGGGCAGGCTCTTGCGGTCGATCTTCGACTTTTCGTCCCACAGCTTCGAACGCACGATCGCCTTCGAGCAGTGGAAAAAAATGGTCTCGATATGCACGATCAGCACGCTGCGCGGCAGCTTGCCGTTGACCGCGAAGCTTTGCATCAGTTCGGGATCGATCGAGATCGAGGCGCGGCCGTTCACCCGCAACGTTTCGCCCACGCCGGGAATGAGGAATAGCAGCGCGATGCGCGGATCACGCAGGATGTTGCGGTAGCCGTCGATGCGGTTGTTGCCCGGCCGGTCGGGGATGGCGAGCGTCTTGTCGTCGAGGATGCGTACGAAGCCGGGGGCGTCGCCCTTGGGCGAGCAGTCGAGCCCCTCCGGACCGCCGGTCGCCACCGCCACAAACGGGGCGGCTTCGATCAGCTTACGATAGCCGCTGCTGATGTGGTCAATCTCCTTGACCACGGCGGGCCCGTAGGGCTGACCGTAAAGCGCTTCAAGCTGTTCGATGGTCGTCACCAGATGCTCTGCTGCACTCATTTCCATTCTCCCTAGGCGGCCAACAGTTGCCGGCCGTCATGCCCCGTCATCGTAAGATCGAGAATAGCACCCGGTTCGATCGGCGCCGCTAGCCGCACCGCCGTGAATTGCTCGGTGTGACCGACGCCGCCGCGTTCGGTCAACACAAGGCGCCGACTGCCTACTTGCGCGTCGAGATGGCGCGTGAGCGCCGCTTCGCCTTTTTCGCGTAAACGCCGGGCGCGTTCTTTGACGATGCCGCGGTCGAGTTGCGGCATGCGCGCAGCCGGCGTGCCGGGCCTGGCTGAGAACGGAAAGACGTGCAGTTGCGTCAGCCCGCATTCGTCCACTAGGTCGAGCGAGCGTGCGAACATATCCTCTGTCTCGGTCGGGAAGCCGGCGATGATATCGGCGCCGAATGCCACGTCGGGGCGAAGCCTGCGAACCTGGTTACAGAACGCGATCGCGTCGGCGCGCGTGTGACGCCGCTTCATGCGCTTGAGGATGAGATCGTCGCCGGCCTGCAGCGACAGATGCAGATGCGGCATCAACCGCGGTTCATTGCCCAACGCATCGAGCAGATCGGCGTCGGCCTCCACCGAGTCGATCGAGGAGAGGCGCAGCCGCGCCAGCTCGGGAATCTCCTTGAGAATGCGCTTGACCAGCGCGCCGAGCCGCGGCGCGCCGGCAACACCAACACCGTAGCTGGTGATATCGACGCCGGTGAGCACCAGCTCGCGATAGCCGCGCGCGGCCAATCGGCGCGCCTGCGCCACCGCCTCATCCATTGGGACGAAGCGCGAATTGCCGCGGCCGAACGGAATGATGCAGAACGTGCAGCGATGGTCGCAACCGTTCTGCACCTGCAGGAACGCGCGTGTGTGGCCCTCGATGCTGTCGACCGCATGCGCCGCGTGCCGTTTCACCGCCATGATGTCACCGACGGCGATACGCCGGCTGTCAGTGGCCCAAGATTTTGTCCATGTTCGCGGGTCGAGTTTTTCCTCGTTGCCGATAACGCGGTCGACCTCAGGCATGGCCGCGAACGTGGCCGGCTCGGTCTGCGCCGCGCAGCCGGTGACCACAATGAGCGCATTGGGCCGCTCGCGCTTGATGCGCCTGATGGTCTGGCGCGCCTGGCGGACGGCTTCTGCCGTCACCGCGCAAGTGTTCACTACTACCGCGTCGCCGAGCCCGCCCGCGGCGCGCCGGATCACCTCCGACTCGGTGATGTTGAGCCGGCAGCCGAAGGTGACGACGTCGAGGCTCATGCGACACCCGCCTTGTCGAACAATGCGGGATCAAACTTGCCGGCGAATTCGAACTCCACCGGTCCGGTCATCAGCACGTGGTCGTCGCGCTCGCGCCAGTCGATGGTGAGGTCGCCACCCGGCAGCGTCACCTTCACCTTGCGGTTGCTCCGCTTGAGCCGCGCGGCGGCGACCGCGGCGGCGCAGGCCGCCGAGCCGCAGGCGCGCGTGAGGCCGGCGCCGCGCTCCCAGGTCCGAATAATAATGTGATCGCGCGCGACGATATGCGCCAGCGTGATGTTGGCGCGCTCGGGGAAAATCGGATGATTTTCCAAGAGCGGCCCGAACTTGTGCAGATCGTAGGCATTCACGTCGTCGACCCAGAAGATCGCGTGCGGATTGCCCATGTTCACCACCGCCGGCGAATGCAGCATCGGCTTGTCGATCGGCCCGATCTGCAATTCGATGGCGCGGGTGTCGCGGAATTCTTCTGCGAGCGGTATCTCGTTCCACTTGAAGCGCGGCGGACCCATGTCCACCGTGAACATCCCGTCGGCGCCCTTCCAGCAGTTCAAAATGCCGGCACTGGTCTCGAAGGTAAGCGCGGTCTTGCCGCTTTCCTTCGACACCAGGTCGGCGACGCAGCGCATGCCGTTGCCGCAGGCGCCGGCTTCCGAACCGTCGTTGTTGTAGATGCGGATGAAGGCGTCGGTGCCGGGCGTGCGCGGCGGATAGAGCGCCATCAACTGGTCGTAAGGCGCGCCTTGCGGCGTGGCCGCCGCGCGCGCCTCCTCGGGCGCGATCGCGCCGCCGCGCGCGCGCAGATCGACCACAACGATCTCGTTGCCGATGCCGTTCATCTTCACGAAGGATTGGTTGGCGAGCGCGCCCAAGGAATCGCCTATGAGTTCGGCCAAGCCCAAGCATTTGCCCGGGTTTCGCCCGGTTTATATGGCGAATAAACGCCGATTGGCCAGAGGCGTATGATAGAATGGCGCGAATAGCCGGGTTCACCGCGTCCAAAGGACGGAGAACCGTGATGTCGTGCCTACGCCTTGCGGCGCCGATCATGCTGAGTTTGGCGTTCGCTTTCGCCGCCGACCCGGCGCCGGCGCAACGCGCCGCGCCGCCGCCTGGGCAGGATTCGCCAGCGCCGCTGCAACCGGGCGACGCCTTCGGCGAGGAAGTGACGCTGCCGGAGCGCACGATCGTTTACTTGAAGGGCCACAGCAATTGGGATGCCGCCTTCGATACGCTGGTCGATGCCTTCAAATCACTCAACGAGTATCTCGACAAGCAGGGCATCAAGCCGATCGGCGCAGCCATGACCATCTACACCCAGACCGACGACAACGGTTTTTCGTTCGATGCCGCGATGCCGATCGCCGCTGCGCCGGCTAATCCGCCGAAAGGCGACATCGCCATCGGCCAGGCGCCGTCCGGCAAGGCGCTCAAATTCGTCCATCGCGGCTCCTACGACGCCATGGATTCGACTTATGAGGCGATTACCAATTATCTCGAAGACAAGCATCTTGAGGCCAAGGACCTGTTCATCGAGGAATATGCCACCGATCCGGTGAAGGCGAACGCGGACAATCTGGTGGTCAACGTGTTCGTTCCGGTGAAGTAGCGCATGATCCCGAAAAGCCTGTCCTCGACTTGATCGGGGATGGGAACCGGTTTTCGGACAAGATCATGCGCAATAAAAGGCAATGACGATGCCAATATCGCGTGTCCTGTTCTGCGCTTTCGTGATCGCCGTCGCGGCGCTGGTGCCCGTCTCGGCGCACGCCGCCGAGACGCTCGATAAACTGGTGACGGTCACCGGCGAGGCGACGGTTGCGGCCGCGCCCGATGCCGCGGTGATCCGCATTGGCGTCTCCAGCCAAGCCAAGACCGCACGAGCGGCCAGCGATGCGAACGCCAAGGATATGACTGTCGTGCTGGCGGCGATCAAGGAGAGCGGCGTCGCCGAGCGCGATATTCAGACCTCGCGGCTGTCGCTGCAGCCGCAATACGATCCGAAACAGACCGGCGCCGCGCGCTTGATCAGCTTTCAGGTGAACAATCAGGTCACGGTCAAGATCCGCGACATCGACAAATTGTCCGCCGTGCTCGACCGCGCTATCGCGGCCGGCGCCAACGAGATGTCGGGGATCGAATTCGTCGTGTCGGAGCAGGCCAAGCTGCTCGACCAGGCCCGTGCCGCGGCCATCGCCGACGCCCGCCGCAAAGCCGAGCTCTATGCTAATGCCGCCGGCATGAAAGTCGGCCGCGTCATGGCGATCTCGGAAGAGGGCTCGGTTCCGCCGCTGCGCCAGTACCAGCCGATGCGCGCGGGCGCGGCGCCCGCGATCGCCCCCGGCGAGCAGACGCTGCGGGCCGTGGTCACGGTCAGCTACGAATTGACGTCATAGATGGGTGGGCGTGACTGACCCGGTGTGACACCCATGCGTTCGTCCATTTGGATAGGAATCCTCATCGGCTCGACGATTGGGGGAATGATTCCCTGGCTTTGGGGTGACGGCATGTTCTCCTATTCGTCGGTAATACTGAGCGGCGTTGGCGCCTTTGTGGGATTGTGGGTCGGATTTAAAATCGCGACCTGAAGGCCAAATTTACCTAGATTTGGCGTGCCTTGACTTGACGGCGGCCCAACCCTAGGTTCCGCCCGCTCACGTAAGAGACGTGGAATATCAACTCGCCGCCCGGTCCTTAAGAGATCGGAGGCCACCGCCCGACAGCGCAATGCGCCCTCGGGCGTCAAGGTGTTTTGCATAGGCCCATCGCGCGATGGGCCGTTCTTAGGAAGCAAGAATGTTCGACTCACTGTCGGAAAAACTCGGCAGCATTCTCGATGGCCTCACCCGCCGCGGCGCGCTGAGCGAAGCCGACGTCGATGCGGCGCTGCGCGAGGTTCGCCGCGCGCTGCTAGAGGCCGACGTCGCGCTCGACGTGGCGCGCGCCTTCACCGACAACATCAAGAAGCAGGCGGTCGGCGTCGAGGTGATGAAATCGGTCACCCCCGGCCAGATGGTCGTCAAGATCGTGCACGACCAGCTTATCGCGACTCTGGGCGGCGACAGCCAAGGTGGGAATCAAGGCATCGATCTCAATGCCGCGCCGCCGGTCGCCATCATGATGGTCGGCCTGCAGGGCTCCGGCAAAACCACCACCACCGCGAAAGTCGCGCGCCGCCTCGCCGACCGGCAGAAAAAGAAAGTTTTGATGGCCTCGCTCGACGTGCGCCGGCCGGCGGCGATGGAGCAGCTCGCCGTGCTCGGTCGCGAGGCAGGCATCGACACGCTGCCGGTGGTCGAAGGCCAGCAACCACCACAAATTGCCAAGCGTGCGATTGAGGCTGCCCGTCTCGGCGGCTACGACGTGGTGCTGCTCGACACTGCCGGCCGCACCACCCTCGACGACGCCATGATGAGCGAGGCGGCCGAGGTCAAGCGCGCCGCCAATCCACACGAGGTGCTGCTCGTCGCCGATGCTCTCACCGGCCAGGACGCGGTCAAACTGGCTCACGCATTCGACCAGCGTGTCGGCCTGACCGGCATCGTGCTCACCCGCGTCGACGGCGACGGCCGCGGCGGCGCCGCGCTCTCCATGCGCGCGGTGACCAATAAGCCGATCAAGCTGATCGGCACCGGCGAAAAATTAGACGCGTTGGAGGAATTCGACCCGGCGCGCATCGCCGGCCGCATTCTCGGCATGGGCGACATCGTCGCGCTGGTGGAGAAAGCCGCCGCCAATATCGACGCCGAAAAGGCGATGCGCGCCGCCGAGAAAATGCGCAAAGGCCAATTCGATCTCGCCGACATGCGCGAACAGCTCAATCAGATGGCGGCCATGGGCGGCATGTCCGGCCTGCTCGGTATGATGCCGGGCGTAGCCAAGATGAAGAACCAGATCGCCAATGCCGGGCTCGACGACAAATTGCTCAAGCGCCAGATGGCGATCATCGACTCGATGACGCCGCGCGAACGCCGCAACCCGGACATTCTCAAAGCCAGCCGCAAGAAGCGCATCGCCGCCGGCTCCGGCACCACGCCGGAAGCGATCAACAAGCTGCTGAAAATGCATCGCGGCATGTCCGACATGATGAAGGCGATGGGCAGCGGCAAGCGCGGCCCGCTCGCCGGCCTCGGACAGATGATGGGCTTCGGCTCCGCCATGCCGACCCCGGAGCAGATGGCGGAGCTCGCCAAGAAGATGCCCCCAGGCGCCGGCGGACTACCGCCGAATATGCCAGGCATGCCAACCCTGCCACCGAATTTCCCCGGTACTCCCGGTTTGCCGGGTCTGGGTGGAAAGTTTCCTGGATTGCCGGGCAAATTATCAGACATCCCCGGTCTCGGAAAAAAGAAGTGATCAATGTGCAAAAAATCAATGTGTAAGAAAGGAACCTGAAATGTCTCTCGTCATCCGCATGGCCCGCGCCGGAACCAAGAAGCGGCCGGTCTATCACATCGTCGTCGCCGACTCGCGTAGCCCGCGCGACGGCCGCTTCATCGAGCGGCTCGGTTACTTCAATCCGCTGCTGCCGAAGGAAAAGACCGAGCGGCTCAAGCTCGATCTCGACAAGGTGCAGGCCTGGATGAAGAAAGGCGCGCAGCCGTCCGACCGCGTGACGCGCTTCCTCGATGCCGCCGGCATCATGAAGCGGGAAAAGCGCAACAATCCGGAAAAGGCGGTCCCGCGCAAGGAACGGAAAGCGAAAGAAGAGGAAGCCACCAAGGCCAAGGAAGCCGGCGACGCGGCGGCCAAGACGGCGGCGACTGTCAAAGCGGCTACCGACAAGGCCGCGGCGGACAAGGCCAAGGCGGAAAAGCCGGCCGAAGCGCCAGCGGCAAGCTGACGCTTCGCCGCCGTGACCGACCGCATCCGCGTCGCTCGCATCGGTGCCGCGCACGGCATACGCGGCGAGGTGAAGCTGTGGTCGTTCACCGAGGACCCGATGGCGGTCGCGCATTACGGCCCGCTGGAAACCGAGGACGGCGCGCGGCGCTTCGAGATCGAAGCGGCGCGGCCGGCCAAGGATTTCCTGGTCGCGCGGCTCAAAGGGGTCGGCGACCGCAACGCAGCGGAGACATTGCGCAACACGGACTTGTTCGTACCGCGCGACCGCCTGCCCCCGATCGCGGAAGCCGACACGTTCTATCACGCCGACCTCGTCGGCCTTTCGGCGGTGAGCGAAGACGGCGCCGCGCTTGGCACCGTCAGCGCGATTCATAATTTCGGCGCCGGCGATCTGATCGAGATCGCGCCCGCCGCCGGCGGAGAGCCGCTGCTGCTGCCGTTCACCGAGGCGACGGTGCCGACGATCGATTTGAAAGCGGGGCGCATCGTTGTCGTGCCGCCGGCCGAGATCGAGGCGAAGGAAGAAGACTGACGATGTGGCGCGCGCAACCCAGTCCGTTCATTCCTGCGCAAGCGGGGATCCAGAGCGACAACTCATGCGCTTGGTATCTTGGCTCCTGGGTCCCCGCGTTCGCGGGGACGAGCGGAGGCAGGTGATGTGGCGTGCATCGGTTCTGACAATTTTCCCGGAGATGTTTCCCGGCCCGCTCGGCATCAGCCTCGCCGGCAAGGCGCTGGCCTCCGGCCTCTGGTCGCTCGATACCCACGACATACGCAACGCCGCCACCGACAAGCACCGTACCGTTGACGACACGCCGGCCGGCGGCGGCCCCGGCATGGTGATGAAGGCCGACGTGCTGGCAAAAGCTCTCGATAGCCTTGCGCTCGACACCGTCCCGCACGACCAGCGCCCGCGCCTGCTGATGAGCCCGCGCGGCACACCGCTGACGCAAACGCGCGCGGCAGAGCTGACGGCGGGTCTTGGCGTCGTGATAGTCTGCGGTCGCTTTGAGGGTGTCGATGAGCGGCTGATCAAAGCGCGTAAGCTCGAGGAAGTCTCGCTCGGCGATTTCGTGCTCTCGGGCGGGGAACCGGCGGCGATCGCTTTGCTCGATGCCTGCGTGCGGCTGCTGCCCGGTGTCATGGGCAAGGAGGCCTCGATCGCCGAGGAGAGCTTCGCCGATGGCCTGCTGGAATACCCGCAATACACTCGGCCGCCGGTGTTCGAGGGCGAGCCGATCCCGGACGTGCTGCTGTCGGGCGACCACGGCAAGATCGCTCAATGGCGGCGGGCCGAGGCCGAACGGCTGACCGCCGCGCGCCGCCCGGACCTGTGGGCGGTCTATCAGGCCCGTAAAAAGCCCCAAAACGGGCCCAAAACGCGTGGGTGACAAGCTGCGAGCTTTGTCGTAGAAGCTCGCGCAACCCATTCAGACCAGACAAGACCGCGCGCCGGTTGCTGGCGCTGCCGACGGAGAGTTAAGCCATGAACATTATCCAGCAGATCAATAAAGAGCAGGTCGAGAAACTCTCGGCCGGCAAGACCATTCCCGACTTCGCGCCGGGCGACACCGTGCTGGTCAACGTCAAGGTGGTGGAAGGCGACAAGAGCCGCATCCAGGCCTACGAGGGCGTGTGCATCGGCCGCGCCGGCGGCGGCATCAACGAGAACTTCACCGTGCGCAAGATTTCCTACGGCGAGGGCGTCGAACGCGTGTTCCCGCTCTACGCGCCGATGATCGACTCGATCAAGGTCGTGCGCCGCGGCAAGGTGCGCCGCGCCAAGCTCTATTACCTGCGCGGATTGCGCGGCAAGAAGGCGCGCATCGAGGCGCAGGCGACCAGCGGGCCGGAAGCGGCGGCCGAGGCCACTGAAGCCGCCAAGAAGTAAATTCGCGGCCATACCTGAATGCATGAAGGGGCCGCCGTTTGGCCCCTTTTTCTTGTGACCGGGCGGCGCTACATAGTTGCGTTATGACGGAGACTTCGACGATGGCGAAACCGCGAACCCTTTACGACAAGATCTGGGACGACCATCTGGTGGACGAGGCGCCGGATGGAACCTGCCTGATCTATATCGACCGCCATCTGGTGCACGAGGTGACCTCACCGCAGGCCTTCGAGGGCCTGCGCACGGCGGGCCGCAAAGTGCACGCGCCCGACAAGACGCTGGCCGTGGTCGACCACAACGTGCCGACCTCCGACCGCCACCAGCCCAATCCCGATCCGGAAAGCACCGAGCAGATCGCGGTCATGGCGCAGAACGCCAAGGATTTCGGCATCGAATATTTCAACGAGTTCGACAAGCGCCAGGGCATCGTCCACATCATCGGTCCCGAGCAGGGCTTCACGCTACCCGGCACCACCATCGTGTGCGGCGACAGCCACACGGCGACGCACGGCGCCTTCGGCGCGCTCGCCTATGGCATCGGCACCTCGGAAGTCGAGCACGTGCTGGCGACGCAGACGCTGATCCAGACGAAATCGCTGAACATGCGCGCGGTGGTCGACGGCACGCTGCCGCAGGGCGTCACCGCCAAGGACATCATCCTTGCCATCATCGGCGAGATCGGCACCGCCGGCGGCACCGGTTACGCGCTGGAATATGCCGGCGAGGCGGTGCGCGCGTGCTCGATGGAAGGGCGCATGACCATCTGCAACATGTCGGTGGAAGGCGGCGCCAAGGCCGGCTTTATCGCACCCGACGAGAAAGCCTACGCCTATCTCAAGGACAGGCCGAAAGCGCCCAAAGGCAAAGCCTGGGACGAGGCCATGCGCTATTGGGAGACACTCTCGTCCGACGAGGGCGCGCATTTCGACCGCGAGATCAGGCTCGATGCCGCCAAGCTGCCGCCGCTGGTGACCTGGGGCACCAGCCCCGAACAGGTGGTGTCGATCACCGGACGCGTGCCGGTTCCGGCTGAGATTCAAGACGAAAAAAAGCGCATCGCCGCCGAACGCTCGCTCGGCTACATGGGGCTCAGCGGCGGCGAGAAGATCGCCGACATCAAGCTCGACCGCGTGTTCATCGGCTCATGCACCAACGGCCGTATTGAGGACCTGCGCGACGTGGCACGCGTCACCGCCGGCAAGACCGTGAACGCCAACGTCTATGCCATGATCGTGCCCGGCTCGGGCCTAGTGAAGGAACAGGCGGAAGCCGAAGGCCTCGACAAGATTTTCAAGGCCGCCGGCTTCGACTGGCGCGAGCCGGGCTGCTCGATGTGCCTCGCCATGAATCCCGACAAGCTCAAGCCGGGCGAGCGCTGCGCCTCCACCTCGAACCGCAACTTCGAAGGCCGCCAGGGCTACAAGGGGCGCACGCACCTGGTGTCGCCAGCGATGGCGGCAGCCGCGGCGATCGCCGGGCATTTCGTCGACGTGCGGGAGTGGAAATAAAAAACCGTTTGCATCCAGAATGTAAGAGGCCCGCCGACTGGCGGGCCTTTTTCGTTTTCAGCGGCTGCGTGTCAACAGCAGCGTCATGCGCGCTTAATACCACCAGCAGTGCATCTGCGGCATGATCACCGGCCCGCTGACGCGGTATTCCTTCGCCAGCCAGGAGCGGCAATAGCGCTTTGAATTGGGGCCGGGATGGATCCGGCGCGGGTGGATGGTGATGCGGGGACGCGACTGGGCCGCCAATTCATGGGTGGACGCAGAGAATTCGGCAGACACCGGCGACGTCTGTGTGAAAACCACAACGATCAGCGCCAGAAGTGCCAAGAAAAAGAAGTTCTTCCGCATATTCTCAGCCCCTACCTGCCACGCACAACGCTAAACGGTCGCTCTTTCGTAGCCCGCCGTCAACCGCTTGGTTGTCGCGGCGTCATGCCCTAGAACGTTGGTATGAAAGGCCAATTTGACGATCTTTCGGCCTGGCGGGGGATGGCGGCGCCCTCGCTCGGCGAAATCGAGGCGCTGGCGGCGGACGCTTATGCCCGCTTGCCCGAGCATTTCCGCGGCTTGTGCGAAAATTTGGTCATCCAGGTGGCCGATTTTCCGACCGAGGAAGTCCTAGAGGTGATGAACGTCGAGACAGAATTCGACCTGCTCGGGCTGTTCCAAGGTGTTGGTCTGCCTTTTCAGTCGAGCAGTGTTCTGGAGCCGCTGCCCAACATGGTCTGGCTCTACCGCCGCCCGATTCTCGACTACTGGGCCGAGCACGAGGACAGCCTGGGCGCCATCGTCACCCATGTGCTGGTGCACGAGATCGGCCACCATTTCGGGTTGTCGGACGCCGACATGGAAGCGATCGAGGCGAGCGCCGACTGAAAGGAGCAAGACACATGAAAATCGACGGCCGCTGCCACTGCGGTTATCTCAGCTTCGAAGCGGAAGCCGATCCGGAGCAGGTTTCGATCTGTCACTGCACCGACTGCCAGAACGGTTCGGGCACGGCGTTCCGCACCAGCATCCGCGCGCCCGGCAAGACTTTCAAAATGCTGAGCGGCACGCCGACGCTCTTCCTCAAGACCACGGCCGACAGCGGCAACCATCGCCTGCAGGCCTTCTGCCCGACCTGCGGCACGCCGATCTATTCCACCGCGCCCGGCGACAATCCGGACGCCTACATGATCCGCACCGGCACGCTGCGCCAACGCGATCAGCTCATCCCGCGCCAGCAAAACTGGTTCCGCTCGGCGCGCCCCTGGGTCACCGAACTGGCAGCGATTCCGCGCAACGAGGAGGGCCGCCCGAGCAAGCCGAGCTAGCACTACAGTTGCGCTCTCCGTTTTATGTGGGCTCTGCGGGCTTCGGCCTGATGTGCGCGTCGCCAGATGGACCAGGCGATGACGTGGGCGGGCCCGATGCGTCTTTGCGCAAGACGAATAGCGATGCGCCGGATTTCCTGAACTGACCAGCGGATCAAGAGCTGGGCGGGCCT
>Ga0209584_10000389_pt1 | contig 13368 bp, 8 predicted proteins | sample NGEPerD_FD_184507 | JGI IMG/M metagenome (GOLD analysis project Ga0209584, IMG submission 184507) | Arctic peat soil microbial communities from the Barrow Environmental Observatory site, Barrow, Alaska, USA - NGEE PermafrostAB12-D... | ecosystem: Environmental > Terrestrial > Soil > Wetlands >...
GGCCCGGCGGGGCTGTCCTGCGCCTACTACCTCGCCCTGCGCGGCTTCAAAGTTTCGATGTTCGAGGCCCAGCCCGAGGCGGGGGGCATGCTGCGCTACGGCATCCCCGAGTACCGCCTGCCCAAGGACGTGCTCGACTTGGAGATCAATCAGATCCTCGACCTCGGCGTCCAGCTCTCCACCAACGTCCAGCTCGGGCGCGACTTCACGGTGGCCAGCCTGAAGCAGGGCGGCTACGACGCCATCTTCCTGGGGTTGGGGGCGTGGGACAGCTCCAAGATGCGCATAGAGGACGAGGACTCCCCGGGGGTGCTGGCCGGCATCGACTTCCTCAAGCAGTTCGGCCTCAAGCGCAGGATCGACATCCACGGCAGGGTGCTGGTGGTGGGCGGCGGAAACACCGCCGTCGATTGCGCGCGCACCGCCCTGCGCCTGGGCGTCACCGAAGTGCGCATCTTCTATCGGCGCACGCGCAAGGAGATGCCCGCGAACGAGACGGAGATCGTGGAGGCGGGGCACGAGGGCGTGAAGATGGACTTCCTGGTCGCCCCCGTGCGGGTGCTGCGCGGGGAGAACGGCCGGGTGGCGGGGGTGGAGTGCATCCGCATGGAGCTGGGCGAGCCCGACCAGAGCGGCCGCCGCAGCCCCAGGCCCATACGCGGCTCCGAGTTCCGCATCGACTGCGAGTTCGTGATCGCCGCCATCGGCCAGGGCACGCGCGTGCAGGAGCTGGTGGACGGGCGGGTGCCCAACTTCCTGCCCTTGGGCGAGTCGCTGAGCCTCACCCGCTGGCAGACCGTAGAGGTCAACCAGCGCACCTTCGAGACCACCGTGGACGGAGTGTTCTCGGGGGGCGACGTGGTCACGGGGGCGGCGACCGCCATCGAGGCCATCGCCGCCGGACGCAAGGCCGCCTACGCCATCGACCGCTACGTGGCCACTGGCCGGGCCGAGCCCGAGCCGGTGGAGGTGTACAGCCGCAAGGACGCCTACCGCAAGGTCTTGGCCTCAGACCTGGCCCCCGGCTCCACCGACGGTCGGCGGAGCATGCCCGTGCTCCCCCCCGCGGAGCGCGCCTTCAGCTTCGCCGAGGTGGAGACCGGCTACAGCCGCGAGGACCTGCGCCGGGAGACGGCGCGCTGCCTGGAGTGCGGCTGCAGCGCCCTGTTCACCTGCGATCTGCGGCGCCACGCCACCGAGTACGGGGCCGACGTGCAGACGTTCATGGGCGAGGCCGTCGAGCACCGCGTCGACCGGCGCCACCCGCTGTTGGTGCTCGACCCCAACAAGTGCGTGCTGTGCGGCCGCTGCGTGCGCATCTGCAGCGAGCTGGTGGGAGTGGCTGCCTACGGCTTTATCAAACGCGGCTTCGACACCGTGGTCAAGCCCGCCCTGGGCGACTCCCTGCTCGACACCGAGTGCGTGAGCTGTGGGCTCTGCATCGGCACCTGCCCCACGGGGGCCATCGCCGAGAAGCTGCCCCTGACCAAGCCCGGCCCCTGGAAGACCACCCGCGTGGAGTCGGTTTGCCACTACTGCAGCGCGGGGTGCCGGCTGGGCTACGAGGTCTCCGGCACCACCCTGGTACAGGTCTCGCGTGCGGCTGACGACGCGGGCACCGGCGGTAACCACTGCCGCAAGGGCCGCTTCGGCTACGGCCACGTGCAGTCGGCCGAGCGCCTGCGCTGGCCCATGCTGCGCGTCGGGCGCGAGCTGCAGGAGAGCAGCCTCGACGAGGCCCTGCGCTACTCCGCCATGCGGCTCAAGGAGCTTACCCGCCGCTATAGCGGCGATCAGGTCGCGGTGTTCGTCTCCCCCCGCCTGACCAACGAAGAGATCTACCTCGCCCAAAAGCTGGCCCGGCTGGCCTTGCACACACACAACGTGACCTCGCTGGCCCACCTCGTCAACCGCGAGCTGCAGGAAGCGGACGTGGTGTCCACGGCCTCCTACGCGGACATCGGCGACGCCCAGGCCCTGCTCGTGGTCAACACGGCCCTCGACGAGGAGAGCTTCGCGGTGGACATCGCCTGCAAGCAGGCCATCCGCAAAGGCGCCCGCCTCATCTACGTCGGTCCCGAGGACAACCTCACCTCGCGCTTTGCCGAGCTGCACTTGCGCTGCCTGCCTGGCGGGCAAGCCTTTGCCGTCCTCGGCTTGTTGAAGGATTACGTCGCCCTGCGGCCGAGCGCCCTCGACGACCGGCCGGAGCTGGCCCAGGCGGTGGCCGATCTCTCCGACGAGCGCCTGGAGAAGCTCTCTGGGGTGGCGCGCGCCGCCTCGCGCGAAGCGGCCGCCATCCTGGCCAAGACCATCCTCAAGGTGATGCTGTTCAACAAGGACTACCGTGGCTCGCGGCTGGCCCACGACGAGCGGCTCTTCGCCCAGGCGGCTGCGGCCTTGGGCTGCTCGCTGCTCGCCCTACGCGAGAAGGCGAACACCCAGGGGCTGCTCGACATGGGCGCCGACCCGCGCTGGCTGCCCGGCTACGTCGATCCCGAAGGCGGCGAGGCCCTGGAGCAGATGGAGAAGGAGCTGGGGGCGGTCCTGCGCGACCTTTCCCCGCCCAGCCTGGACATGGCCCAGCTCCTGCGCGACAAGAAGATCAGGGTCGCCGTCGTGCTCGGCGAGGACCCGGTGGGCGCCCCCGGGTTCCCGCAGGACCTGTGCGACGGCCTGCTGGCCGCCGACTTCCTGCTCGTGGGCGACCTCTTCCTCACCGCCACCGCCGCCTGCGCCACAGTGGCTTTGCCGCTGTCGAGTACGGCCGAGACGAGCGGCACCATGACCAACGCCGAGCGCCGCGTGCAGCGACTGGAGCGCGCGGTGCCCCCCGCGGGCGGGATGGAGACATGGGAGATCCTCAGCCAGCTCGCCAGCCTGCTCGGCTACCGGTTCAAGATGAAGTACGGGTCCGCCCAGGACGTGACCGCGGAAATCCGACGGGTGGTGCCGATTTGGGCGGGGCTCGATCTTGGCTCCGCGGGTGCGGTCTGGGACGCGGACGGCCTCAAGCTGCCCAGGGTCCCGTTCACCGGGCTGGGGGGGCCGCTTGCCCCCGTGCCCACCCTCGGGCTCGACACGCTGGAGGTCCGCTTCGCGGCCTGGTTCGACAAGATCTTCGAGAAGGCCCGCCGGGAGCTGCCCGTCGTCTAGCTGTAAGCGCTCGACAGGTTATTCGTAGGGGCGCAATGGGAATTGCGCTGCCCGGTGGCGCGCAGAGGCCTGCGGATTCGTCGTCGTTCGGGCCGGCCCAGAGCGCACGCCTCGCCCGTCTCCAGACCCCTTGGCTGACCTTCCTGAAGTCCTTTCAGGCAGCTTTTCGAGCCAGTACCGGCAGAACCATTGGGACTTCGCCCGGCCTGTCGCGGGGAGGCGGGATCGCTGAGAGATGCGCGGGCATCCGGCCGAAGTAGATCTCTGCCGGCGTCGCACCGCCGAGCGCCTGATGCGGGCGGAAGTGGGCGTAGTGGACGAGGCCCATCTCGATCTTCTCCATCAGATCTTCCGCCACCATGGGCCGCAGCAGGCGGAGGCCGAACGTGTCCTTCAGCGTCCTCCACAAACGCTCGATCAGCGCGATCGAGCCCTTCTTCCCGATCGCACCGAACCTCTGCTTCACACCGAGCCTTCGCAGCTTCCGGCGGAAGACCTGGCCCGTGAAGCAGCGTCCCTGATCCGAGACGAAGTGATCCGGCGGCCCACGCTGCTTCCCCGTCCTCGAAACGAAGCCGGCGATCTCTTCGGCCGAGGGCTGAAGTGGATCGAAGTGTGCGCTCTGGGCGCGAGAGCGATGACGAAACCGCTGGTCTGTGCGCGCCAATGCGCCCTGCAATTCCCATTGCCGCCCTACACGTGTAGTCAGAAGGGTTTCCGAGTAATGCGCCCGTGCAGGCGCTTCACACCCCCCCGCCCAGGACCTTGTAGAGGGTGACGAGGTTCGCCTGCTCCGCGAGGCGGACGTTCACCTCCCCCTTCTGCGCGGCGTAGAGCGCCTGCTGGGCCACGAGGACGCCGAGGTAGCCGTCGATGCCTCCCTGGTAGCGGGCGTCGGAGAGACGCAGCGTCTCGTCCAGCGCGAGGACGAGGGCCTCCTGGGCTTCGCGCTGGGCGACGAGTGTCGTTCGGAGCGTCAGGGCGTCGCTCACCTCGGCGAAGGCGACCTGGATCGCCTTCTCGTACTGCGCGACGGCGATCTCACGATCGACCTTCGAGACCTTCAGGTTCGCGAAGAGGGAACCGCTGGCGAAGAGGGGAGAGACGATCTGCGGCACGAAGCTCCAGGCCCTCGTCCCCGCCGTGAAGAGGTCGGAGAGCTCGGGGCCTTGAGTGCCGAAGCTCGCCGTGAGGGAGATCCGCGGGAAGAAGGCCGCCCGGGCCGCCCCGATGTTCGCGTTCGCGGCGCGGAGCTGGTGCTCGGCCGCGAGGATGTCGGGCCGGCGGAGGAGCACTTCGGACGGCAGTCCTGCGGAAACTCCTCTCGGGTCCGTCACGGTGCCGAACCGGTCGGGGAGGAGATCGGGACCGACGGGCGAGCCGACGAGGAGATGGAGCGCGTTCCGGTCGACAGCGACGGCGCCGGTGTACGCCGCGACGTTCACCCGCGCCGCCTCCACCTGGCTCTGTGACTGGCGGAGGTCGAGGTCGGAGGCGAGGCCGGCGTCCCGGGTCTCCCGGATCAGCTCGTACGACGACTGCTGCGCCTCGAGCGTCACCTGGGCGAGACGGAGGTTCTCGTCGTCGGCCGCGAGGTTCAGGTAGCTTCCGGCCACGGCGGCCACGAGCGCGGTCTGCGCGGCCCGGCGGGCCTCCTCCGTCGCGAGATACTGCTCGAGGGAGCGGGCGTTCAGGCTCCGGAGTCGCCCGAAGAGGTCCAGCTCCCAGGAGGCGAGCCCGACTTCGACGGAGTACAGCGAGGTGGTGCCGGCCACTCCGCCCTCCGCGGCCGCGACCTTCTCAGGGAGCCGCGTTCTCACATCCGTCGCCTGGACCCCGACCGTGGGGTTCAGCTCGGCGCGCTGGATCCGGTAGAGGGCTCGGGCTTTCTCGACGTTGAGGGTCGCGACCCGGAGGTCCCGGTTGTTTCCGAGCGCCAGATCGATGAGCCACCGCAGACGGGCGTCCGTGAAGAAGTCCTGCCAGCGGAGGTCGGCCGGAGCCGGAGCTGTTCGGGCGTCGCGATCGACGCCGGACGTGTCCCGGAAAGCCTCCGGCACCGGCAGAGCGGGGCGCTCGTACTTCGGGATCATCGTGCAGCCGCCCATGAGGAGCGCCGCAGGGAGGGGTGCAGCGAGGACGAGAGCGATCAGCCTGTGGTTCATGGCTTTCCCTCCGCCGGGAGCGGCGCTTCGGGAGCGGGAACGGCCGCGCGGGCCTTCTTCCTCTCGAAGACCCGGACGACGAGGACGTAGAGGAGCGGGATCAGGAGGACGGCGAGGAACGTGCCGCTGAGCATGCCGCCCAGGACGCTCGTGCCGATGGCCATCTGCGCGCCGGCGCCGGCCCCGGTGGCGAGCGCCAGCGGGAGGACGCCGAAGCCGAACGCCATCGACGTCATGACGATCGGACGGAGACGCGTCTTCGCCGCCTCCACGGTCGCCTCGATGAGGCCCATCCCCTTTTCGCGGTTCTGCACGGCGAACTGGACGATCAGGATCGCGTTTTTCGTTGTCAGGCCGAGAACGGTGAGGAGCCCGATCTGGAAGTAGACGTCGTTCGACATCCCGCGGGACGAGGAAGCGATCACGCCCCCGATGACGCCGAGCGGAAGGGCGAGGACGATCGAGATCGGGACCGTCCAACTCTCGTAGAGCGCCGCGAGGACGAGGAAGATCACCAGGACCGAGAATGCGTAGAGGAGCCCCGCCTGCGACTCCGACATTCGCTGCTGGTACGAGAGGCCGGTCCACTCGAAGCCGACGTCGGCCGGGAGCTTCTTGATCAGCTCCTCCATCGCGTTCATCGCCTCGCCGGAGCTCCTGCCCGGCGCAGGCTCCCCCTGGATCTCCATCGCCGGGAAGGCGTTGTACCGCTCGAGGCGCGGCGAGCCGTAGACCCACCGGCCGGAGGCGACCGCCGACAGCGGGACGAGCCCGTTCTGCCTGTTGCGTACCTGGAGCCGGTGGAGGTCCTCCGGAAGCATCCGGAACGGAGCGTCGGCCTGGGCGTAGACGCGCTTCACGCGTCCTCCCTGGACGAAGTTGCCAACATACGCGCTGCCGAACGCGGTCGAGACGTAGCTCTGCACCGAGCTGACACTGACGCCGAGCGTGCCCGCCTTCCCCCAGTCGACGTCGACCTTGTACTGGGGAACGTCCGTCATCCCGTTCAGCCGGACGCGAGAGAGACGCGGGTCCTTCGCGGCGAGACCGACGAGCTGGTCGATCGCCTTGGAGAGACCCTCGTGCCCGAGGTTGCCCCGGTCCTGGACCATCAGGTCGAACCCGGTGGCCGTGCCGAGCTCGACGACGGCGGGAGGCGGGAAGGCGAAGATGATCGCCCCGCGCTGGGCCGAGAGGGCCCGCATCGCCTTCCCCGCGACGTCCTTGGCCCGCAGGCCCGCGCGATCCCGGAGCTTCCAGTCCTTGAGCTGGACGAAGACCATTCCCATGTTCTGGCCCCGTCCGCCGAAGCCCTGCCCCGCCACCGCCCCGCACGACTTCACGGCGTCCTTCTGGTCGACGAGGAAGTGACGCTCCACGTCGGCCATGACCGCCTGCGTCTGCTCGAGCGTGGAGCCGACCGGGAGCTGGACCATCGCCATCAGGGTCCCCTGGTCCTCGTCCGGGAGGTAGCCGGTCGGCATCCGCTGATAGAGGACCGCCATCAACACGACGATGACGAGGAAGACGGCGGCGTAGCGGGCGCGCCGACCGAGGACGTGTCCGGCTACCGCCACGTACCGGTCGCGGATCCGGAAGAAGGAGCGGTCGAACCAGAGGAAGAAGGGCCGGAGGAAGGGGATACCGGTCTCGGCTGCCTCGTGCCCCTTCGCGACGGGCCTCAGCAACGAGGCGCAGAGGACCGGCGTCAGGATGAGGGCCACGAGAACCGAGAGGAGCATCGAGGCGATGACGGTGACGGAGAACTGCCTGTAGATGACGCCGGTAGAGCCGGGGAAAAAGATCATCGGCCCGAAGACCGCCGAGAGGACCAGGCCGATGCCGACGAGGGCGCTCGTGATCTGGTCCATCGACTTCCGGGTCGCCTCGAAGGGGGGGAGCCCCTCCTCGCTCATGATCCTCTCCACGTTCTCGACCACGACGATGGCGTCGTCCACGAGGAGGCCGATGGCGAGGACCATGCCGAACATCGTCAGCATGTTGATCGAGTAGCCGAGGAAGCCCAGGACGCCGAAAGTGCCGAGGAGGACGACCGGGACGGCGATGGTCGGGATGAGGGTCGCGCGGAAGTTCCCGAGGAAGAGGTACATGACGAGGAAGACGAGGAAGATCGCCTCCAGGAGCGTCTTGAAGACCTCGTCGATGGCGACCTTCACGAAGGGGGTCGTGTCGTAGACGAAGATGGCCTTCATCCCCGGAGGGAAGAACCTCGAGAGCTCCGCCATCTTCGCCTTGATCCGGTCGGCGGTCTCGAGGGCGTTCGCCCCCGCCTCCTGCCGGACGGCGAAGACCCCGGCGGGCTTCCCGTTGAACCGGAACTTGAGGTCGGGGATCTCGGTCCCCAGCTCCGTCCGCCCCACGTCCTTTACCTTCACGACCGACCCGTCCGGGTTCGTCCGGAGCGGGACCGACGCGAACTCCTCGGGCGTCTTCAGGAGCGACTGGACCAGGATCGAGGCGTTGAGGCGCTGTCCCGGAACCGCCGGAGCGCCGCCGAGCTGCCCTGCAGACACCTCGACGTTGTAGGCTCTAAGTGCAGCTACGACGTCGTCCGAGGTCATTGAGTACTTCGACAGCTTGTCCGGGTCGAGCCAGACCCGCATCGAATAGGCGGTGCCGAAGACCTGGACCTCGCCGACCCCTGGGACCCGGCCGATGACCGACTCGATCTTCGAGACGACGTAGTCGTTGAGGTCGGCGTTGTCCATGCTGCCGTCCTCGGAGACGACGCCGGCGATCACGAGGTAGTTCCGGGTCGACTTGCTCACCGTGACGCCCGTCTGCTGGACGACGTCGGGGAGGGCGGGCATCGCGAGCTGGAGCTTGTTCTGGACCTTCGCCCAGGCGATGTCGGGGTCGGTCCCCGGCGCGAACGTCAGCGTGACCGCCGCGCTCCCCGAGGAGTCGGACGTGGAGTCCATGTAGAGCATCCGATCGAGGCCCGTCATCTTCTGTTCGATGATCTGGACGACCGAGTCCTCGACGGTCTTGGCGGAGGCGCCGGGATAGACGGCGCTTATCGAGATCGACGGCGGTGCGATCGGCGGGTACTGGGAGATCGGGAGCTTCGCGATCGCCAGGGCTCCCGCCAGCATCATGGCGATCGCGATGACCCAGGCGAAGACGGGGCGGGAGAGGAAGAACCTGGACATAGGCGCCGCCCTTACTTCGCGGCGGCGGCGAAGGGCACGGCCTTCACCTCCGTCCCGGGACGGACCCTCTGCAGCCCGTCGACGATGACCCGATCTTCCGCGGCGAGCCCCTTCGTGACCAGCCAGCGGTCGCCGAGGGCGCGGTCCAGCGTGAGCATCCGCTGCTCCACCTTGCCGTCCTTGCCGGCGACGAGGGCGTAGGGGTCCCCCTTCTGGTCGCGAGTGACCCCCTGCTGCGGGACGAGAATCGCCTCCTCGTTGACCCCTTCCTCGACGATCGCCCGGACGAACATGCCGGGGAGGAGGACGTTGTCGGGGTTGGGGAAGACCATCCGCAAGGTGACGGAGCCGGTCGTCGGGTCGACCGTGACGTCCCGGAATTTCAGCTTCCCGGCGAGCGGGTAGGGAGTGCCGTCCTCGAGGAGGAGCTTCACCCGGCTCCACCCGTCACCGCTCCGCTTGAGCCGGCCGCTTGCGAGGCTCTGCCTGAGGCGGAGGATCTCCGCGGAAGACTGGGTCACGTCGACGTAGATCGGGTCGAGCTGCTGGATCACCACCAGGGGAACGGGTTGGTAGCCGGTGACGAGCGCCCCGACGGTAACGCTCGATTTCCCGGTCCGGCCCGGGATCGGCGCACGGATCGGCGTGTAGGAAAGGTTGATCCGGGCGCTCTCCTCGGCCGCCCTCGCGGCCGCCACGCTCGCCTCGGCTTGCTGGAGGGCCGCGAGGGCGTCGTCGTAGTTCTGCCGTCCCGTCGCCTTGATCTCGACGAGCCCCTTGAGGCGCTCGGCGCGCAGGCGGGCTGCCGGAACATTCGCCTCGGCCATCGCGAGCGTCGCCTTCGCCTGTTCGTACGCGGCCTGGTACGGAGCGGGGTCGATCTGGTAGAGGAGGGCCCCGGCTTTCACGTTTGAGCCTTCCTCGAACGCCCGCTCGCGGATCAGGCCGTTCACCTGCGGCCGGACCTCGGCCACGAGGTAGGGGGAGGTCCTGCCGGGCAACTCGGTCGTCAGGACGACCTTCTCGGGGTTTACCGTCACGGTGCCCACTTCGACCGGACCCTGCTGCGGGGGACCGGATCGGCCCTTGCCGCAGGCGAGGGTCAGCGTCGCCGCGGTCGCGGCGAGGCAAAGCGAGAGGGCGGGAACGATGCACCGGTTGGCTTTCATGTCTTCTCCATCAGGTCCAGGCGGCGGCTTGCTCTATCGAGGTTCGGTGCGCAATTTCCATTGCACCCCTAAAGCGACCGCCCGTCTCGAGGCCGAAGCGCCTCTTCTTGAGCTCCGGGAGCCGCTCGTTGAGGAAAACATTCGTCCGGCAGTCTAGAGCGCCTTGTGCGAGCCGTCGCAGAAAGGCTGTCCCTTCGAGAGGCCGCAACGGCACCACGCAGAGGTCTTTCCCGCCTCGAGCTTCACGTCGATGGGCTGCTTGGTGGCACTCTCGGCTCCTGATCGAGGGCACCCGCGCATGCGGCTGAACAGAAATGACCTCCGGGCTGAGAACGGGTTGAATCTGGGATCTCGCACCAGAGAACAAGGTTCGCACAGCCGACCGACTGCGGAGCCACTCATTTTCCCGCGAACGTAAGGCTGACGCGGTTGACACCGAACCCCGCCGACAAACTCGCGGGGTTCTTCGCATTTGGACGCCCTAAAAGGAAGAACTGACTCCTTGTCGATCCTGTGACGGGTCGTTGTCATCCTCCCGGCTCACCTCGTGCTGGGTGAAGTACGAGCCTTGGATCGTGGCGTCGAGGCGGAGCTTTGCGCCAAGACGCCGGCGCATCCCGATCGAGACGTCCGCATGCCCTGCGAGATCCTCACGACACCGCCTTCCGAGCGGAGACGGTTGACCGACGGCAGCCAGCCGCCGGTTACAACGCTCGTCAGCGACAGCGCCCCGCCGATCGGCAGCTCGATGCGCAGCGTAAGGAGCGGCACGGGTAGCTGCTGTGTCAAGACAGACGGGTGCCGCCATGGAGCGTGGCGCCGTTGAAGAAAACGTCGCCCGGCAGGGTCGCGGAGCCATAAAGAAGGAGTGCATCGACACTCAGCCGGAGATCGGAGCCGCTGCGGAGCCGCCGTACCACATCGAGACCGAAGCTTTCTGAAGTCTCGATGCCAAGGTCGTGGCGCAGGTCGAGGTGGGTACCCTGAATCTCGTTCTCTCGAACCTGCACGTATCCGTGCGGGATGCCGATCCGTCCTTCGAGGTCTCTTTTCGAGCGCTGCAGAGCCACCTGTCGTCCCCCCGTGCGCCTCGAGCGTAGGACAACTTCCGCGATCGGCTCCTATCCCTTTGACGGTGGCCCCCATGCCGCCTGACTAAGCCCCGTCGTTTTGACCTTTGACCCGTTATCGGACTGTGTGCAAGAAAAGAGGCGCAAGTGGCGGAGTAACTCGCCGTGATCAGGACGCTCTCGTCGTCCGAGGAATCCCCCCGTCAGGGCCGCGGAGACTCCCGGTAGCGCGTCAGCACCCAGACCACGAGGATGGCCACGCCCGCGCCGATGAAGAACGTTCGTGCAGGCGAGCCGAGGCCGGCGCGGAGCAAACGCGGCATTGCGAGCACGAGGACGACTCCGACGACGAGCTCGACCACCCCATGGATCGAGAAGGGGATCACCTTGACGATGCCGAGCGGAAAGCGCGTGAAAAGTGTCATCAGGAGATGGATGACCGCGAGCCCCCAAGCGACGGCCGCCACATAGCCACCGAGCCCGAAAAAAAATGGCGCGAGAAGGAATACGACTACGGTGACGAGATCGAGAAACCCATGGAGACGCGCGTCCAGAAGATTCATGAGCTCATTATCGCGCGCCCGGGCGGCGGCGTCAGCGCGAACGCTCGACTTACTGGGCACGTTCAATCCCTCGCTTGCGCTCGCCATCGAACACCAGCCGTCAGCGCCGATGAGCGCTGCGAGCCCGGTCGCACCGCCGATCGCCGCCTCCGTCCGAACCCTGAGACGTCCGTGTCCGGGTATTGCTCTTGCATCGGCGCAGGAACCAGAGAGGAGGCGTCGCCTTGAAACGACGGTCCGTGGTTGTTTCCGCCGCAGTCGTCCCCGCCGCTCCGGTCCCAGGCTCTGAATCGGCAGGTAACGGGAGGCTTCGCGCCAATCCTCGCGACACCCGTTGCGACGTAACGTTCGCGCGTCGGCCCCGCCTCGCACTTCTCGCGGTGGCCATGCTCCTGGCGGCTGGACCGGGGCTCGCCCAGACGACGGATTCCCCTCTTGTCGCCGAGTTGAAGCGGTATCTGAACGACGGCGCGGCCATCGCAACCGCCCCCTTCCGCTTTGACGTCCGGGACTGGGCCGAGGTGGCCGCGATTTCCGGCAGCGTCGTCTTCGTCGGCACGCGCGACGACCGCATCGACGCGTGGGTTCAGAACCACCGCTCGAAACAGAGCGACAACTTCGCCCGCGTCGTGACGCCGTTCGGAAGCTGGGCGGCGATCGGCGTCTCGGCCGTCGCGCTCGGGGGCGGCCTCATCTCGCACAACAAGCGCCTCCTCGACACCGGCCGCGATGCGGTCGAGGCCGAGATTCTCGCGGCCGGCATCACGACACCGCTTCTGAAGTACGCCGTCGGACGCGTCCGTCCCAGCGACGGAGCCGACGCGGATGAATTCAAGCCCTTCTCCGGCAACTCCTCGTCTCCCTCGGGCCACGCCACGGAGGCGTTCGCGGTCGCGTCCGTGCTGTCGGCGCGGGCCGACGGCTGGGTCGTGCCCGTCGTTTCCTACACGCTCGCGAGCTGCGTCGGGTACGCCCGGGTGCATGACCGGGCGCACTGGGCATCGGACGTGATCGCGGGAGGGCTCGTTGGAACCCTTATCGGGCGCACGATCGTGAGGCGCCACGAGCGAGACGAGGCGCAGCCTGAAGTGCCACCTGCCGCGTATAGCTTTCGCATCGCGCCCGTCATATCGGCCGGCGGCTTGGGGTTCACCGCAAGCGCCTCGTTCTAGAGTGGCGTCTCCGTCCTCACACGCTGCGCGTAATTGCTGTGGCGCTTGAAGCGGGTCGACCAGCCGTCGGGCCCGATGAGCACAGCGAGCCCGTTCGCGGCGCCCGTCGTCGCTTCGGTCCGAATCCTGACACGTTCGGTCAGGGTATTGGTCTTGCATTAACGCGCGAATCAGAGAGGAGACGTCGCCTTGAAACGACTCTCCGTCGTCGGTCTTGTCGCGGCAGTCTTCGCCGCTCCGGCCCGGAGAGTTGAACCGGCGCCCGCCGTGAAGCTCCGGCTGATGAACGAGACTCCGTTCTCGCTCGAGTCGCTCAAGGGGAGCGTCGTGGTCCTCGACTTCCGGGCGCCCTCGTGTGTGCCATGCAGGACGAGCCTACCGGCGATGGACGCCCTCCAGCGAAAGTACGAAAAGCAGGGCCTCCTGGTCTTCAGTCTCACGCTCGAGACCTGTGCCACCGCTCGTCGGAGCACAGCGCTTTCGCTCCGGGACCGCGAGGCCTAAGCGCCATGTCAGCGTTCACTCCGCTCACGGCAGCTCAAAGGCTTGGCCGAAAGCTAAGAGTAAACGTCATGTCAGAGAGTTCGCGCTTTGGGATGACGGCGCAAGGAGAACACACCGCGTTTCTCGATTGCATTGACCTGATGGCGACGCACCCAGATCTCGAGATCCACGTCAATGACCGCGAGACCTGTGACTTGCTTCATTCGCACAGTTGGGGTCCCTTTTATTTGTTAAGGGGTGCGTCCTACAAACGCCGGCGCGTGTTCACGGTCCATGCACTTCCTGAGACGGCGGAAGGTGCACTACCGCTCATGAATTCTGCAACGCGACCTATTGTACGTGCCTACTTGACAGCGATCTACAACTTTTCCGATGTCGTAATCGCCGTGGGTCCGG
>Ga0209584_10000390_pt1 | contig 13360 bp, 7 predicted proteins | sample NGEPerD_FD_184507 | JGI IMG/M metagenome (GOLD analysis project Ga0209584, IMG submission 184507) | Arctic peat soil microbial communities from the Barrow Environmental Observatory site, Barrow, Alaska, USA - NGEE PermafrostAB12-D... | ecosystem: Environmental > Terrestrial > Soil > Wetlands >...
TCGAGCGCATCGATGACGGCCACATGCTCGAGCACGCGACCGACAGCTCGTACGTCGAGGCGTGGCGCTCCCTCGACAGCGGCGCCGGCCGGTTCCTCGCGCTACGCGTCGAGCGCGCCGGCCGGCTCGACCGGTTGCTCCTCATCGCGGGCGAGCACTTTCTCTACGCACGAAATCGCAGCGTTGATCTCCAGCAAGCGGAGTCGCTCGACTCGCTCATCACCACGACGCACGCAACTCGCGCGCAGATCATCAGCTACCTCGGCTGCGAGTTCTCGACGGGACTCGTGCGCGGCGGTGTAGTGCCATGGGCAATTCAGCAATCGACGTTGCCGTGGCGAGAAGGGAAGCGACTCGACTTCGCCGCTGCCATCGTGGTGGACGAAGCCGGGAACCTCGTGTCGCAAGACGCGTCTCCCGAGCATTGGTCGACGCCGGTCAATACACTCACGTTCGCCGACCGACGCGCACTGTTCGCTCGGCGACGATAACGCGGAGGCCTCACCGCACAATTCGGCCCAGGCCCGCGATCGTGTCCATGTGGTATACAAGGGCGAATGGCGCGCACGCGCCATATCTTGATCGAGTATGATTCCGTTCGACGATCACTTCAACTGCCAATTCACTCGTTGAGCGCCAACTCTCCCTCGTACCGCCACACCCAGATAGGCTACGTCACCCTCGCCACCATGCTCGGCGGCATTGTCGCCGTCGTCGCTCTCAGCCAGCTCCACGTCGCGCCGCCGCTCTTCATTGCCATCGGCGTCATCCTCTTCATCTTCTCCGCGCTCTTCTCCTCGCTCACCATCATCGTGAGCGACACGCAGCTCGAGAGTCACTTCGGCCTCGGCGTCTGGCGCAAGCGCGTCTCTCTCGACGACATCGTGAGCGCCACCATCACTCGCAACGCGTGGCTCGAAGGGTGGGGAATTCGCTTCACTAGGCGCGGGATGCTCTACAACGTCTCCGGCACCCGCGCCGTCGAGGTCACGCTCCGCACGGGTCGCGCATTCCGCCTCGGCACCGATGAGCCGGAGGCGCTGGCGTCCGCGATTCGCGCTGCTATGGGTGGTCGATCCCCGGCCTAGCGTCCCGCGCCCGATGTCCGCTTTTCTCCCCGATGGTGCGCTTCCCAGGTAGATGGCCGCACGCCACCAACCTCGCCCTCGTCGGAGAAACCGGATGAATCGCCGCTCGCTCTCCGACACCTCCTTCTCCTAGCTCTGGCAAAAAGTGGTCATGTCGCTGGGGCAACAGGATGCGTATCTTCTCGGCGGCGGGGTGGAGCAATGTCGCCAGAAGCGCAGGCGCAGCCACCCCACGAGCCTTCGCATCCAATCCTTGGCCTCATCTCAGCAAGGCGCAGCGACCGATCTCGTTTTGCAGCTGTCGCAGAACGACCCCGGCACGGTGGATGAGCTGCTCCCGCTCGTCTACGGTGAGCTACGTCGTCTCGCACAGCGATACATGCGCCGCGAGCGTTCCGACCACACGCTCACCACCACCGCCCTCGTGCACGAGGCCTATCTCCGCCTTGTCGACCAGACGCGCGTGCAGTGGCAGGACCGCAACCACTTTCTCGGCATCGCCGCAATAGCGATGCGCCGCATTCTCGTCGAGCATGCGCGCCGCCGAAACGTGCAGCGGCGCGGCGGCGGCGAGCGGCAGCGCGTGAGTCTCAGCGATCTCTCCGTGGCGCAGGACGACAGCGCCGACACCCTCCTCGCGCTCGACGAGGCGATGGTGCGCCTCGCATCCCTCAGCCCGCGCCTCGTGCGCGTGGTGGAGTGCCGTTACTTCCTCGGACTCACCGAAGAGGAGACCGCGTCCGCCCTCGAGATCACATCGCGCACCGTGCGCCGGGACTGGATCAAGGCCAAAGGCTGGCTCGCGACTGCACTCGCTGACGATCTGAAATGACGTCGCGCGATCACAGCACGTGGGAGCGCATCGAGCCGATTCTCGAATATGCGCTCGATCTTCCACCGCGCGATCGCGCCATCTATCTCGATGGCGCGTGCGGCGCCGACGTCGCGCTGCGCGCGAAGATCGAAGGGATGATCGCCGCCGGCGAAGATCCGAACGGGCTCCTCGAGCGGTCGATCGCCGACGTCGCGGGCCCGCTCATGCTGGAGCTCGACGGGCCGATGCCCGCCGCGATTCCCGCCGGCGCGCTCTTCGGCCCGTGGCGCGTCGTGCGCGAGCTCGGGCACGGCGGCATGGGCGAGGTCTTCCTCGCCGAGCGCGCAGATGGACAGTTCGCTCAGACGGCCGCGCTCAAGCTCGTGCGCCGCGGCCGCGAGCACGATCCGCTGCTCATCCGCCGCTTCCTCGAGGAGCGTCGCATTCTCGCGTCGCTCGCGCACCCGAACGTCGCGCGCCTGCTCGACGGCGGCGTCACCGCCGCGAACCTTCCCTGGTTCGCGATGGAGTACGTCGACGGCCGTCCGCTCGATCTCTATTGCGACGAGCGCGCGCTCGACGTCCCCGCGCGACTCGCCCTCATGGAGCAGGTGCTCGGCGCCGTCGCCTACGCGCACAGAAATCTGCTCGTGCACCGCGATCTCAAGCCGAGCAACATCTTCGTGACCGAGAGCGGCGACGTGAAGCTGCTCGACTTCGGCATCGCCAAGCTCCTCGGCGAAGAGAACATCTCCGACCCCGGGCTCACGATCGGCTACAACAAGGTGATGACACCCGAGTATGCGGCGCCGGAGCAGGTGCGCGGCGAGCCCGTCACCACCGCAACCGACATCTACGCGCTCGGCGCCGTGATGTACGAGCTGCTCACGGGCCAGCGCGCGCATCGCTTCGACAAGCGCTCCGCGGCCGAGATCGAGCGCGTCGTCTGCGACACGCAGCCGGAGTCGCCGAGCCATGCGCTGCGCTCGTCGACGGGGCCGAAGGTGCTCGGCGGTGCCGCGCCTCCGCGCCGCCAGAAGCTCTCGTCGGATCTCGATACGATCGTGCTCAAGGCGCTGCAGAAGAATCCGTTGCGCCGATACGAGTCGGCCGAGGCGATGCTCGAGGACTTGCGGCGCTATCGCACGGGGCGGCCGCTGCGCGCGCGTCCCGACTCCGCGCGCTATCGCTGGGGAAAGTTCATCGGGCGCAATCGCTATGCGGTCGCGGCCGCGACGATCATCGCTGCGGTGCTAGCGGGCGGCGTCGCGGCAACCGTGTGGCAGGCGCGCGCCGCGCGACTCGAGGCCGATCGCGCCGACCGCGTGAAGGAGTTTCTCGTCGACCTGCTGCACGAGGCCGATCCCAACATCACACAGGGAAAGGAATTCTCCGTGCGCGAGCTGCTCGACCGGGGCACGCATCGCGTCGACAGCATGCTCGGAAGCGAGCCCACGGTGCAGGCGGAGCTCTACGAGGTACTCGGCAATACCTACGCGCATCTCGGTCGCACCGCGCAGGCGGACACGCTGCATCGCAAGGGGCTCGCGGTCGTGCGCCGGCTGTACGGTCCCGGTTCGCAGGAGGTGCTCGACGAGGCGATGGCGGTTGGCTGGGGACTCAACGATCGCGGAAAGTACGTCGATGCCGACAGCCTCCTCACCAAATCGATCGCCGAGTACCGGCACGCAGGTGGCGAGGAGAGTCAGGCGCTCTCTGATGCGATCGACATTCTCGCAACGGCGAAGAAGCGCTCAGATCATCCCGTCGAGGCGGAGTCGCTCTATCGGCAATCGCTGCGGATGCAGATTCAACTCACAGGTGCGTCGGACACGATCACCGCCTCCCGTCTCAGCGATCTCGGCGCGCTCTTCGGGGGACAGGATCGGCTCACTGAGGCGGACTCGATGCTCACTGCCGCGCAGGAGCATCGTCGCGGAGTGCTCCCCGAGCTCGACACGAAATATCTGGTGGGCGAGTCGAGCCTCGCGGGAATCAAGATGAAGCGCGGCGATTTCGCGGGAGCTGCGCCGCGGCTACAGCGTGCCGTTGCGGGGCTGGAGCAGATCGAGAAGCCGGGCGGGATCAATCTCGCGCGCACGATCGATCGGCTCGCGCTGCTGGAGTCGCTTCAGCTGCATGCGTCGGCGGCGATCGCTGCAGAGGAACGGTCGTCCGCGATGTTCATCAGCGTGCAGGGCGATGATCATCCGGAGGCGCTCAACAGCCTCTCGTTGCTCGCGATCTATCGTGCGAATGCGGGCGATGCGAAGGGGGCGGAAGCTGGCGCGCGCACGGCGTACGACGCGCTCGAGAAAAAGATGGGCGAGCGCCACGACTACACGCTCGCCTCGGGGCAGCGTCTCGCGGCGATCGAGCTCGAGAATGGTGAGCGCGCGGAGGCGGCGACGCTCACCACGGCGCTGCTCGCGAACGTGCGCGCGAAGTACGGTCGAGTGCCGCCGGCGTACGCGCGCCTCCTCTCGATCGACGCATCGCTGCACGCTGCGAGCACGGATACCACGCCGGAGGCGGAGTTTCGCGCATCGCTCGCCGCGCTGAATACCGGCACGCGCATCGACAGCGCTGCGTTGCCCGAAATCGTGGCACGCTTCGGCGAGCTGCTCGCGTCGCGAGGGAAGGGCGCGGAGGCGCAGGCGATGCTCAAGCGCACGCTCGCATGGCTCCCCGCGGGCGCCGACTCCTCGGCCGCGATCGTAACGACCTTGCGCAGGGAGCTGCGCGGCGTGCAGGGCGTACCGAGCGCGCGCCCCCTGGGGCCGTCGAAGTCGTAGAGCTGGACGCCGCGCGCCTCCCCTTGACTCATCAAGAAGCGTTGATGTCTCATTGAGCCATGCCCGCAACGATGCATCGCCCCAATCTCGCCCGGCGCTCGCACCGCGCTGAGCCAATCACTGGACACGGTGGCGTCCCGAGCGCACACTAGAGGCTTCCCCAACACGAGTGCACTTCCATGCGCGTCCGCATTCTCGCGATGACCCTCGCTTTTACCGCTCTTCCGCGCCTTGCTGCGGCGCAGGATGCCCCCGTCTCACAGGCATTCCGCGACCAGGCGGCATCCGCGTCGAAGCATCTTCAGGCCGCCGCCGAGCTGATGCCCGAGGCCAAGTACTCCTTCAAGCCGACCCCGGCGCAGATGAGCTACGGCGACATCGTCGCCCACCTCGTGGAGGGGAACGACTATCTCTGCGGCGCGATCGGCGGGGTGAAGGCGCCAGCGCGCGCGAAGGTGACGGGCGCGAGCAGCAAGGCCGATCTGACGAAGGAGCTCAAGGAGACGTTCGCGTTCTGTGACGAAGCGCTCGCGAAGCTCGACGACTCGAAGCTCACGGAGCAGCTCCCCTTCTTCGGCGGGAAGACGCGCTCGCGCGCCAACATCATGTTCGTGACCGTGGGCGACTGGGCGGACCACTATAGCCAGAGCGCGATCTATCTGCGCCTCAACGGGCTGCTGCCGCCAACGGCAAAGAAATAGTCTGAATTCAAGAGAATTCTGAGGTACAAAAAACGGCCGCCCGCGAGTTGCGCGGGCGGCCGTTTTCCCTTGTGCTCGATCTTCGCGCGCGCTAGTACGCCACCGCGTAGGAGGAGAAGTGCTTGATTGCCGCCTGAACATACTTGTAATGCGGGTAGTCCTTCGACGGCTCGGTCTCCGTGATCTTGTCATCTGACTTCAGGTACACCACCTGCACCGGCTTGCCCGGCGCCTTGCAAACGCCGTAGCTCAGCGTGAGCGCCGCCGGCTGCGCGAACTGCAGCCCGGTCGGCGAAAACTCCACGCGCACGTTCTTGCCGCGCACCGCGTGTGCCGTGATCTGTGTCCGCGAGCGGAGCGCGCCGCGCGGAATCACCAGCGTGTGCGGTCCGACGTTCAAGCGTCCGCCCTCCGGTCCGATGCTGGCCGTGTTCCACTGGTCCGTCGACACGTTGCACGGCAGCAGGTCGCCGAGCAGCGTCGTGATCCCGTTGGTCACATTGAGAATGCCGTTCGTGATATCGACGAGATTCGCATCCGGACGTACGACTGGCGCCGCGATGACCGCGGCGGGGGTTGCGGGCGCAGTCGGCTCAGCGCACGCCAGCAGAAACGCCAGGGCGACGAGAGTGAGCCGCGCATACGGGCGCTTGCGGGCGTGCATCGTGAGGTTCTCCGTGAGGGTCATGGAGGTCGAAATTAGGGGGCGCACATGAGGTCACTATCACGTTGCGGGCCCTCCATGTCATGATTCTGCAATATGACGTCTATCACATTGCGCGCTTCCGGCCCCATAACCAATGTTGCCCTCACGCCCGCGCCGTTTCTTATCACTCTTTCAGCAACGGACCATGTATTCGACCCTTACTTCGTCGTTGATTCTCCTCGCCGCGGTCATGCATGCACCGTTCGCTGCCGATGAGCGCGCGGCCTTCGTCACCACGCTCGGCCGCGACACGGTCGCCTTCGAGAGCTTCACGCGCACCGCTTCGCGCGTCGAAGGAGAAATCATGGTGCGAATTCCCGGCACCGTGCTCTGTCACTATGTGCTCGAGCTCGCGGGCGATGGCGCCGTCACGCGCTTCACGTTCGACATGAAGCCGCTCGGCGCGCCCAATCTCCCGCCTCGGCATGTAATAGTAGAGCTCACCGCCGATTCCATATTCGCGGACGTCGACTCGGCGGGCCATCGCGAGAAGACGCGGCGCGCGGTCGCGAAGGGCGCCTTCCCGCAATTCATGGCCGGCTTCGGCGACTCGTACGGACTGTACTCGTCGCTCGGCGTGTATGAGGCGCTCATCCATCATCTCGTCACCGGCACGGACACGGTGTCGGTCCCTTCGATCAACATGACGACGGGGCATGCGGTGCCGAGACAGTTCCTGCGGAGGTCGCCGACGCTCGTCGATGCGGACTTCTTCAAGATCGCGTGGACGCATCTCGCGCTCGACGCATCGGGGCAGATCCTGAGCGCGGACGGAAGCCAGACGACTGAGAAGGTGCAGTCGCATCGCGTCGACTACTTCGATGTCGCGCAGGCAGCGAAGCCGTTCGCGGCGCTCGACAAGGCGGGCAAGGGACTCGGCCTCGCCTCTCCCAACGTTATCGCGAAGGGAAGCGTGGGCGGCGAAGCGGTGATCGTGAGCTACGGAAGCCCGCGCCGGCGAAACCGCACCATCCTCGGCGCGTTGATTCCGCTGGACACCGTGTGGCGCACCGGCGCGAACGCGGCCACGGTGATCGTCTTCGACAAGGCGCTGGTCATCGGGACGACGACGTTCGCGGCGGGGTCGTACAGCCTGTGGACCTTCCCAAAAAAGGATGGCTCCGTCGATCTCATCGTCAACTCGCAGCACGGGCAATACGGAACGGACTACGATGGTTCGCACGACATCGTACGCATACCGATGAAAGTCGGCACGCTGACCCAGCCGCAGGAGAGCTTCGCCATCGCGATTGCGAACAACGAGCTGTCGATCAGCTGGGACTCCTTCGTGTGGACGGTGCCGATCGCGCTGAAGTAGCGGCCCCGCGAAACCGGCGCGTAGTCAAACCAAATTCGTGGTCGCGTTGTCGAATGGATGACTCTTACCCAGCCTCCGTGCACGCATGTCGCTGACGCTCGCTCTCGTCGCGCTCCTTCAGGTCGCGCAGCCCCAGGCTCCGACCGATGCTCAGTCCGCGCCGACCACGCCCAATCAGGCGGCTCCGGCCACGACGGTCGCGAGCTCGGCGATCGCCGCCGCGTCGCGTGCGCTGAAGCGTCCCGTCATCGATGGCCGCGACGACGATGAGGTGTGGCGCGAGGCGCAGCCGATCACGAAGTTCCGGCAGTTCAGCCCCATCGCCAACGGCGATGCGCGCTTCAGAACTGAAGCAAAGGTCGCGTACGATGATCAGAACTTCTACGTCTTCGTGCGCATGTTCGATCCACACCCCGATAGCATCCTCCGGCTGCTCGGGCGTCGCGACGTGCGCGTGGCGACCGACCAGATCAAGATCATCATCGATTCGTACCACGACCTGCGCACCGGCTACGAGTTCGCGGTGAACCCGGCGGGAGTGAAGCGCGACTACGCCGTGTACAGCGACATCTCCGAGGATGTCTCGTGGGACGGCGTGTGGGAGGCGGCCACGACCGTCGATTCGCTCGGGTGGACGGCAGAGTTTCGCATTCCGCTCTCGCAGCTGCGCTATGCGGATGCGAAGGAGCACACCTTCGGCTTCGGCGTCTGGCGCGACATCGACCGCTTCAAGGAGCGCGACAGCTGGCCGGAGTACAAGCAGTCGGACGCTCGCTTCATGTCGCAGCTCGGCACCGTCGAGAAGATCGATGGCATTCCGTCGCCGCACAGGCTCGAGCTCGTGCCGTACGTCGTGGCGAAGAATGTCTCCGTCGATCCGAACAGGAGCGTGGGGCGCAACAACAATCTCTCCGGCGGCGCGAATCTCAAGTACGGCCTCACCTCGAATCTGACGCTCGACGCCACGATCAATCCGGACTTCGGGCAGGTCGAGTCCGATCCCTCGGTGCTCAATCTGTCCGCGTTCGAGACCTTCTTCGCCGAGCAGCGGCCGTTCTTTCTCGAGGGCACGGGGATTTACAGCTTCCAGGTGAACTGCAACATCGTCAACTGCAACAACGAGGGGCTCTTCTATTCGCGGCGCATCGGCCGCTCACCACAGCTCGGCTATCTTTACGGCGACGCGAGCTCCCCAACGTCGACGACGATCCTCGGCGCCACCAAGCTCACCGGGCGCCTCGCCGGCGGCATGTCGGTTGGCGTGCTCGATGCGGTGACGCAGCGCGCCGATGGACCGCTCGGACAGACGCTCGAGCCGACGACGAACTACGCGGTGGTGCGCGCGCAGCAGGATCTGCGCGGCGGTGAGAGCGGTATCGGCATCATCCTCACGGGCGTGAATCGCGACAACGATTCGTTTACCCGCGACCTGATCAATCGCGACGCGTACGCTGCGGCGACGGACTTTCGCCATCGCTTTGCCAACCGGCGCTTCGAGATCACGGGCTCGATCGACGCGAGCCGGGTGAGCGGCACGCCGGCGTCGATGCTCGCGACGCAGACGGACGCTGTGCACTACTATCAGCAGCCCGACGGCTCGCTGCACCTCGATTCCGCTCGCACGTCGCTCTCGGGCGACGCCGAGCAGATCACCTTCGGCAAGGTGGGCGGCGGCATCACGCGCTTTCAAACATCGTACAATCGCATGTCGCCCGGCTTCGAGTCGAACGACCTCGGCTACCTGCAGCGCGCGGATCTGCAGAACTGGAGCAACTGGTTCTCACTGAACTTCACGAGCCCCAAGCTCTTCTTCAATTCGGCGTTTTTCAATTTCAACGAGTGGAACTACTGGAACAGCGCCGGCCTCCTCACCGATCGTGCGGTGAATACGAGCTGGCATTTCATCTTGAGAGACAACTTCGAGATCGATCTCGGTGCCACCGAATCGCAACTCCCCGGAACGATCAGCGATCGTGCCTCGCGTGGCGGACCTCCCGTACGACATTCGCCGTTCCTCAATGGGTTCCTGAACCTCGTTGGCGACAATCGAAAGCAGGTCATCCCGGGGTTCTCGGTGAACGCGGGACGCAGCGACTACGGGCACGGGCATTTCTACGACATCGCCCCGAACGTCGATCTTCGGGCATCGAGTCGTTTTCACATGAACCTTGGTGTCGACTACAATCACGGGATCGACGACACGCAGTGGTACGGCAACTTCACCGATTCCGCGAAGGTGACCCACTACACGTTCGCGCACCTCAATCAGCGCACCCTGAGCGCGACGCTGCGCTTGGATGTCACCGCAACACCCGATCTGACCTTCCAGCTCTACGCGTCACCGTTCGTGGCCAAGGGGACGTTCACGAGCATTCGCGAGCTGAACGACCCGCTCGCGGATAACTACGAGGATCGCTACAAGCCGTACACCGACGCCACGGTGCTCGCCGATCAGCCCAGTGGCTTCAACATCAAGCAGTTCCGCTCGAACGCCGTGGTGCGGTGGGAGTACCGGCCCGGCTCCGCGCTCTTTCTGGTGTGGACGCAGCAGCGGCAGAACAACCTGTCGCTGCAGGGCGATCAGACCTTCGGCGGCGACTACCGGCAGCTGTTCAATCTGCACCCGGACAACACCTTCCTCGTGAAGATGTCGTACTGGTTCAACCGGTAGGCGCGGCGCCTCGCGCTTCTAGTTCGCGCCGAGTGAGGCGCGCGCCGTTCTCTCGAGCGCAGTCCAGCGGGCCATGACGTCGCGGTACCTCGCGCGGGCCCGCGCGCACGCGGCAACCTGATTGGCCGTCGGCGTGTTGTCCGCGCCCTGCATTGCCATCGCCGCACGCATGAGACTATCGCCGACGCTCTTGAGGGTCTCGGGCCCATCGGCCTCGGCTCGTCCGCGGCGCCGCGGCGCGCGCGACTCCGCACCACGATCGTCGGGTGCGAGCGAGTCGATCTTCCCGCGAAGCGCACCGGCGCCGGTAGCACTCGCCGATTCGAGACGGGTCCCGAGCGCGCGCGCGCGCGTGTAGGCCGCGCGCGCCGTCACCGCGGCGTCGTACATCTCCTTCGACAGCGCCGAGAGCTGCGCGAGCCCCGCGAGAGGAGTCTTCACGCGGGGATCCATCTTGAGCGTGAGCGGCTGCTCGAGCTTCTTGCCGGTGGTCGAGAGGCGCACAGTGTACGACCCCGGCGGTGCCCACGGCGCGTCCATCGCCGGCATCGTGCGATGGGGAACGGCGCCGGTGCCACTCTCGTCTTCGCCGAGGTCGTCGCGCTCGTCCTCGATGGGATCGTAACGAAGATCCCACGTTGCGCGGTGCATGCCTGGGCGCGCGGAGAGCGCGATGCTCGGAGCGGCCCAATAGAGCGGGAGATTGCAGTCGGCCGCCTTCGGATCCTTCTGACAGACGAGATTGTAGGCGTCGGGATCGCGCGCGGGGTCCGGATCGAGGACGCGGTCGGTGCTCGAGTAGCGTCGCACGACTTTCCCCGCAGCGCTCACGATCTCGAGCGTGAGCGGGCCGGTAACGGGACCAGCGATGTAGTAGTCGATGGTCGCGCCGGCCAATGGATTCTCACCGGCAGGGAGCTCGGGCGGCCACGGAGTAGGATCATTCGTGGCGCCGCGCACGCGAACGGCGGTCGCCGGCTTGAGGAGATAGAGTTCGGATGCCGACTGCACGGCGGCTCGCTGACGGAGCGGCGTGATGTCGTCGAGAATCCAGAAGCCGCGTCCATGCGTCGCGGCGATGAGATCGGAACAGAGGCAGGCGCTGTCGTCCTTCACGAGCAGATCGCGCACGGAGATCGCGGGCATGTCGAGCTTGAGCGACTGCCAGTGATCGCCATCATCGTAGGAGACCCATACCTGCGCGTCGGTGGCGGCGTAAAGGAGGCCGGGCTTCCGCGGATCCTCGCGAATGGAGTTGGTGACCGCGCCGGGAGCGATGCCATCGTCGATCTCGGTCCAGCTCTTTCCGCCATCGTGCGTGCGCCAGAGATGCGGACTCATGTCGTCGAGGCGCAACGTGTTCGCGGCGGCATAGGCGGTGCGGTTGTCGAAGTGCCCCGCCTCGATGTTGAAGATGCGCGTCCACGGCTTGATCTGCGGCGGCGTGACGTTGCTCCAGCTCGCGCCGCCGTTCGTGGTCATCTGAATGGTGCCGTCGTCCGTGCCCGCCCAGAGGATGCCGAGGGATCGCATCGACGGTGACAGGGCGGTGATCGCGCCTTGCGGGCGCGGAGTTACGGATGCTGCATACTTCCCGGCATTCGGAGGGACGGCCCAGCTTTGCCGAGTGAGGTCTGGGCTGATGCGCGTCCAGCTGTGGCCGCGATCGAGTGTCTTCCACACGGCGTTCGATGTGTAGAAGAGCAGATTCGGATCGAGCGGCGACCAGTTGATCGGCATCGTGCGCACGTTGCGCGTGTACTTCGTTCCGCGCTCGGCGGCATCGGGGCCAACCTGCGTGAGCTGACCTGTTTTGCGATCGTAGAGCGACACGTTCGTGCGCATGCTTCCGAAGATCTTGTCGGGATCCTTCGGGTCCGGCGCCGCGATGCCGTACTCCTGAATGTCGACGGGGTGCCAGTCGTGGAAGGTGATCTCGCCATCCATCGATCGGCTGTCGACGCATGCGGAGCCGGAGTCCTGCTGCGCGCCGCAGACGCGGTACAGGAACGTCGCGTCGGTTGACACGTGATACATCGCGGCCGTCGACTGCGTGTACCAGTTGCTCCACGACACGCCGCGATTCGACGAGACCACTGCGCCCTGATCGGATACGAGCAGGAGGATGTTCGGATCGCGCGGATTCACCCACACCTTCTGGTAATCATCGCCGCCGGGTGAGCCGCGCACGGGAGACCACGTCACGCCGCCGTCTTCGGTGCGCCAGAACACGATCGACGCGCTGTAGACGACATTCTCGTTTTTCGGATCGACGGCGAGCGTGGCGAGGTCTCCGCCGCCGATGCGCAGGAGCGGGCGGCCGTCGGGCTCGTTGTGCGCGCCCTGATCCTTCGACTTCGGATCGTGCACGGCGAGATACCAGTGCTCGCCCGCATCGATCGACTTGTAGAGCGCGAGCACTTCCGATTCGCCGCGCGCGCTATCCGCGGCGCTCGGCGCTCCCGCGAGCATCGCGTACAGCACCTTCGTATTCGATGGGGCGATCGCGAGATTCGCCTGCAGCACGGTGGGGAGTCCGCCCTCGAGCTTCTTCCAGCTGCTCCCGCCATCCGTGGATTTGAATATCCCGCCGGACGCGCCGTCGAACGAGCTCCCCTCGATGAAGCTCTGCTGCTGCTGCCAGAGCGCCGCGTACACCGTTTTCGGATCGTTCGGATCGATGCGCACGTCGTTCGCGCTCGTGTACGCATCCTTGTAAAGCACCTTCTCGAACGTCTTCCCGCCATCGGTCGAGCGGAAGATTCCTCGCTCCTCGTTCGGACCATACGGATGACCGAGTGCGGCAACGAAGAGCCGATTCGGGTCCGTCGGATCGATATCGATCTGCGCGATCATCTGGCTGTCGCGCAAACCGAGATGCGTCCACGTCTTTCCCGCATCGGTCGACTTGTACACGCCGTTGCCCACCGCCAGGTCCGGACGAATGATCCCAGCGCCGCTTCCGACGTAGATGACATTGGGATCGGAGGGTGCGACGGCGATCGCGCCGATCGATCCGGTCGGCTGCTCGTCGAAGAGCGGCAGCCACGTGGATCCGTAGTCGGTGGAGCGCCAGACGCCGCCGTTGTCGAAGCCGGCGTAGAAGACGTTGGGCTGGCTCGGGACTCCCGCGAGTGCGCGCGCGCGGCCGGCGCGTATGGGGCCGATCGAGCGCCAGTGCATCGCCGAGGAGACGTCGGTGGACTGCGCGGGGAGAGAGGCGGCGACGGCGACGAGCGCGGTCGCAACGGCGGTGCGCATCCATGA
>Ga0209584_10000391_pt1 | contig 13320 bp, 12 predicted proteins | sample NGEPerD_FD_184507 | JGI IMG/M metagenome (GOLD analysis project Ga0209584, IMG submission 184507) | Arctic peat soil microbial communities from the Barrow Environmental Observatory site, Barrow, Alaska, USA - NGEE PermafrostAB12-D... | ecosystem: Environmental > Terrestrial > Soil > Wetlands >...
GCTGCTGATCGTGCAGAAGTGGGAATCCTACGGGCCACGCGAATTCCTCACGTCGAATGGGCTCGCCTCCATGGGCTATGCCGTGCCGGGCGCGCTGGCCGCACGCATGGCTTTTCCGGACCGGCCGGTGGTCGCCTTTACCGGCGACGGCGGCTTCCTGATGACGGTCGCGGAATTGCAGACCGCGCAACGCGAGAACCTGCCGATCATCGTGGTCGTGCTCGACGACCGCGAAATCGGGCTCATTCGCGTCAAGCAGGAGATCAAGGGAATTCCGCTGCACGGCGTGCAGATCGGCGGCGTCGATTGGGAGAAACTGGCGCAATCCTTCGGCGCCGACGGCGTGGTGGTGGAAACCGAGCAGGCTTTGAGCGCCGCGCTCAGCGCCGCGGTGCAATCCAAGCGCACCACCGTCATCGGCGTGCGAATTGACGCCTCCGGTTACGTCGCGCAGTTCAATGCGCTGCGCGAACTTTAGGCCTTGAGCCCGTCGCGAATACCGGCGGTCCATTTCGACGCCGCCGCCGACAGGAAGCCGATATCCGACTGGGTGGTCAGAAACAGGCAGCCCTTGCGCACCAGATCGACCTGACGCGTCACATCGCGGTTGCCGCCGCAGCCGGCGAACTTGCCGTGCTTGCGGGCGGCGGCAATCAGGCGTTCCTGCGCCGCCACCAGAGCCGGATCGTCGAATTGGCCGGGCTTGCCCATATTGGCGAGCAGGTCGTTGCTGCCGAGGTGGATCACGTCGACGCCGTCGACCGCCGCGATGGCCTCGATATTTTCCAGGCCCTCGACGGTTTCGATCATGCACACGAGAAGACAGCTGTCGTTGAGCTGCGGAACGCTCTCCGTCAGCGACACGGACTTAAAGTCGAAATGCGGATAGCCGGCGGTGACCGAGCGCTTGCCGAGCGGCGCAAATTTGCAGATCTCGACCGCCTTGCGCGCCTGCGCGGCCGTGTTCACGTCCGGATAGACGATGCCCATCACGCCGTTGTCGAGCAGCAGCGACACGTCGGGGTCGTCGATGCCGCGCACGCGCACCAGCGGGGCGATGCCGCAACCAAGCGCGGTGCTCGCGATGTGGCCGATGGTCTCGAGATTGAACAGCGAATGCTGGCCATCGATGAAGATGAAATCGTGCCCGGTCGTCTTGGCGATGCGCGCGATATCGCCGGAGCGCGCGAGCCGCACCGGCATGCCGAGCGCGACCTCGCCGGCCTGCATGCGCGCCTTGACCGGGTTCACGAGCCTGTCCGCGGGCGGCGCCATGGCGTGCCTTAAGCGCCCTTGAGCTCGTGCGACTCCGGCATGTAGAGATCTTTCCACGACGAAGGCTGCCGTTTCATGGTGCCGACCGAGTGCATGAAATTGGCGAAGGTCATGGTTTGCTGTGGCGTCGTCGTCCACACATTGTCGGGGTCGGCGATGAACTTGGTCATCTCCGCTTGGCTGCTGCGCTTTTCATTGGCGGCCTTGATGTAGATCTGCGCCGCCGCGCCCGGCGTTTTGTTGATGAAGTCCTCCGCCTCGCTGAGCGCTGCATAAACCGCGCTGGTCACTTTGGGATTGGCGTCGCGGAACTTTTTCGTCATCAGCATCACGCCGTTGGTCGCTGGGCCGCCCAGCGTGTCGTAGGATTTGAGCACGTTGTGCACCCCGGCCGTCGCCAGCTCGTAGTAATAGAAAGGGGCCACCGAGTAGTGGCTGTTCACCTCGGTCGCCTTCGACATCACCGAGGTGGCGGCATCCGGATGCGGGCGCGTGATCGTGAACGGATCGAGCTTGGCATATTGCTCCTGGCCCCACTCTTTGGCGGCCGCCATTTGCAGACAGATCGCCTGGCTCGACGTTTTGACCGACGGCACGGCGATCTTGTCGTGTTCGTTGAAGTCCTTGATCGTCTTGATAGTCTCGCGGTTGGTCACCAGCATGAACGGCATCGACTGCACGGCGGAGAGCGCGCGCACTTCGTTTGGCGTGCCGGCGGTCTTGTCCCATAGCACGGCCAGGCCTGGCACGCCGGTGACGCCGAAATTCATCTGTCCGCTCAACAGCGCGTCGATCAGCGATTGCGTGCCACCCATGCTCTTGAATTCCGGCTTGAGCGACGCGACGCCAAGCTTCTCTGCATGCTTTTCGATCAGTTTGAAGTGCTCCATCACCATCATTGGCAAATAAGGCAGCCCGGTCTGGCTGATCAGCACGATGCTTGAGACTTCGTCGGCAAAGGCCGAGCGCAGAAGCCCAGGCGTGGCCAGGACGGGTGCCGCGGCAATTGCTTTGCAGAATGCGCGCCTGTGAATCATGATTTCCTCCCGTTGATTGAGGCTGGGCTTGTCACGCGATCAGGATTGCATGCCCCAGCGTTGGACCGTTCTGGTCTCGATGAAGCGAAACACCACGTTCTCGACCGCGAGCCCGATCAGGATGATGGTGAGCAAGCCGGCAAACACTTCCGGAATGTTGAGCTGATTTTTGCTCTCGAAGATGTACCAGCCGAGCCCGCCCTGCCCCGACGACACGCCGAAGATGAGTTCGGCGGCGATCAGCGTCCTCCAGGCGAAGGCCCAGCCGATCTTGAGGCCGGCGAGAATGCTCGGAAACGCGGCGGGGATGAGAATCTTGCCCACGAAGCGCAAGCCGTTGAGATTGTAGTTGCGCCCGACCATGCGCACCGTCATCGACACGCTGCGGAAGCCGGCCAGCGTGTTGAGCGCGACCGCCCACATCACCGAATGCACCAGCACAAACACCAGACTGCCGGCACCCAGGCCGAACCAGATCAGCGCCAGCGGCAGCAGCGCAATCGCCGGCAGCGGATTGAACATCGCGGTCATGGTCTCGAGGAAGTCGGTGCCGATCCGCGTGCTGATGGCGAACACGGTGAGCAGCCCGGCGAGCAGCGTGCCGGTGGTAAAGCCGATCAGTAGCACCTGGATCGAGCTGAGCGCGCGGCTTGGAATCGTCCCGTTGCCAACGTCCGCAATCAGCGCGCGCATGGCTTCGCTGAACGGCGGCACCAGCAGCGGATTGTCGAGCCAGCGGCCGTATATCTCCCAGGCCGCGGCGAGCACCACGAGAATGGCTATCTTGCGCAGCCAGGCTTGATTATAAATCTTTTCGGGCAGCGTCAGCGGCTTCTGGATAATGCCGAACTGTTCGGGCCCCAGCGTCTCGCTGTAGATATTCGCCCGTTGAACCGCCTCAAGCATCCGGCGCCTCCTCGATTTGATCGGCAAACAGCATTTCGTGAATCTCGCGGCCAAGGGCCGCGGCTTCATTGGAGTTTTCCTGTCCGCGCGGCACGCTGTTGATTTCGGCCTTCACCTGACCCGGATGCGGCGACAGCAGCAGGATGCGGCTGCCGATCTTGATCGCTTCCGGAATCGAATGGGTGACGAACAGCACCGTGAAACGTATTTCGTCCCACAGCGCCAACAGCTCATCCTGCATGCGCGTGCGCGTCAGCGCGTCGAGCGCGGCGAACGGCTCGTCCATCAGCAGGATATCGGGCTCCATGGCCATGGCACGCGCGATTGCGACGCGCTGCTTCATGCCGCCGGACAGCGTGTGCGGATAGCTGTGCGCGAATTTGGTGAGGTTGACCATCTTGATGTAGTCCATCGCGCGCTCTTCGGCGGCCTTTGCATGCAGCGTTCCTGTCGTCTTGAGCGGAAAGGCCACGTTCTCCAGAACCGTCTTCCATGGCAGCAACTGATCGAATTCCTGGAACACCATGATGCGGTCCGGGCCGGGCTTCTTGATCAATTCGCCCTTCAAGCGGATCTCGCCTTCAGTCGGTTGCAGATAGCCGCCGACCGCCTTCAGCAAGGTCGACTTGCCGCAGCCCGAAGGCCCTAGCACGACGAAGCGGTCGCCCTGCAACACGTTGAACCCGACACGATAGGTCGCGGTGACCAGATGGGCTTGCGTCTTGTATTGGATGGTGACGCCGCGCACATCGAGCAATGGCTGGTTTGGATCGGCGTCCGCGGCCGCGCGGCCGCTGCTGCCCGCCGACACCGCCTTGATGCCCCCCGCACCCGGCAATGCAGATTTTGATGCGAGTGTCGAACCGCTCGCCATCAGCTTCGTCCTCCCGCCCTCATTATCATTATTTTTATGTGAGACTTCGGTATCTTCCGCACCGCTGTCCAATAATAATTTGGACGGTTTCCATAAGCTTGTCTATGCTCCTTATTGGACGCCCGCGCCACGAGCCGCCCGTGCTCAGACAACAACAATAGCGGGCGCGAGGAACCGCCTGATGAAATCACGCGAAACGATACGCGTCGGCGCCGGAGCGGGCACTTCGGACGACCGCATGGTGCCGGCGCTCGAACTCGCCGAGCGCGGCGATATCGACTACCTGGTTTTTGAATGCCTTGCCGAGCGGACCGTCTCGCGCGAAAATCTGGCGCGCAGCAAAGACCCGGAACTGGGCTACTCGCCCTCGCTGCACGCGCGTTTGCGCATGGTGCTGCCGACCTGCCTGCGCAAAGGCATACGCATCGTCAGCAACATGGGCGCCGCCAATCCGCTCGGCGGCGCGCGCGCCACGCGCAAGGAGGCCACCGATCTGGGCCTCGGCGATGTTGCGGTCGCCGTCGTGCTCGGCGACGACGTCTCGAGCATCGTAAAACATCGCGGCGAACTGACGCTGATCGAAAACGGCGAGCCGCTGGAATCCATTTTGCCGAAGATGATTTCCGCCAACGCCTATCTCGGCGCCGACGTGGTCTGCGAAGCGCTCAACACCGGCGCGCCGATCGTGCTGTCCGGCCGGGTGGCCGATCCGTCGCTCTTTCTGGCGCCGATGATGCATGAATTCGGCTGGAGCTACGAGGATCTGCCGAAGATCGCGCAGGGTACCGCCGCCGGCCACCTGCTCGAATGCACGGCGTCGGTCACCGGCGGCTGCTTCGGCTGGCCCGGCAAAAAGGATGTGCCCGATCTCGCCCGCAACGGATTTCCCTTCGCCGACGTCACACCGGATGGCGCTGTCGTGATCGGCAAGACGCCGGACACCGGCGGCCGGCTCGACGTCATGACCTGCACCGAGCAATTGATCTACGAAATCCACGATCCGACCGCTTACATCACGCCGGACTGCGTGCTCGACATTTCCGGCATCGCACTGACGCAGGAAGCGGCGGATCGCGTGCGCGTCGCGGGCGCACGGGCGCGCCCGGGCACGCCCACTTACAAAGTCAATGTCGGCTATGCCGACGGCTATATCGGCGAGGGCGAAGTCTCCTATGGCGGCATCGATGCCGTCGCGCGCGCCAAATGGGCGGCCGAGATCGTCAAGGAACGGCTGAAGCTGCAAGGCTTCGTCTATGACGATTTCCGCGTCGACCTGATCGGCATGTCCAGCCTGCACGATCAGTTAGACATCCGGCCGGAGCCTTACGAGGTGCGGCTGCGCATGGCCGGGCGGACGCACGAGCGCAAGGCCGCCCATGCCATCGGCTTCGAAGTGCGCGCCATGCACATGCACGGCCCGGGCGGTGCCGGCGGCGCTTGCCAGCCGCGCGTGCGCGACGTGCTGGCGGTGAAGTCGGTGCTGCTGCCGAAAAACCTGGTCAATGCCCAGGTGGTCGTGGAGGGCTCGCTATGAGCGTCCGCGTCTATGACCTTGCGCACGCGCGTGCCGGCGACAAAGGCAATACCTCGAATATTTCGGTGATTTGCTATGACACCAAGCATTGGGATTTTCTCGAGCGCGAGCTGACGCCGGAGCGCGTGGCGGAAGCGTTCAAGCACATCGCCAAAGGGCCGATCAGGCGCCACCCCTTGCGTAATCTCAAGGCGTTCAATTTCGTCATCGAGAACGCGCTCGGCGGCGGCGTGACGGTGTCGCTGGCGCAGGACATTCACGGCAAGAGCTTGAGCAATGTGATGCTGGCGATCGAATTGCCCGATCCGAAGTAAAGCGAACATAAAAGCGGGAGTAGTTCAGTGCGTGCGAATGAAGTGGTGCGTAACGTCGTCAAGGAGAAGCTGGCGCGTAACGAAGTCGTCGCCTCGATGACGATCCGCCTCACGCGCGGTATCGAGATCGCGCGGCTGGCCAAGACCGCCGGCTTCGACATGATCTATATCGATCTGGAGCATTCGACCATGACGCTCGACATGACCGGGCAGATTTGCCTGGCGGCGCTGAGCGTAGGCGTCGCCCCGATGGTTCGCGTGCCCGCCAATACGCCCGAATATATCCAGCGCGTGCTCGATGGCGGCGCGCTCGGCATTGTCGCCCCTGGCATCAGATCGGCGGAGGAGGCGCGCGCGGTGGTCAGGGCGGTGAAATTTGTGCCGCTCGGCGAGCGCGGCGCCGGCGGCGCCCTGCCCCATTTGGAATACCGCTCGTTCCCGACCGCCGAAGCCAATGCCGCGGTCAACGACGCCACCATGGTGATCGTGCAATTCGAATCGGCCGAGGCGGTGGAGCAAGCCGAGGAAATCGCTGCGGTCGAAGGTGTCGACATGGTGCTGATCGGCGTCAACGACATGCTCGCCAGCATGGGACTTGCAGGCCAACTCGATCACCCCAAGGTGCGCGACGCCTATGCGCGCACCATCGCGGCCTGCCGCAAGCACGGCAAGCACGTCGGCGTCGGCGGCCTCTCGACCAAGCCGAAGCTCGTCGCCGAATTCATCGCCATGGGCGCGCGCATGGTGTCGACCGGGACCGACATTCAGTTCCTGCTGGCCACCATGACCGAGAAAGCCAAGCAGGTGCGCGAGATGTCCGTCGGATGAGCGCCCGCGCGCAAACCATTCTCGGCGTCACACATACGCCGCCTGCGTTCGAGGTGCCGCGCGACGCCTGCGACTGCCACACGCATATTTTTGGTTCGGTCGAAAGATTTCCGTATTCCAGCAAGCGCCTTTACACGCCCGGCGATGCGTCGATCGACGATCTCAAGGCGCTACATCGCGCACTGCATATCGACCGGGTCGTGATCGTGCACCCGAGCCCCTACGGCACGGACAATGCCTGCACGGTCGACGCCGTGCGAAAGCTGGGTAATCGCGCGCGCGGCGTCGCCGTTATCGACGACACGGTGAGCGCGCGAGCGCTCGCAGACATGCATGCGACCGGGATTCGTGGCGTGCGCGTGAATTTTGAATCTTACGGTGAGAGCGATCCCGCCGTTGCCGCGCGCCACCTACAAGAGGCGGCCGCGCGCGTGGCGCCGCTCGGCTGGCACGTGCAGACCTACACGAATTTGGCGATCCTTTCGGCGCTGCACGACACAATATTGGCGCTGCCGACGACGCTGGTGGTCGATCACTTCGGCCGCCCGCAGGCGGCGCGCGGCACCGCGCAGCCCGGCTTCGACGCGTTGCTGGCGCTGCTGCGCAGCGGCAAGGTCTACGTGAAAATTTCCGCGCCCTACCGCATATCGCTTGAGCCGCATTATCCCGACGCCGCGCCGCTGGCGCGCGCCATGATCGACGCCAATCCGGATCGCATCGTGTGGGGGACCGATTGGCCGCATCCCGGCGCCGCCAAGCGCGATCCGGCCGTGATCGAGCCGTTCCGGCCGGAAGACGACGGCGCGGCGCTCAACCGGCTGGCCGGGTGGACCAGGAACCGCACGGAGCTGCAGAAGATTCTCGTCGACAACCCGGCACGGCTTTATCAATTCTAGCGCATATAAAATACGGAGGGACCCATGTGGAGAAAGCTCGCGGCCGCCGCCCTGTGCTGCATCGCATTCGGCGCCGCCGCCCACGCCGAAGTCAACGAAGTGCGGATGTCGAAACAGTTCGGCCTGCCGTATCTCCCGATGATCGTGATCGAGGCGCAGCAGCTGATCGAGAAGAACGCCAAAGCCGCGGGTCTCGGCGATGTCAAAACCTCCTGGACGCAACGCGCGGGTCCGGCGGCCGAGCTCGACGCCCTGCTCGCCGGTCAGGCCGATTTCATCGGGCCGGGCGTCCCGACGCTGGCCACAATCTGGGACAAAACGGCCGGCACGCCGCAGGAGGCCAAAGCGCTCATTGCCATGCAGTCGATGCCGTTCGTACTGGTGACGCGCAATCCGAACGTCAAAACGATCGCCGATTTCACCGACAAGGACAAGATCGCGCTGCCGGCGGTCAAGCTCACCGGTCACGCCATCGCGCTGGAAATAGAAGCCGCCAAAATCTGGGGGCCGGAGCACTACGACAAGCTCGACTCCATCACCATTACGCGCTCGCACGCGGATGCAGCGGCGGCGGTGATGGGCGGCGGCTCCGAAATCAATTCGCATTTCGCCAGCTCGCCGTTTTATTACTACGAGCTGGCAACGCCGGGCATCCATCAAGTACTGAAATCATATGACGCGCTCGGCGCAAGGCATACCAATGGCGTTCTGGTAACCAGCAAGAAATTCCATGACGCCAATCCGAAAATGTGCGGCGTGGTGATTAAGGCCTTCGAAGAGGCCAACGCCTTCATCAAGGCGCATCCGCGCGAGGCCGCGCAAATCTACCTGACCGCCACCAAAGACAAGAATTCGCTCGACGCCTTGGAAAAGATGGTGGCTGACCCCGACGTTGATTACACCACCACGCCGGTCAGCGTGATGAAGATCGTCGACTTCATGTACAAGGTCGGACGCCTCAAGAAGAAGCCGGCCTCCTGGAAAGACATGTTCTTCCCCGAGGCCTACGGTTTGAACGGCAGTTGAGTTGACGAATGACAACAGTCAGTAACGCAAGCACAGCCGACACGGCGCAGGGCCCGCTCTATGCTAAAGTGGAGGCGGCCGAGGACTTCGGCCGCCGCCTGCTGGTCGCGCACGGCCTGTCCGAAGAAGACGCCGCCACCATGACCGGTTGCCTGGTGCGCGCCGACCTGCGCGGCATCGACACCCACGGCCTGCAATTCCTGCCGCAATATCTCGACCGGCTGCGGCGCGGGCTGGTCAATCCGAAGCCGGACCTGGTGGTCGAGCGCGTCACGCCCGTGGTCGGCGCGCTCGACGGAAAAAACGGCTATGGCTTCGTGGTCGCCACCAAGGCCATGGCCGCGGCCATGGACATGGCGCGCGAATTCGGCGTCGGCGTCGTCTCCGCGCGTAACAGCACGCATTTCGGGATGGCGGCCTGCTACACGTTGCAAGCGATCGAAACCGGATTCATTGCGCTCGTCTTCAGCAATGCATCGCGCGCCATGCCGCCATGGGGCGGGCGCGAGGCTTTTCTCGGAACCAGCCCGTTCGCGGCCGGCGCGCCGTCCGGAAACGAGCTGCCGTTTGATCTCGACATGTCGCCGGCGGTTGCCGCGCGCGGAAAAATAAGACGCGCGATCCGCCGTGGTGAGCCGATCCCGCTCGGCTATGCGCTCGATGCGCAAGGCCGTCCCACCACCGATGCAAAGGCGGCACTCGATGGTGGCGTGGTGCTGCCGATCGGCGGCCCGAAAGGCTCGGGCATATCGATGCTCATGGACATCATGAGCGGCGTGATCTCGGGCGCGGCTTGCGCCGGCGACGTCGGCAATCAGTTCCTCGATTGGGACCGGCCGCAAAATGTCGGGCACTTCTTCCTGGCCATGAAGCCGGACCTGTTCATGCCGAAGGACGAATATCTCAAGCGCATGGACACGCTGGTGCAGCGCGTTCATGCAATTTCGCCGGCCGAAGACGTCGATGAAATCCTGATGCCAGGCGAGCGGGAACGCCGTTTCGAAGCAACGCGCCGCCGTACCGGCCTGCCCTATCACCCCAAGGAAGTGGCGGCGTTGCAGAAGGAGGCCGCCAAGGCCGGGCTGCCGGCGCTGCCGGTTTCGAACGCGCCCTACGCATCGAACGCGCCATGAAAATCAACGACTACGACATTGACATCGTTGTGCAGGGCTTCCCCGGCAAATCGGTCTGCCATGGCGGATTGGGCTGGAGTTCGGTGGTATTGCTGCGCGCGCAGGACCGCATCGCGCTCATCGACACCGGCGGATTCAGCATGCGCACGATGTTGATCAAGCGCTTCGCCGAGCGGGGACTGAAGCCGGGCGATATCACCGATCTGCTGCTCACCCATTCGCATCACGATCATTCGGTGAATTGGACGTTGTTTCCCAAGGCGCGCATCGTGATCGGCGCCGACGAGCTGGCGTGGTCTTTAAAAGTGTCGTGGGGCGAGACGCCGGTGCCCGAGCTCTACATGCGCGAGCTCAAGACCTGGCCGACACTGCACACCGCGGCCGAAGGCGAGGAAGTGTTTCCCGGCATCACCGCGCATCTCGCGCCCGGCCACACGCCCGGCTGTCTAGTGTTTATCCTGCGCGCGGGCGAGCGCGATGTGATCTTTTCCGGCGACGCCGCCAAAAACCGCGCCGAGCTGGTCTCGGGCACGACCGACATGACCTACGACGCCGCCGTCAGCAAGGCGTCGATCGACTCGATCTGGGCACTGTGGCGCAAGCGGCCCGGCAATATCGTCGTGCCGGGCCACGACGTGCCGATGGTGCTGGAAAACGGCAAACCGAAATATATCGGCAAGCACGAAGCCGCCATCACCGCCTGGTACGGCGACGACATGGAAACCACCACGTTGTTCAAGCTGACGGTGTGAGCTTTACAATTTTGCGCATGATCTTGTCCGAAAACCGGTTCCCACTTTTCGGGATCATGCGCTATTTGAATCCGAACAGCCGCGCCGGATTGTCCACCAGGATGCGCTTGCGCATCGCCGCATCGGGCGCCCATTCGCCCAGCAGATTATAAAGTTGGATAGTGCCGACGCGGTCGTGGAACGACAAATGCGGGAAGTCGCTGCCCCAGATCAACTGATCCGGCGCGGTTTGCATCAGCGTCTGCGCGATCGGCTTGACGTCGTCGAAGTCCGGCGCGGTGGAAAAGCGATAGATGCCGGTGAGCTTGACCCAGCAGCGCTTCGAGCCGTCGCCGGCCAGCTTGAGAAATTCCTGAAAGCCGCGCTGCCCGGGGCCGTCCTTGGCGGGAAACAGGCCCATATGCGCCACCGTGAACTCGATCGGCAGCCCGCGCAAAACCGGCATCAGTTCGCTCACCAGCCAGCCGGGCGTCAGGAAATCGAGATGCCAGCCGATCTCCTGGCAGAGCTTGGCCAGCCGCGCGATGCGCGGCTTCATGGAGTCGGCGAGCCCGGCCTCCGGCTTGCGCACCGGCGAAACATTCACCCGGATGCCGCGCACGCCGAGCGCGTTGAGCTCCGCCAGCTGCTTGTCGTCGGTCTTGTACTCGTCGAGATCGATGATGCCGCGCCGGATCGTCGGATCGAGTTCGCGCATGGCGTCGAGCATGCAGGAATTATCGAAGCCGTAGGCGCTCGGCTGCACGAACACATAGCGCACGAAGCCGATGCGGCGCGCCAGCTTGAGATAGGCCTCGAGCGGCTCATAAGGCGGCTTGTAGCGGATGTCGTTGCCGTAGGGATAACGCTCCGCACGCCCGAATACGTGGAAGTGCGCGTCGCAGGCGAGCGGCGGCGCAGCATAGGCCGGCTCAAACCCGGTATCGGGATCGTGCTTGGCGGTGTCGTTCATGCCACCAACCGCACGGGAAAACCTTGCGCCGCCAGCGCCTTGGCGCCCGCCCAGGCCGTGGCCTGGATCGACGACCAGACCGGAATGTCGAGCTGGGCGCGCAGCTTCGCCACCACGTTCAGCGTCGGCAGTTGCGAGCAGGCGACGAACAAGCTCTTGCTCTGCGGCGTCACCGTTCGTAGCGCCAGTTCCAGCACTTGTTCTTCGGTAATTCGGCCAAGTTCTGCGGTCGTCTTGCAAAAGAAACTGTTCAACGTCTCGACCCCGATGCCGGACGATTCGAGATAGCTGCGCAGGCCGTCGTTCACCGGCGCGAGATAGGGCGTCACCACCGCCGCGCTGGAAACGCCTTCGCTGCGCAAGGTATCGATCATGGCGCCGGCCGTGCTCACGACTGTCGCGTGCGTGCGCTCGCGCAGTTGCTCCACCATGCGGGCATTGCCGGCGGGGCCGCCGAGGAAGCCCGCCGCCGTGCAGCCATAGATCACCAGGTCGAATTGCCGGTCGGCGAATGGCTCGATGGCGGCCAGGGTCGCTTCGGCGTAGGCGGGCAAATCATCGAGCAACAGCGTGCGCGCCGGGCGCTTCACGCGCGCGACCGGGATCGGCGCGAGTTCGGGACAAAGCGCGGCAATCTCCGGCTCCATGGTGGTGTTGTTCTCCGGCACCACGATCAAGGCCTTGACGTTTCGTTGCATAAAATCCTCAGGCGCCGGCACCCGTCCACTTGACAACCATATGGCCCTAATTGTGGGATGAGTTCAACAGCCAGCCGCCGCGGACGACCTGCAACTGGCCCGCGATTCAAAAGATGCGGCTGCACAACAACAAACAACGATTGGGAGGATGCCGTGAACCGACGTGAATTTGTCACCGGACTCGTCGCGTTGCCCGCTTTGGCGCGGCCCGCGGCTGCCGAAGTTTCCAGCATCAAGCTCGGCAAGCAATACGGCCTGCCGTTTCTCCCGCAAATGGTCATGGAGGAGAAAAAGTTGATCGAGCAGCACGCGGCAAAGCTCGGGGTCAGCGGGCTCAATGTCGGCTGGCAGACCATGGGCGGTCCGGGCGCGCTCAACGACGGACTGCTGAGCGGACAGATTCAATTCGTCAACGTCGCGTCACCGTCGCTCGCTACGCTGTGGGACAAGACCTTCGGGTCGCCGCAGGAAGTGCGCGCGGTGTGCACCGTGCAGTCGATGCCTTATGTGCTGACGACGCGAAATCCGAACGTCAAGACGATCGCGAATTTTTCCGCCAGCGACCGCATCGCCGTCCCCACCGTCAAGATTTCCGGTCAAGCCATGGCGCTGCAAATGGCGGCCGCCAAGCTGTGGGGATTTGAAAAATACGACAAACTCGACGAGTTCACGGTGACCATGGGACATCCCGACGCCATGCAGTCAATGCTGACGGGCCAGACGGTCAACAGCCATTTCGCCGTGGCGCCGTTCAATTACTACGAACTCAAAAATCCGAGCATTCATATCGTGCTCAAAAGCTACGACACGGACGGCAAACACACCAACGGCATTCAGGTCACCACCAAGACCTTCCACGACGCCAATCCGCTGATCTGCAAGGCGGTGCGCGCGGCACACGAGGAAGCCAATGCGTTCATCAAGAGCGAGCCGAAGGCCGCCGCGGAAATTTACTTGAAGCTCACCAATGACAAGAAGAATTCAGCCGACGATCTGGTGGCGATGATCACCGATCCCGACATCGACTACACGACCGCGCCGGCCAATCTGATGAAGCACGTCGAGTTCATGCACAAAGTCGGCCGCATGAAACAC
>Ga0209584_10000393_pt1 | contig 13306 bp, 9 predicted proteins | sample NGEPerD_FD_184507 | JGI IMG/M metagenome (GOLD analysis project Ga0209584, IMG submission 184507) | Arctic peat soil microbial communities from the Barrow Environmental Observatory site, Barrow, Alaska, USA - NGEE PermafrostAB12-D... | ecosystem: Environmental > Terrestrial > Soil > Wetlands >...
GCGACGTCGCACGCTGTCGCATGCGAATCACGCGACTGGTCTCGCCGTAGTTCGCGAGCGTCCGACGGCTGCGCGGTGACTGAATGCCAAAATGCTTCATCCTTCGGTACAAGCTTCCGCGGTGGACCCCCAGCAAAGCTGCAGTTCGTTTTACATCCCAGTTACTTTCTTCGAGCAGATCGTGTAGGCGTCGCTTTTCGAATTCTTGTGCGGGTGAAAGGCAACCAGAAGCCTCCTCCGCGAGCAGCGCATCAATCTCGTCCCGACCCACGCGAGATCCACGCGTTAAGGCAATCACGTACTCGACCGCGTGACGAAGCTCGCGAACGTTCCGCGGCCATGATCAACCTTTAGCAGGGTGAGCGCAGCTTCGTTGAACTCGATCCGCTCAGCGCCGGCGACGCTCGTCATCGCCGCGAAGTGTCGAGCTAGGTCTGGAGCGTCCTCGAGGTGGACTGGGCGTGGCCTGCAGCATGAGTCGCTCTGGCAACGCGTGGGATGACTCCGTGATGAAGAGCTTCCGTTCCACCATGAAAACGGAGCGGTGCCATGGAGGCGCACTGACCTGAAACCCAACGCTGTACCAGTTGTTATGTCGGTCGGGTGGGTGTAGCTGACGGTTTCAGAGTCTGAAGTGCGGCGGCAAACTCCTGGGGGGTGCGATCACCGAGACCGCTGTGTGGTCGGGTTTCGTTGTAGTCTACTCGCCAGAGCTCGATCGTCGTTCTCGCATCAGCGAGGCTTGTGAACCAGCTCTCGTTCAGGCATTCGTCCCGAGGTTTGCCGTTGAAGCTCTCGATGTAGCAATTCTGCACGGGCTTGTCCGGCTCGATGAAGTGCAGCCGCACGCCGTGGTCGTGCGCCCACTGGTCGAGCGCGTGGCTCGTGAATTCACTCCCGTTATCGCAGACGATACACTCGGGCAGTCCATGTGTGTACGCGAGTTGCGCCAGCACCCGCGCCACACGCTCCCAGAGAGCGAGATATCGACTTCAATGACGGGGCATTCCCGTGTGAAGTCGTCCACCACGCTCAGCGCACGGAAGGCGCGGCCGTCGCCGAGGGTGTCGTGGACGAAGTCCATGCTCCAGCGCTCCCCACGCGCAGTGACCACCGGCTTCACACTGCGGGCAACCGCCACACGCTTGCGTCCGCCGGACCGCGAGTCCTTCCTCGCGATACACGCGCTGCACCAGCTTCCGGTTCACCAGACAGCCTTCGCGGCGCAACAGCAGGTAGAGCCGCCGATAGCCCCAGCGTGGCCGCAGGAGCGCGAGGGTCTGCAGGCGCTCCCGTAATGCGGTCTGCGGCGGACGGCGCGCGACGTACCGCTGACTTCCGCGTGCGAAGCCCGTGAAGCGGCACGCTCGGCGCTGCGTGATGCCGGCGGTCTGCATGGCCTCTGTGACAGCCGTCCGCCGCTGCTCGGGCGTCACCACTGTTTCCCCAGGAGATCCTTCACCACCTGGAGATTGAGCGCCTGATCCGCCACGATTCGCTTGAGCTGGCGGTTCTCCTCCTCGAGTTGCTTCAGGCGCTTCGCATCGTTGATCTGCAGTCCACCATACTTCCGCTTCCAGCGGTGAAACGTGGTGTCCGTGATCCCGTGCCGCCGGCACAGATCAGCGATCTTGCCGCCCGCTTCGTGCTCATGCAACAGGCCGACAATCTGCTCGGTGGTGAATCGGCTCTTCCGCATCGGTCCTCCTTCGATCAAGGACCAACATACCACTTGGATCAGCTTTCGGGTTTCAGGTCACACGCGCCACGCGTGACGCAGCGCGTGCGGATGTCTTCGACTACATCGATCGCTTCTACGATCCGACCCCGCGACAGTCAATCCTGGGTTACGCCACGATTGCGGCAGCGTAAATCACTGTCATTGAACTCGGCGCAGATGAGTCACACTCCATTGTCAAAGCTTTGCCATTCGACCTCAGGTATTGTGGTGGGCCGCGTGGAAAACAGACGAATGCTTTCTACGCTTCCAGAGAGGTGCGCGCTGGGGTCGGGGACCAGTTGGAGAACGCGTCCAGGAAATCCCGGCACTCCGGGCAGTCCGTAAGGTTTGAATTTAAAGACTTGGCCATTGTTGAGCCGGACATCAGCGGTGATCTCGGTAATGTTCTTATTAGTTGAATCGACTAAGGCTATCAAATCATAGTCAGGGTGCAGATTTGCCGGTATCGATATCATCAGGCGGTTTCGCGTCCCTTCTATCTTTATCGAATCCGTCGCGAACAGATCAACTCCCCTTTCGTCCAATACGATGGGAGCGAACAACCTGTGGCGCTCGCCGGACCGGCTGCATGCGCTAAGGAAGATGATTACAGCGAGCGCATAGTTTCGACTCATAGACTCCTTCCGCTCTCGCATCGACGAGGGTGATGAGGCCTGAATAATCGAGTCAATATCGCGCAAGGCGACAGCGATTTTCGCATCCTCGGTATTCGAGGGGGTACGACGAAGGTGTCGTGTGTGCACGGCCTCTTTTTCATCCACCCGGAATCAAGAATTCTACTCCGCACTCCATGAGTCCGGGTGCACCGAGAACGGCATGGGTTGGCACGTTGTTCACTGGAAGGGCGACCTTCGCAAGACGTAAGGTGTAGCAGACGAAGGTGTTGGAGTTTCCCCAGTAAGCAGATGTATAGCTTGTGCCGTCCCATAGTGGCTTCAGATACATGGCAGCGGACAGAACGGCGGTGGCCTGATCTACCCCGCCTATACGTGTCCATTGCTTATCCGTACTGAATTGTTGAGCGTATGAAATGTTGATTTGGTTGACTCCTCCCGGATTGTCGAGTTCAATAAGTGCGGTTGCGCCGTTCGCGAATACCAACTGCAACGCGCAATGGGCAGCTGTTCCGCTCGGAAGTTTCTTCACGTCGTTGCAACCCAGAAATACTCCTGAATGGGGATCAGTCTGGGAGGCCTGCGACGCGGAGTTGATTGCTCTTCCCACGTCGTCAAAGTGGAGGGACAATGCATTCTCGTATGCCTCCTGTTCCCAACTTTGCCACGACTCTCCATAGTCTTGAGCATAGCCAAACGAGACCGCACCGATGACATCAGCAAATGGTCCACCTCCACCCCCGCTAGGATGGCATCCGCCGTCTGGTTGTGGGGGAAAAGGACACTCGGGCATCGGGGAAATCTCATCCATGCCGCTCGGATCAGACCGGTTGATAGGGTCGTCTGACGCATAAGCGTATTGATTGAATCCTCCACCTTGTCCGATCGGATCCTCAGTAAGAAAGCGTGCAAGCACGGGGTCGTAGTAACGCGCGCGATAGTAGTAGAGCTGAGTCTCGGGATCATACTCACGGCCCGTGAAACGAAAAGAGTTGACGACCGTATCCGCTACCGAATCCTCAAGCAAGCCAAATGGGGCATAGCGATACTTATTCTTCACGCCACCGGTCGAGTCGATAATTCCCCACACGTGCCCACCCCCGAGCTCACTCAGATAATAGTAGCGCGCGCCCCCGTTCGTGAGCACGCTGTGAGGCCGATCCGTGCCTGTGTAGTAGGTGTACGTTTTGAGGCGCGTACCGGCAGAGTCGATGGTTAGGATCTGCGCGCCGTCGTACACATATTCATAGACGGCCGCGCCAACTGTCTTGCGCACGCGACGCCCTAAACCATCATAACCAAACGTCACGAGACTTGAATTGGTCCTCACGCTGTCGAGTTGACCGATGCTGTTCCAATAGAGGGTCTGGTCGAATCCTGTCTTTTGCTTGCGCGTCAGATTGCCATCATAGTCGTACGTCAGCGTGAAACCATTCCAGTTGGTCAAGCGATTCCCCGCGACGATCGTAGGGCTGCCGTCCGTCCGGTTGCCGACCGAGTCATAGGTGAAGCTGGTGCTCTGCAGGGTCGTCGGGCTCGATCCTGTACAATGCTCGCCATCCATCGCACGAGGGTCGGAAACGCAGGTCTCACCCCCACTGTAGTATAGTCGTTTATAGGTGATTAGCCGACCAAGCGCGTTATACGCGTACGTCCAAGCGGTATCGCCGGCTAGGGTCGTTCGAAGCGTGACATGCTCTAACGAGTCACGCGTGTACAACGCATTAAAGCTGGAAAGACCAGCTGCGCTGTGCGTGATCGAATAGCCCTGATGCACCCCGGTGACCTTAAATGCCATGCTGTCTAGAGTGGCTCCATTTGGCTTGGGGAGCTTCAGATACGTCATCATTCCGTCGGCGTTGTAGCCGAAGAGCGTGGACTGTGTGCCAACCTTCATGGTATCGAGTCGCCACTCTGCATCATAGCCGTAACTGACTTTTTGTAGAGTCGTAGTGTCGGTGCCCATGGTGAACACGCGAGAGCGTAGTAGGTTGTTCTCGTCCAATTTCGAAACCATGACATATCTCACGGTACCGCGCAGCGCGACCTGCGTCTGCACCCGACCTGTCGAATCGGTGCGCAGGGTGTCCGTACTCTCGCCGTTTGCGACAACGGCCCATAGTCCCGCGGTGTCGAAAACAAAGGAGGTCGCTCGTCCGTCCGACAGCGTGAGCGTGGAATCCAACCCACGATGATTAAACGTACTGGCGGTTCGCTGGAGACGTCGGTTAACATGCGCTCGAACCACGCCTCGTTTTGTGAACTCGAATACGTCGTTGCGATTTGCGGATGGATCTAGCGTGGCGGCATCGCTGACCGTGTCCACCCAACCCATGGCGTTGTAGTGGTACTTGTACGTCTGTCCTTTGGCATCTGTCAGCTGTCGGACGTTGTTGAGCGAGTCATAGGCGTAGATGGTCTGGGAGCCACCAGGCGCGGTGACCGTGTCCGTTCTATTCAAATTGTCGAGCACCAAGATCAAGCTGTCGCCGCGAGGGTTCACCGTGCGGATGAGCCGTCCCCAACCATCGCGTCGGAATTTGACTCTGCGTGTCCCCGTTCGGATGGAGTCGACATTTTGAAATCCGCTTATTCCATAGTACGCGAACGTGCTGTCCTTTTTGGGATCGACAACGATGGTATCCCGTCCCTTACTGTCATATCGAAAGATCGTAACTGAGTCTTTCGTGCTATCCGGATTCGAACCGACACGCATGCTGTCCATGCGCGTCTTTGCCGCATTCAGATAGTTCTGGACTGTTTGCGTGCTCCCGCTTACTCGCGACACGAGATCGTACGTCGTGTCGTAAGCATAGCGCACGACGCTTAGCGTCAAAGAGTCTGCTGCTTGTGTAAGACGCGGCCCGCTATAGGTGGCACTATTCGAGGCGACGGTCTTCTGTCCGCGTCGCTCGATCGTGTGCGTGATGCGCTCGTTAGCGTCGCGCGTAATGAACGTCGTGTCCGCCAACGAATCATGTTCTACCTGGAGTGGCGCCAGAAACCGATCTAGTGAATACCGGGTGGTATGTGCATTGGAAGTCTCAAGCGGCATTTCGAACGTAACGGCACGCAGGGCACTGCTCGCTCGCTGAGCGGCGGGGCTGCTCGAGGTTCCAAGTCCGGTACCGGGGTCTATAAGAACCGCCGCCTCCCAAGAGATGGTTTTCACTCCCAGTCGAACCGTAACGAGACTGCCGGTTCCGGTTACCGTGGTATCAACACTGACAGCTGGTGTGCTATCGGAAGCGAGTTTGCCAGCAAAGTCGTACACGTATTTCCACGCGTTGCTCGCCCGGTCGATGCGTTGAGTGAGCCGGTGGTGTGAGTCGAAGGTGCCCTGGTAGATCGTCGTGTTTGTGGGATCGACAATTGAGGCTAGGTCTCCGTTTGCGTTCACCGAGAAGGTACTAACCCGACCGTTGGGGTCGGTAATCGAGCTGAGCTTGCCACTGGTATAGGCGAAAGTGAGCGTCTTGCCTGCAGGATCGGTGATTGTTTGGATGTGATTCGATCCATCATAGGCGAACTTGGTAGAGTCTGCGAAGCGATTTGAGACACTCGTCAGGTAACCTGCCGTGTTGAAGCTTGCGATCGTCCCTTCCCGGCTCCGGCGCTCGAAGTGATTGACCGTGCCACCACTCAGGATGGTGCGAATCACACTAAACTCCGCGGCAACTGCACTGGCATCGCAATGCGAACATCCGCTCGTGAAGCGAGTGATAGCGCCCGTCCCGTCGGTCATGAGGAGCGTGAGTGAATCACTCGTGAAGTAAAGTCGCTGGAGTCCTGCGAGCGACCAGCCTGCGCCGAAGGGACTTGCTTGCTCATTGAGGACGAGGATCGGGATCGCCGTATTGGTCTGCGTGACGGTGCCGCTGTAGGGCCCAGAGGTCCACCGGGTCTTGGTGATGACGGTGTCGAAGTAGACGCCCGTGGCGAGCGCAGTACCGTCGAACTGGCCGGCGAGCCGTGTGGTCGCGCCGCCCGTGGTTTGCGTGACGTAGAGCTCCGTCGAGTCAGGACCGGCCGCGAGGAACTTCTTGTTCGCTCCTCCGTGTCGCAGCTGAAACGAGAAGACCTGCCCTTTGTAGGTGCTGGAGTCGGTGACATCAACTTGAACAACGGGCATTGGGCGTGCCTGGCCGCTCGTGTACACGAGCGTCGCGGAGCGCGCGACATCGCGGCTCAGGTAGCTGGGCGCTGTGTAGCCAATGGTGACATCAAAGCAGTTCGCAAAACAGAGTTCAGGAGAACGGTTGTCGCCATTGTGCGGACTGAGCGACACAGTAGGCGCGAGCGGGCTTGGCACCGCAACGGAGAGCAGGCCCCCATCGGTCGAGCCGGACTGCCCGCTGATCGCTCCAGTCAACGTCACGACATCCGACGTGCCGGCTACGCCCGTAACGTATTCGACCCGCACCGTATCCGTACTATTCGCGCCAATCGTGATCGGACTCGTGCGAAGCAGGGTGCACGTGAAGGTTGCGCACGACTTGGTGAGCGTGACGGTCGAGGACACGTTCTGCAGGTTGTGCACGGTGAAGAGTTGCGTGGTATCCTTGCCCGGCAGGACCTGGATCGACGTGTCCGGCGTCACGCTCATCGCGTTCACCGTCACCGACATGGTCGCCGTCAGCGTGGTCAGATTGCCAGCAGCCGTGATTGTGATCGTGCCAGCCCCACCCCCCGCGCTCGCCGTGCAGTTCGCCGTAAAGTGGCCGGAAGTGTGGGCGGTGACGGCAAGATGGGATGGAAAGGTGCAGGCCGATGCGATGGCACCCGACCAACTGAAGTAGTAGTCTTCATTCTCGATGCTGTTGTTCTGCAGCGAGTACAGCTGCGAAATGGGCGAGCTAGGAGGTACGGTCTTCGACGCCGTACACGGGCTGATCGACTCGCTATATCCAGTGCACGCCATGCGTCTGCCGCGCGTGCTTCTCGTCGCCACGGTGGCGCGAGCCCCAAGAGGCGCCGCGGGGGCTCGCCATCCAGCGGCGGCGGTTGCGAACACTCCACTGAGCAGGAAACCAACAACCGCGGTGCAGAAGACGAGACAGTGCAGACCGGTATGGCGGCGAGGCATGGGCGCGCTCCCAAGTGGGGGTGACAGCGCCGCTATGCATTCGCACAGAGAGTACCGCGTCGCGGCCCCTGCTAAGTCACTGGGATTCAACGACCTCGCTGATGCCCGGCCCTGCCAAGTCGCGCGACGTCGCACGCTGTCGCATGCGAATCACGCGACTGGTCTCGCCGTAGTTCGCGAGCGTCCGACGGCTGCGCGGTGACTGAATGCCAAAATGCTTCATCCTTCGGTACAAGCTTCCGCGGTGGACGTTCAGAAAGAAGGCATGACGACCTTAAGTCCCATCAACATCGGGAAGAGACTACACGTGCAACTTCTCGAACTCTTGGAAAGGTGAGACACTGCCAGAGATTCCTAGGAGAGAAGTGACTCAGTTTCGCCCAGACCGCGCAAGATCCTTTCGAAAGCGACCGCGGGCTCGACGAAGTCACGTAGCGCGCGTGCATGCCGTCTTCGCGACGTCGGTAGCACGAGTATAGGAAGATCATTGAGATGAGTTCCGCCAATGGGCGGTGACGGTTAACAACGCGCATGCCACATCTCTTACGCACGCACAAGCGCTCAGTAGGGTGCGGTGAGGCGACTCTCTCCGTCGATTCACTCGCTGGACTTACGACGCCGGCGCCTTCTTGCATCGCTCTATCTTGCGTTTGAGCACATCGGCAACCTGTTTCGCACCATCTGCGGTGTCGATCATCAGATAGAGACTACTCAACGGCGTGTCGACACCCGTATCCATGTTTCTCGAGTGAACGGACGGTCCAACGTTGCCTCCGACAATAGGGATCTCAAGTTCCCAAATCGATGGCACAAACGATATGTGAATAGGTGCATCGGGGCCCCGCAATTCCCCAAACCTCAATCTGGCCAAATCCAACGCGCGAAGGTCGGACGCTAGCGAGATGCGTGAGATCCCAGCGGAAACAGAGGTTACCCTCCATGTAAGAATGCACTCCCGAATTTGTACAGCTGAAATCGTCTGGATGACTTTCTGCGATCTGTTGTGATCAGGTCGTATCTCATATCCGAAACTTCCGTGATTCTCCATCAGCATCGTCAAAGAGTCAAGCGACTGAAGCGACTCAAAAGCCGATCGGAAGGAGACTGCCGCGTTCGTCGATCTTAGAGCATCCCGCACATCTTCGCGATTGCGACCGTCACGCTGGCTTTCAAATTGACCACTAAGCCCTATCGACACCAAGGCTAGCGCAATGGCGACACGCATGTGATATGCTCCTCGAAGAAACAGGTTGGGCTGCTTGAGTCAGGCGAAGCGGGCTGCAGCTGCACGTAGGAATTTGTTCGCGCATACAAGCAGGCGACCGCGTTGACCGATTAGAATACGAGCTGACTTGCTTGCTCTTCACTCGATGAACTCACGAGAACTCGACGATCTCGCTGCTTGTCGACCCTGCCGTGTCCTGCGGCGTCACACTCTGCCGCGCGCGAATCTCACGACTCGCCATGTCGTAGATTGCGAGCGTCCTACGGATCCTCGGTGACTGAATCCCGAACTGTTTTATCCTTCGATATAGGCTTCCACGATGAAGCCCGAGCAGAATGGCAACTCGATTTATGTTCCAGCAACTCTCTTCGAGGAGTTCCTCCAGGCGACGTTTCTCAAACTCCTGGGCTGATGAAAGACCGTTGGAAGCTTCTTCGGCTAAGAGTGACGCTATCTCATCTCGACCGACTCGAGAACTTCGCGTCACGGCGGAAACATGCTCGATGACGTGACGAAGCTCGCGAACGTTACCTGGCCATGATCGATGCTCTAGAAGCGTGAGAGCGCTCTCGCTGAACTCGATCTGAGCTGTCCGCCTGTCGGAGAACATCGAAGCGAAGTGTCGAGCTAGCTCTGGAACGTCCTCGAGGTGGGCGTCAAGAGGAGGAATCCGAATGACAACGCCTTTGAGACGGAATTTCAAATCTTCACGAAACGCGTGCTGAGAGGTAAGTAAGTCCAACGACACATTTGTGGCTGCCACAAGACGAAAGTCGCTCTTAGTATCGGCGCGAGATCCAATAGGTCGAAACTCGCGCGTCTCGATCGCGCGGAGCAGCTTTGCCTGGGCGTACAGCGGCATGCTACTGATTTCGTCGAGAAAGATCGTGCCCCGATGCGCTTCGAGCAGATACCCCGCGTGATCTCGTAACGCGCCCGTGAAAGCCCCGCGCACGTGCCCGAAGAGCGCGTCGTCAAACATCGATTCCGCAAGTGCACACACATTTACAGGAACGAAGCAGCCGGCGCGACCGCTCGCTCGGTGGAGACCTAGCGCCACAAGCTCTTTGCCCGAACCCGTTGGGCCTTCAATGAGTACCGACAGGGTTAGCGGAGCAACGCGTACGATCAACTCGCGGACGCGCGTCATTTCTCGCGAGCTTCCAATGAGGAAAGAATTTATCGATAGCGACGTCACGGCCTTCCTTGGCCGGCACGATCGAGCATCGGCTTCGTCAGACTGTCGGCCTGCGCATCGCTACGAATTACATGCGGCGTCAAGAAGAGAAACAACTCAGTCTCACTCGTTTGACGGCTCGTGTGACCGAATAGCCCGCCGAGGAGAGGAATTGAGCTGAGAAGAGGGATTCCGCCTTGAGTAGCGTCCCGCTGTGTGTCTGAGAGGCCGCCCAAGGCGATCGTCTGTCCGTCCTTGATCAGAAGCTGCGTCTGAACCGATCGGGTAGAGATCACGGGCGCATTGAAGGCAATCTCGGACGTCGCGCTATTCACCTCCTGCGTCACATCGAGGACCACGTAACCGTCGGTGCTAATGGTTGGCCGCACGACGAGCCGAGTGCCGACGTCCCGATACTGCACGACCTCGTCGCGCGTTGCAGCATCAGTAGGGAGTGATCGCGACACCTGAATGAAAGGCCGCTGGCTTCCGACCAGGAGCTGTGCCTGCTCATTGTTGGCGGCGATGACAACCGGCCGACTGAGAATACGCACGTCCCCTCGCTCAGCAGCTGCACTCAAAACAGCGTTCAGGTTGATGGCGCCACCGCTCATGACCTTCACTACCAAGTCTCCGAGAGTACCACCGCTGGCCTGCGCCCCAGAAATCGTTGAACTCGTCCCGCGTATTCCCGTCGGACCAGTCGTCGCGTCAACGCCAAACGAAAAGCTCCTATCGCGTCGCGCTTCCGCGATGAGCACCTCAATGAGAACCTGCAGCGGGCGTACATCTAGTACGTCCACGGCCGCGCTAATCAGCTCAAAGTCGCTCGAGCTCGCGCGAATCAGGAGGCTGTTGCTTCGAGGATCGGGCACGATGGTCACGTCACCGGTGAGCACCGCTGCATGCCCCTCGACGAGGGGAACCAATCCGGGAGACGCCACAGCTCCCAACGGGATCTGGTTCTGGCGGAGCTGATCCCCAAGAGTCTCAGGTCGTCCTCCGATCTCACCGAGCGCGGAGGTGCGCCCATACAGTGCATTCACGGTGACTGCGACATCGGCTGCCCGCGCATGATGGAGATGAATAGAATAAAGCTGGACGACGCCGCCAGATGAACGAGCAAGTGGAGGGGGTTCCGGGCTAGGCACTTGGTGCTGGCGAACGCGATACAGGCCGGAGTCAGCGACAAGCTCATATCCCTGGCTTTCGAGCATGCTTCGCAAGAGTCGCAAGACATCGTCGTGAGGCACTGGAGAGGGAGTTTCCAACGTGATGCGTGCATTGGACACGGTGCCGTACACGATCGGACGATCGACGAACCGGGCAAGCGATTGAATCGCCGCCCGCAGGTCCGCATCGACCAATCGGATCGTGACGCTGTCGCCTCGCATGGACACGGATGAGTCGTGTTGCGCGCCCGCCCGTTGTACAAGGATGCCGAGCGCAATCGCTACGATGCACAGCGATCTCCACCACGCAGCCAGAGCTTGTGTTTGACCTCTCATCTCGGCCACGGATGTTTCATTCCGAGTCTCCAGGTGGTATCCGCACCTTTCAGAACAATTGAGTCGCGATCGATCGAACGCACTTGGAAATCACTGAGCACGTCTCCCTTTCGTACGAGCACGCTCGCGTCGTGTCCCGGAATGCCGTCAACCAGCGCCTCCCAAGGAGGCCCGCCAACTATTCCTGCCAAGGCGAGCGGCGGTCGAGGTTGTCGCGCAGGCGGTGGAGATGAAGTGGCACCGACAAGTTCAGGATGAAAGGGATTGGTCGTGGGGCGACGGTCCAACCGAAACGGATCGTGTTCTGAGACGAGGGAGGCGAATCGTGACAGGGAGTCAGATCGCGCCATTGCGATCGTCGGTATTGCAGCAGGCAGCGGCGGCGCATTCAGCCGAAGGTCGACCCAACTTGCACGACACTCTACAGCCGCGAGGCCTAGCGCCGTGAACGACGCAATCCAGAGTATCGCGCGAACGGCTATTGAGTTCACTTGCGACCCACCCGGCGTGCATCGAGCATCAACCCCTCGACAACGAATTGCGACTGCAAGGTCTCGACATGATCCGATGGCGCCGAGACGTCGGGTTGTGAGATCGAAAGTTCCTGTACAGATAGCAAAGCTGGTCCGCGCTCGAGTGCAGCCAACATTGCGGACAGGCCCCGCACGTCTCCAGTCAGATCGCCTCGCACCGAAACGCGCAGGAACACGCTGGGGCCGGCGCTGTCCACCGCGAGCTGAAGCGAGCCAATTCGCACATTTGATTTGGCGGCGGCGCCAGACACAAGGCCGGCGAGCGTCGCCGCAGCCGACGAGGGCGAGTCACCTTCAAGGAGGAGTGGCCCAAGCGCGATGAGCTGTCGCCCTCGCATCGTGGCACTGTCGCGGATAGCAGTCGCCCGAGCGATCTGTTGCTCGGCGCGCGTTCGTTCGCTGCGAAGCTCCTGGGCTGCCGATCGTGACTCCGACTCCCACCGCAATAGAGGGGGAACGCCGAGCCCAACTGCGGCGAATGCGCCCAGCGAAACGCCAACCGCTCTCATTCTCCTCAGGTTAGGATGCGCATGCCTTGTCACCTTCATGGCGAACGTGACGCGCTGGAGAAACGAAAACGAACCGTCACACGCTCCATCTCTCGACCAGCACTCAACTCCTTCGTGACGGGCCCGATGATCTCCGATCCCCGCACAAAGGGAACACTGTCAATCGCCGCCAATGCCTCCACTGAACGGTCAGCGAGGAGTACCACTGTTCCTCCCAACGTGTCGTAGTGGATGTCCACCAAAGCACTCCGGTTTGGAAGAGCGCGGCCGATGGCGCCCAAGAGCGTGATCGCTGAGTGGCGCGAGCGATCGTAGGTTGACACTTCCGACAGAGCGTTTGTGATGCGTTCGAGCTCGCGCTCGTTCTTCACGACATCGCGCCTTCGAACAGCAAGAGCAGCCAAACGATTTTCGGCTCGCCGCGCAGCGATGGCGCCGGAGACGCCGGGCGCGACGGCTGCCACTGCGAAGGAAACGACGCTCGCGACAATGGCCACGCGGAGGCCGCGTGGGTTTGAAGCAGTTCCGGAATCTCGCGAGCCAAGACGCAATACGAGTGGCTCATTCCGCGGCAGCTGCGTGACTCCATAAGCGTCCGCATATTGCCACGCATCTTCTCCCAGTGGCTCAAGCGCAGAGATGAGCCGAAGCGACTCAGTAGAATTCGCCGAATCTGGAGCGCGACAAACATTGCGCAGCTCACCGGCAACGATCTCGATCTGAAGCGAAACATCACCATCGCACCACACGATGCGCTCGTTGTTGGTCGCGCGAGTGATCGCCAAGACGGCTGGTGCGATGAGTCGCAGGGGGAGTCGCATACGTCGGCACGCGCTCTCGATTTCCCTCACGATGGGTTCATCGTACGCCGTTGCCCAGGCGCTCCCCGGGACAGTGGGGCGCACTCCCGAGA
>Ga0209584_10000394_pt1 | contig 13279 bp, 13 predicted proteins | sample NGEPerD_FD_184507 | JGI IMG/M metagenome (GOLD analysis project Ga0209584, IMG submission 184507) | Arctic peat soil microbial communities from the Barrow Environmental Observatory site, Barrow, Alaska, USA - NGEE PermafrostAB12-D... | ecosystem: Environmental > Terrestrial > Soil > Wetlands >...
TTGCGTTGTCGTCGAACTGCATCTTCGCGTCGAGGGCGAGCACGGCACCGCTCTCGGTGATCGCGAGCGGATTGATCTCGACCATCGTCGCGTCGAGATCGCGAAAGGCACGGTACGCTCCGAGAATCGCCTTCACCGCCTGGTTCATCTCCGATGAGCTGAGGCCGAGCCCGAACGAGAGCTCGCGCGCCTGAAAGGGCAGCATGCCCACCGCGGGCTCCACCATCTCGCGCAGGATCGTCTGCGGCGATCGCGCGGCAATCTCCTCGATCTCCATTCCGCCTTCCGGCGCGGCCACGACGCACACGCGCTCCGAACGGCGATCGAGCACGAAGCCGAGATAGATCTCACGCCTGATCGGGACCGCGACTTCGACGTAGAGTCGATGCACGATCTTCCCCGCGGGCCCCGTCTGGTGCGTGACGAGCTTCTTGCCGAGCAGCTCGGTCGCCGCCGCGCGGACCTCTTCGAGTGTCGTGCAGAGCTTGATGCCGCCCGCCTTGCCTCGAGCGCCCGAATGGATCTGCGCCTTTACGACCCAGCGCCCGCCACCAATTTCCTCGGCGCGATAAACGGCCTGGTCGGGCGTATACACCACTCCACCTTTCGGCACAGGAACGCCGAAGCCAGCCAGCAACTCTTTCGCCTGATACTCGTGGATGTCCATTGACTGCTCGCTGTGGGTGTCAGCCCGGCGACGTGGAAATATGGAGCCTGCCGTCGCTGGTCGCGCAACGAACGGCCGCTGAACTCATTACCCTTTCTTCTTCGTGATCTCGCCCGCCATCACGACGATGTTCTGCGCCATCCGCGCCGACGCCGCGTCGATCAGCCTGCCGTCGAGCGATGCCGCGCCCCGCCCCTGCGCCTCCGCTTCCGTGAGCGCTTCCAGAATCCGCTTCGCCTTCGTCACCTCATCCGCCGATGGAGTGAAGATCTCGTTCGCCAGCTCGATCTGCGTGGGGTGAATCGCCCACTTTCCCTCGCAGCCGAGTGCGGCAGCGCGGCGCGCGGCGAGCTTGAAGCCGTCCGGATCCTTGAAGTCGCCGAACGGCCCGTCGATCGCGCGAAGACCATAGGCGCGGCACGCGACGACCATCCGCGAGATGCCGAAGTGCCACTGGTCGCCAGGATAATCCGGATTCAGCCCGCCGATGTTCGTCGTGCGCGCGCGCACGCTCGCCGCGTAGTCCGCGACGCCGAAGTGCATCGCCTCGAGCCGCTTGCTCGACTGCGCGATCGCCTCGACGTTGGCCATGCCGAGAGCGGTCTCGATGAGCACCTCGATCCCGATCTTGTGTGGCAGCTTCTTCGAGTCCTCGATCTGCGTCAGCATCGCGTCGACCATGTAGATATCGCTCGGCACGCCGACCTTCGGAATGAGCACCGTGTCGACGAACTGCCCCGCCTGCTCTACGACGTCGACGACATCGCGATACATGTAGTGCGTGTCGATGCCGTTGATGCGCACGGAGATCGTCTTGCCGCGCGCGCGCCAATCGATGCTCTTGAGCGCCTCGATGGTGTTGAGGCGCGCCTGTTCCTTGTCGTTCGGTGCAACGGCATCCTCGAGATCGAGGAAGACGTAGTCCGCCGGACCTTCGGCCGCCTTGGAAAACATCTCCGCGCGCGAGCCCGGAACCGCCAGCTCGCTCCGCTGCAAACGGAAACGAGCCGGCTCGTACCTGGTAAAGCTCATCGAGCGGCTACGGCCGGCTCGCCACGCTTGTCGGCGCTCTTTGCCGCGGGCGCAGAAGGAGTGGCGCCGCCCGTGCGCCAGTACTCGGACGCCGCGCCGACGCCGCTGCCGGGAACGATCTGCGTCATACCGACATCGCGCATCGACATCTCCGCGCCAGCGATCGCGCCGAGCAGCATCAGCTCGTTGAGATCGCCGAGGTGACCGATGCGGAAGAGCTTACCGGCCATCTGCCCGAGGCCGGCGCCGAGCGCGAGGTTGTACTTCTTGAAGGCAGTGGAGATGATCTGCGCGCCATCAACGCCGGCGGGCGTCATGATCGCGGAGACGGTGTCGGAGTTCCACTTCGGATCTTTTGCACACAGAGCAAGCCCCCACGCCTTGGCCGCGGCGCGAACGCCCTCGGCGAGGCGATGGTGGCGCGCGTACACGTTGTCGAGCCCTTCTTCGAGCAGCATGTCGAGCGACTCGCGCAATCCGTAGAGGAGCGTGAGCGCGGGCGTGTACGGGAAGTAGCCCGTGGCATTCGCCTTGATCTGGTCGCCGAAATCGAAGAAGACGCGTGGCAGCTTCGCGCTCTCGCGACGCGCGAGCGCCTTCTGGCTGACGCCGATCAGTCCGAGCCCTGCGGGAAGCATGAAGCCCTTCTGCGATCCGGTGATCGCGAGGTCGACGCCCCACTCATCCATGCGGAACTCGAGACTGCCGACCGAGCTCACACCGTCGACGTAGAGCAGCGCGGGATGCTTCGCGTTGTCGATCGCCTTGCGCACGGCGGCGATGTTGCTCGTCACGCCCGTGGCGGTTTCGTTGTGCACGACGAGCACGCCCTTGTACTCGTGCTTCGTGTCGGCGCGGAGCTTCTCCTCGATCTTCTCCGGCGATGCGCCTTCTCCCCAGGGGATATCGATGATATCTACCTGCAGACCGAGTCGCTGCGCGCAGTCGATGAAGAGGTGGCTGAACTGGCCGTAGCGCGTGGCGAGCAATTTGTCGCCCGGGCTACAGGTGTTGACGAGTGCCGCCTCCCACATGCCCGTGCCGGTGGCGGCGAACACGAACGGCTGTCCCTCTGTTGTGCGGAAGACCTTCTTCAGGTCGGGGAATATGCTGAGGGGAAGCTTGGGGAAGACCGGGGACCGATGGTCTTCCATTGCCCGATGCATCGCATTGAGAACACGGTCGGGAACGTTGGTGGGACCTGGGACAAACAGAAAATTTCGACCGGGCATGTGCGACGCTCCAAGAAAAAGTTCGTTCAGTTCGAATTTCGGAACACATTGTCGCACTCGCGCAACGCGCGCGGATACGCAATCTTACGATCGATGAAAACACCGAGCCAACCCCAATGGGCCGTGATGCCGGCGGGCCGTCCGATCGACGCGCGCATGGCACTCGTCCAGCTGTACTGGGCCGCGGTGCGGGCCGTCGCACCTGGTCCCGCGCTCACTGCGGCGCTCGAGCGAATCTCGAAGGAGATCGGCCACAAGCGCGTCTGGATCATCGCGATCGGAAAGGCGGCAAACCCGATGGCGATTGCCGCGGTCGACTTCCTCGCCGCGCACAGGCTCGAGCCGGCAGGCGGCGTCATTGTCGCGCCACGCGTGCTACCGAGTCCCCACGCGCGCATCGAGTTCGTGGCGGGCGACCATCCATTGCCTGGCGCGAACTCCTTCGCCGCCGCCGACGCCGTCGGCCGATGGACGAGGCAGGTAAAGCCGGACGATGAAGTGTGGGTGCTGCTCTCGGGCGGCGCATCGAGTCTCATCGCCGCGCCGGATGGCTCGATCAAGCCCGAAGAGATGGTGCAGCTCTTCGACTTGTTGCTCGGTTCCGGGCTCGACATTGCGACCATGAATATCATCCGCAAACGGTTCACTCGCTGGAGCGCAGGCAGGCTCTCTGCTGCGCTGAGCGCTGCACGCACACGAAACTTCATTGTCTCCGACGTCATCGGCGACGATCTCGCCGCAATCGGTTCGGGGCCATGCTCACCGGACCCCAGCACTGCCGGTGAAGTCCGTTCGCTACTCGAAGCTGCCAAGCTGTGGGACCGGATCCCCGGGTCGTTGCGACATCACGTTGCTGTGGTCGAACATGACTCTTCACGCGAGACGCCAAAGCCCGGCGACCCCATCTTCGCGAACGTCGAGCGCAAAATCATAGCCAGTAACCGCGTCGCTCTCGAAGCAGCGGCTGCTCGCGCCAGGGAGCTCGGCTACGAGCCTCGGATTTTGAGCACCGCACTGGCGGGAGAAGCCGCTTCAGTGGGCAAGCGGCTCGCGTCGACGTTAATAAGCTATTGTGGCTCTGGGACATCGCCACTAACCAATCGACCAGTGCAAAGCTGCCTCCTTTGGGGGGGTGAAACGACAGTTACCATGGGGAGCGCCACAGGGGCCGGAGGACGGTGTCAGGAACTTGCGCTGGCCGCTGCCCGGGAGCTGGGAACGGCGAAGAGCGCGCGCGGCTCGACGCTCCTCGCGTGTGGCACCGATGGGCGCGATGGTCCCACCGATGCGGCGGGCGGCATCGTCGACAAGGAGACGTGGGGCGCGATCGAAAAGGCCGGACGTAAGCCCGACGCCGATCTCGCGGCGCACGATTCGCATCCATCGCTCGACGCGGCGGGCGCGCTGCTCCGTACCGATCTCACCGCGACGAACGTGATGGACATCGTGATCGGCATCTGCGCGCCGCCAGCCAGCAGCTCGTGGCCGCCCCGCACTCCCGCCGGATCGCTCGCGCGACTCTCCGGCTCCTTTCGCAAGATCATCGAATAAAAATCGGAACCAGTGGCTGACTCTCCGTTTACGATCGGGCTCGTACAGCAGGCTGTGCCGCCGAACGCGGCCGAGGCAATCGACGCGGGCGAGCGCGGCATCCGCGAAGCGGCGAAGCGCGGCGCACAGGTCATCTGCCTGCAGGAGCTCTTCGACGCGCCGTACTTCTGCAAGGTGACCGACGCTGAGCGCTTCGATCTCGCCGAGGCGATTCCAGGGCCGATCACCGAGCGCATGCAGCGCGTCGCGAAGGAGCTCGGCGTCGTGATCATCGTGCCGATCTTCGAGAAGCGCGGGCCGGGCGTCTACCACAACTCCGCCGCCGTCATCGACACGGACGGCGCGCTCCTCGGCGTCTACCGCAAGATGCACATCCCCGACGATCCGCTCTATCACGAGAAGTACTACTTCACGCCGGGCGAGATCTATCAGCACGACGAGTCTATTCCTGCGAGCGGCTTTCGCGTGTTCAAGACGAAGATTGCGACGATCGGTGTGCTGATATGCTGGGATCAGTGGTATCCCGAGGCTGCGCGCATCACCGCGCTCATGGGCGCGCAGATTCTCTTTTATCCGACGGCGATCGGTTGGCATCCCAAGGAGAAGGAGGAGTGGGGTGCGACGCAGGCGGACGCCTGGCGCACGGCGCAGCGCGCGCATGCGATCGCGAACGGCGTGTATGTCGCCGCGGTGAATCGCGTTGGCTTCGAGCCCGAGCCGGGCACGGATGGCCTCGAGTTCTTCGGACATTCGTTCGTGTGCGACCCATTCGGCCGCATCATCGCGACGGCGGGGACGGAGCCGGCGATTCTCACCGCGGTGATCGATCCGGGCGCGATCGAGTACACGCGGCGCAACTGGCCCTTCCTGCGCGATCGCCGCATCGACGCCTACGGTCCGATCTTGAACCGCTATCTCGGGTGAGCGAACCGGAGAATTCGGTGTACGTGCGTCGCGATGACGGCGTACACTTTCCCGCGCAGCGGATGCCGGCCGAGTGGGAGGCGCACGCGGCGACGTGGATCGGGTGGCCGCATCATCAGCCCGACTGGCCTGGAAAATTCGAGCCGATTCCGTGGGTGTACGCGGAGATCGTGCGCGTGCTCAGCAGGCACGAGCACGTCGAGGTGCTGTGTAACGATGAGACGGTGATGGATGAGGCGCGTGACGCGCTCGTTGCGCACGGGGTGAATCTCTCGCGCGTCGGACTTCACGAGGTGGGCACCGATCGCGTGTGGCTTCGCGACTCCGCGCCCACGGCCGTGATGGCGCCGAACGGCACGGTGCACTGGGTGAGCTGGAAGTTCAACGGATGGGCGAAGTACGATAACTTCGCGCGCGACGAGATGATCGGGATGTCGGTGGCGGAGCTGTCGGGGCGCGCGCGCGAGGAGGCGCTGCGGCCGGATAACGGCGCGCGGCTCGTGCTCGAGGGCGGCGGCATCGAGACGAACGGCGCGGGCGCGCTGCTGGTGACTGAGGAGTGGCTGCTCTCCGACAAGCAGATTCGCAATCCGGGGCTCGGCCGCGCCGACTACGAGCGCGCCTTCGAACACTATCTCGGCATCACGCGCACGATCTGGCTGGGCGAGGGGTGCGTGGGCGACGACACGCACGGCCACGTCGACGACATCGCGCGCTTCACGGACGCGCGCACGATCGTGCTCGCCGTGGAGGATGATCCCGCGGACGAGAATCACGAGCGCTCGATGGACAACGTGCAGCGGCTCGAGCTCGCGGCGAAAACATGGCCGGGCGGGCTGCGGGTAGTGCGCCTTCCCTTCCCGCGCCCGGTGACGATGCACGGCGAGCGGCTGCCGGCGAGCTACGCGAACTTCTACATCGCGAACGGCGTGGTGCTGGTGCCGACGTTCAACGACCGCAACGATCGCGCGGCGCTGAACACGATCGCCGAGTTATTTCCGGCGCGGGAAGTAGTCGGGATTCACGCCGTGGATCTCGTGTGGGGGCTGGGAACGCTGCACTGTCTCACGCAGCAGCAGCCGGCGTCGCGATAACGCCTGGTGGCGAGAGGGATCGGCGGCGCAGAAAAGAAAGCGTTGACCACTCTAAGAAGCACACAAAAACGGACTTGGGCACGGACAACAAACGGACCGCCCCATTGGGCGAGAGAATCCATCTCGCGACAAGGAGCTGTCCGTTTTCTTGTCCGTTCATTCCGTTCTTGTGTGCACTTCACATGGTGTGAACTGGTCCCTCTGCACTACGCCGGCCACTGCAGACAGAGCGAGTAGCCGTCGGGATCCTTGAGATACAGTTGCTTCATTCCATACGGCTGCACGAACGGCGCCTCGGCCTCGATGCCACGGCTTTGCAGATCGGCGTACGCGGAGTCGACGTCGGGGCAGCCAAAAAAGAGCGCGGCGTCCGCGTGCGACGCGACGCGCGCGGGATCGGGCACGGGCGGTCGATTCGTGGAGTCATGCGCCGAGTTGAGCATCAGCTCCGCGTTCCCGCGCTCGAGGAGTGCCCACCAGAGCTCCCTCGACGGATCAGACTTCAGCACCACGCTGAAGCCGAGCACTTCGCTGTAAAAATCAATCGACCGCTCGATGTCGTAGACCGCGAGTAGTGGGCAGACGCCGCGAATTTCGATGGACATTGTTCGCCTCCGGTTTTATTCCGCCTCGATACTACTCGCAGGTACTGTCTTCGCGCCACAGCGCCGGATAGTCCGTGACAATGTCCTCGCCGCTAACCGCGTCCACATCATCGCGTGTTCGCCTCTGCGAGCATCGCGAGCACCTCGTCGTCGCTCACCTGCTGGAACGCCTCGTACCACTCGCCTACGCCGTGAAAGTGCTTGGGAACGGCGGAGAACACGGTGGCGATGCCCATCGCCGTGATCGACTCGGCGCCATCCATGCTCGCCACCGGCGCCGCGAAGATCAGTCGCGCAGGGCGCTCGGCGCGCAGCACCGTGAGCGCCGCGCGCGCGGTGCCGCCCGTCGCGAGCCCGTCGTCGACGAGGATCACGCTGCGTCCGCTGATCGGCGCGGGCGCGCGCGCGCCGCGAAAGAGCACGAGCCGTCGCCTGGCCTCGGCGATCTCGCGCTTGGTGATCTTGTCGATGTAGGAGTCGGTGACGCGCAGCATGCGCACCAGATCATCGTCGAGCACGCGCGTGCCATCCGCGGCCACGGCGCCTATTCCGAGCTCCTCCTGCCCCGGCGCGCCGAGCTTGCGCGCGACGAACACATCGAGCGGCGCCCCGAGCAGCGCGGCGATCGGCGCGGCAACCGCCACGCCGCCGCGCGGAATCGCGAGCACGGTCACCGGCTCGATCGTGAGCTCCGGCATCGCGTCGAGCAGTTCGCGAGCGAGAAACTTTCCCGCCTCTGTCCGATCGCGGAACAGCACGAGTTAGCCGGCCGCCTTCGGGAGATGCCGCGTCAGCCAATCGATCGTGAGGCGCCCCACGATCTCGAGTGTTCCCGGCTCCGCGAAGAGATGCGTCGCGTTCTCCACGATCGCGATATCCTTCTCACCGCCGAGGCACGCGAGCGCCTCCTCGGTGAGCGGAATGATCGGCACGTCGGCGCCGCCGACGATGAGGAGCGTCGCGGCCTTCACGTCGGGGAGACAGTCCATCGCGAGATCGGGGCGCCCGCCGCGCGAGACGATCGCGTAGACGTCCCGACGCTTGCACGCGGCTGTGAGCGCCGCCGCGGCACCGGTGCTCGCGCCGAAATACGCGAGCGGCAGCATCTGCGCCGCGAGTACCGTTCCCACGAACATCGAGGCCGCAAGCACGCGCTCCGAGAGCATCGCGACGTCGAAGCGATACTGGCCCGTGCGCTCGTTCAGCTCCGCCTCTTCACTCGTGAGCAGATCCGCGCGCAACGACGCGAAGCCCGCGTCATACAGCTGTCGCGCCGTATCGGCGTTGCGCGAGCTGCGGTGATTGCTCCCGCTCCCATGCGCGAACACCACCATCGCCTTCGCGTTCGCGGGAATCGCGAGCACGCCCGCGAGCGTCGCGTCGCCGCAGGGGAACGTCACCTCCTGCTCGCTCATTTGCGCGCCCATGAGCTATCGGAACCGGATGATGATGCCGATGCGCGCGAGCGTGCGCTCCACGTGCTGCGCCTCGACCCGCCGTGCCTCCGCGTACAGCGAAAACCGCCGCGACGTCGTTAGCGCGAACGTCGTACCGCCGAAGAAGTCGCCGCCCACCACCGCGCCCTTGTACAAACGCGCCGTGTTGTCGATGTCATTGTCGATGCTGCTGCCGCGCCAGTGCACGCCCACCCCCGCGCCCACGTACGGGCCGAGCCTGCCTATCCGCACCAGCTCGTAGCTCGCCTCGGCGTGCACGCTGAAGTCGTGGAAGGTGCCACCAACGGGGTCGCCCAGATGATCACGGCGGTCGATGTTCGCCTTGAAGTAGTTGAGCCCCACCGCCAGCCGAAAGCGCGGCGAGAAGATCGAGCCGATGTCGAGATCGGCGCCGAACTCGTGCCCCTGCTTGCCGTGATCCGTCCACGCCCAGCTCAGGAAGCTCCCGAGCCGGTCGACGCCGAGGTGCGCGTGCTCCTCTGTGTCCTGCGCGCGGGCACGTGGCGCGAGGGCGAGCAGCGCCGCGACGCAGGCGACAGTGAGGCGCATCACGCTCGCCTTCGATTGCAGTGGTGCCATCATGCGTCCGTTCCGTGCAAGGAGCACGCCCTCGTCACTTCACCACGTCGCCCGGCGACGACGTCACCGCCGCTGGCTGATGTGCGATCTCGATCTCTTCGGCGCTCAGCTGTTTGTAGATCTCGAGATTGATCCGCTGCTGCGCGTTCATGTATTCGCCATAGGTCGACTTGTAAACAGAGTACACCGACTCGGTCACGAGCGCGAACATTCCGAACGTCGTGAAGTTCGAGCGATCGAACTTCACACTCTTTTCCTTCTCCGCCGCAGCGCGAATGATCTCGGGGACGCGCGCGAGCTTCTCCGGCGGCGTTCCGTACGCGATCCCGAGCTTGAGGATGACGAGACGCTTCTCCTGGCCGCGGAAGTTCCGAATGCGGCTCTTGAGCAGATCGCCATTCGAGATGATGATGAGCTCACCCGAGTCACTGCGCAGACGCGTCGATTTGAGCCCGATGTGCTCGACGGCCCCCGACGCATCGCCGACGCTGATCGCGTCGCCGACGACGAAGGGCTTGTCGAGCACGATCGACAGCGCCGCGAAGAGATCGCCGAGGATGTTCTGCACCGCGAGCGCGATGGCGATACCACCGATGCCAAGCCCCGTGACCAGCGCGGTAATGTTGATCCCGAGATTGTCGAGGATCACGAGGAGCACGATCAGCCAGAGCAGCACGCGCGCCGCGATTGCGACGACCTTGATCGTCATCCGCGTGCCCGCGTCCGCCGCGCGATGCTCGGCGATTCGGTCCGACCAGAAGAGCACGAGGCCACCGGCCCATCCGCCCGCCTGGAGCAGTACGCCGACCATCACCACGAGGTCCCAGATGTGCTCGTGGTGCGCGCTCAGCGTGAGCGCCAGCGACGCCGCCCACAGCGCCGTGACGATGATGAAGTACAGGCGCGTGCGCTTGACGAGATCCCTGTACAGCGCCTGCAGGTGCGACGGCGGCACGACGCTCTTCTTCGCGCGGCGCGCAACGAAGGACTTGAGCAGGAAGAACGCCGAAAAAACCGCCGCAAAGGTGACAAGGGCGGTAATCCAGGCCGTCGGGGTGTTCGATTGGAGCTCTTGCACGGTAACTTGAGTGTAGAGAGGAGCGAGATGCCTACGACGAAGCGAACGGCGGACGCAAGACGCGCGGGACCCGAATCGGGTGGCCGTCCGTGGACGCTCGTGTACGATGGATCGTGCAACGTGTGCAGCCGTCTCGTGCGCCGCGTGCAGAGGTGGGACAGCCGCCACGTGATTCAGGCGGTCGCGTCACAGAACGATACCGTGACGACACGCTTCCCGTGGATCTCGCGCGAGGCGCTCGACGAATCGATGTACGTGATCGCGGCGGACGGGCGAACATGGAGCGGCGCAGCCGCCGCGCGCCAGTTGCTGTCGATTCTTCCCTTCGGCTGGCTGCTCGGCTGGCTCTGGGGCCTTCCATCGTTCGGCGCGCTCGCGGACAAGGGCTATCGAATCTTCGCGCGCAATCGCTATCGCTTCGGATGCGGCGAGCACTGCGCAGTCGTGCCAAAGACAGCGGAGCCGCCACTGCTGGCTACGCCTCCCGAGTAGCGAGGCGCCCCCGCTCGCTCGCCGGTGTGACATCGCTCCACGCGTCGATCGCGTCGCACGCGTCGCAGTTGTGGCAGCGCCAGTCGGGCTCCACGTCTTCGCCGAAGTACTCGAGGATGAAGCGCGTGCGACAGCGCGCCGATTGCGCGTAGTCGATCATCGTCTCGAGCGCACGGTGGTCGCGCTCGCGACGCTCCTCGTACGAGTGCAGATCAGCGCTCAGATCCACGGCGGTGAGATGATCGGCGAGACGCTCCCAGCTTCCGCCGCGATGCTCGCGCACGAGCCCGTGCCGCTTGAGCAAAATCAGCGAGATGCGTGCCTTGCGCGCCGGAACGTCCGCGCGATTCGCGAGCTCCGTCAGCGCGACCGGCAGGAGCATCGGATACGTCTCGAGCACGAGCGCGACGCGCGCGGCCTCCTGCACTTCGGGATACTTGCCGCCGAGGAAGTACGACTGGATGCGGCGATCCTCGACGCGATAGAGCAGCGTGCACGTCGCCGGCTCGCCGTCGCGCCCCGCGCGGCCGGCCTCCTGATAGTACGCCTCGATCGATCCCGGGAAATGGTAGTGCACGATGAAGCGCAGATCGTGCTTGTCGATGCCTAGGCCGAAGGCATTCGTCGCGATGATCGCGCCGATCTCGTCCGCCATGAACGCGTCCTGCATTCGCTTGCGATCCGCGGCGGGCATCTTCCCGTGATACATGCCGATCGAATGCCTCTCTCGAAACGCCTCGTACAGCCGTTCCGCTTCCTTGATCGTCGCGACGTAGATGATGCAACTTCCCGGCGTATTTTCGAGGATGCGCTCGAGCTCCGCGTCCTTCACCTGCGGATTCACCGTGCGACACACGTCGAAGCGGAGATTGGGGCGCGCGAAGCCGGTAATCGTGATGTGCGGATCGCGCATGCCGAGCTGACGCGCGATGTCCTTGCGCACGGTGTCGGTGGCGGTGGCCGTGAGCGCGAGAATCGGCGGGGCGCCGAGCCGCTTGGCGATCGAGCCGAGCACGAGATAGTCGGGGCGGAAGTCGTGTCCCCACTGGCTCACGCAGTGCGCCTCGTCAACAACGAAGAGGGTGACCTTGCGCGTGAGCAGCTTCTCGAAGAAGTCGCGATCCTTGAAGCGCTCGGGGGTGAGATAGAGAATCTCGCTCGAGAGGTCTTCCATTCGCTGCTGCGTGTCGCGCGACTCGGCCGCGGAGAGATGCGAGTGCATGGCCAGCGCGTCGACGCCGTGCGCGGCCAGCTTGTCCTGCTGGTCCTTCATGAGGGCTATCAGCGGGCTCACGATGACAGTGAGCCCCGGGAGCATCAGGGCGGGAAGCTGATAAACGAGCGACTTCCCGCTGCCAGTCGGCATGACGACGAGCGCGTCGCGGCCCGCGAGCAGCGCCTCGATCGACTCCCACTGTCCTTCCTGAAACTCATCATGACCGAACCGCTCGACTAATACCTGTCGAGCGGCGTCGCGTGAGCGAAGCGCCGATGGCATGCGTCCAGCTTGCGCATGATTCGTTCCCGCTCACCGCAGCCGACCGCTAGGGCTTCGGCATCTGGATCATCGGCATTGCTGACCCTGTCACCTGGGGCATCTTGCCGTCCCACCGCTTCGCCATCTCGTACGAGACGAGCGTCGGCGTGATGCTCTGCGCGAGGAGAATGTTCGCCTTCGCCTGCGCCTCGGCCTCCGCGAGAATGGCCTTCGCGCGGCCAGCGCCTTTGATCGAGTCGCCCTGCGCCTGGAACTTGTTCTTCTGCAGCTCGTTCTCGGCCGTGAGCGACTGCTGCTGCATCACGTTCTTTTGATTGATCGCCTCGATGACGGCCGGAGGCGCGCGCAGCTCGTTGATCGTGAACTGCTTGACGATGATGCCGTATTGCATGAGCCGCTGCGCAATCAGTGTTTGCACGCGCACGGTGACCTCGGCCTTCTTGGGGCCGATGATGTCGGCGATCGCCTCGTTGCCGACGATCTCCTGCAGCGCCTGGCGGATCGATTGCTTGACGTAGGTGTGCTCGATTGACTGCACGTCCATGCGGAAGGTGGTGTAGAGGAGCGGCACCTTCAGCGGATCGAGCTCGAAGGACATCGACACGTCGAGCGAGAGCGGCTGCCCCTCGACGCTGTTGACGTTGATCTCATCGTTGTTCTCCGAGCCTTCGCTGGCGGACTTTGTGAGGATGAGCGTCTGCATGTACGTCGGGTATTCCTGGATTCCGGTGGTGAGCGGATTTCGCAGATGGATACCGGGGCCGAATGCATTCTGGTCGACGCCGCCGCCGGTGCGGTGGATGATGATGCCGACGTGGCCGGGGTTTACGTACGTGGTGCTGCTGAGCGCGAAGATGATGACGGCGAGGATTGCTGCCCCGACGCCGGCAAGCTTGAGAACCCCCGAGACGTGCGGTCGATCAGTATCCATGGAATGAGCTCCTCCCTGGAGGTGCGTTAGACGATTCCCTTCATGGCTTCGCGAAAGCATTCGGGGCAGATGCGCTCGCCGCTCTCGAGGCGCACGAGCTGGGCCTCGGTGTGTGCGCCGTGGACCGGGCACACGAGCT
>Ga0209584_10000395_pt1 | contig 13277 bp, 10 predicted proteins | sample NGEPerD_FD_184507 | JGI IMG/M metagenome (GOLD analysis project Ga0209584, IMG submission 184507) | Arctic peat soil microbial communities from the Barrow Environmental Observatory site, Barrow, Alaska, USA - NGEE PermafrostAB12-D... | ecosystem: Environmental > Terrestrial > Soil > Wetlands >...
GAACAGGACGTCCACGCCGACGACGACGGCTACCATCGCGAGCACGTAAAGTACGACGGCTGCCTGTCTTCCCATCGTTTGTTCCTACTCTGTGCGACGGAGTGGAGCAAGAGCGGCGCTCTTGATGCGACTTTCGGCATGAGAGTGCATTTCGGTCGGACACACGCTGACCGCGAATGTTGTCCGTTAGCTGGTAGGTGGGATGTAGCAAGCGCACCTGGCCATGGAAGTAGCCGACAGTCGTAAGCGATGACGTCGCCCGCGATGAGGACGCGGGGCCGATCTCAGCTCAGACGACCGGTATGGGGAGTTTGCGCTCGTCGCAGGTGCTTCGGCAGTTCCCAACGGCATGGCTCGACCCACCGCCGCCGTCGCCGCCAGCACGGCTAGACCTGCCACTGCGACCCTGAACTGTCACGTCTCCGTCACGGCCTCGTGACGCTCAGTGGTATAGGCTCTGTCGAGCGGTCCTCATGTCGATGGCCGGGGCACGCCAATGCGAGACGCAGATTAGGAGCACAGATCATGTCTGAACAAGGAGTGCAAGCCCTGCTCGAGCGTGCGCGGACGGACGCGGACTTCCGGGCGACCCTCGAAGGTGCGCATACGAGAGACGACAGGCGAAAGATCGTCAAGGACGCCGGGTTCGACGTCGACGCCTCCGACGCGTCCTCGCTGCGGTCCATGGTCCCCCCGCACGAGTTGTCCGACAACGATCTCGAGCGCATCGCAGGCGGTGCCGGAGGCGCGGTGACGTCAGGTGGCGGCGCGGGCTTCATCGTGGGCGCATCAGCAGCCGCGGCGGCGGCCTGACCGCACCACAGACCGTTGGCAGGGCGGTCCCGGGTCCGTGCTTGCGCCTCGGCGGACGAGCCGACGACGACGCGCGGTCGTCTCTTGAGGTCTGGCGGTCCTGAATCGATGGGAACCATCAACTGACAAGAACCGTAAGCAGTGGTTTGCGCGTCGCCCCCGCTACTGCGCCCATCGTGTTCCGGGGGGTCGAGCATCGCGCCGCGAAGGGATTCCTGGGCGCGTCGCATCGGATATGCCCGCCGGAGGTGACCCTCGAGCGCGTCAAGCCGTTGCTGGCCGGTGCGGGCATCACCCGGATGGCCGACATCACCGGACTCGACCGCATCGGGGTGCCGACCGTGCTGGCCATGCGCCCGAATGCTCCGACGCTGGCGAACGCGTCCGGCAAGGGATTCACCCGGACCGCGGCGATGGTGTCCGCCGCGATGGAGGGCATCGAACTGCATTACGGCGAGGAGTTCTCGCCGCGCACGTGTGGAGACGGCCACGGCGCGGGGCTGGAGGCCACGTACCGGGAGCTCGAACGCGACGGGCTGGTCTGCCCACTCGAGCATCTGCCGTTGACGCGGTCGTCGATCTTCGAACCGGACAGCCCGGAGGACTGGGTCATCGGGTTCGACGTCGCGCAGCAGCGACCGATGGCCGTCCCGTTCGCCTGCGTCGGCATGCGGTCGAGCGTCTTCAGGGAGCGCTCGCGATTCTCGTTCCAGGTCGGCTCGAATGGCCTCTCCTCGGGCAACGCGTTTCTCGAGGCGCTGTGCTCCGGGCTTGCGGAGGTCGTCGAGCGCGATGCGGTGACGTGCGCCAAGCTGCGCTGCGGGGGCCATCTCGAATTGGAACGGCGAGTCGACCTGGAATCGATCGCGGATGAGTCGGTGGCAGAACTCGTCGATCGGTTCCGGTCGGCCGGGGTCGGCCCGGTTGTCTACGACTGCACCGGGGACACGGCGGTACCGGTGTATATGGCATACCTGCTCGACGACCTCAAGCCGTCGACCGGTGTCTTCAGCGGCTACGGCGCGCACCTGCATCCCGCGGTGGCGATCATGCGGGCATTGACCGAGGCCGCCCAGAGCAGAGCCGTCTACATCGCCGGCTCACGAGACGACCTCATGAGCCTCGAGCACCGGCGGATGCGACGCGTCGGCGCGCAACGGTCGTCGGCGGCGGTGAGCGGCGGCAGTGTTTCGGCCACGCAACTGCCGCCCTCTGCCGCTGCGGCCACCTTCGAGCAGGACTGCGCCACGTTCGTCGAACGAATCCGCAGAGTCGGGCTCGATCACGTGATTGTTGTCGACCTCGCGCCGCCCGAGCTTCCCATATCGGTCGTGCGCGTCGTCGTGCCGGGACTCGAGGGATACAGCTCCTTCGCTCACTACACGCCGGGGCGCCGCGGGCTGGCGGCGCAGCGGTCCGGTCGCGAGACGCCCGCGGACAGGCGGGCCGGGACGTGACCGCCGGCGGCACCGTGGTGTTCCTCGGGCCGACGCTGTCGCTCGCCGACGCGCAGGGAATCTTGCCGGATGCGAGCTACTGCCCGCCGGTTGCGCAAGGGGACGTCTACTCGCTCCTCGGCGCCGGTCAGCCGGCCGCGATCGCGATCGTCGACGGCGTCTTCTACCAGGACCTTCCCGTGTGGCACAAGGAGATCCTCGCCGCGCTGGAGCAGGGGGTTGCTGTGTACGGCGCGTCGAGCATGGGGGCACTTCGCGCAGCCGAGTGCGAGGCGTTCGGAATGGTCGGCGTCGGTGCGATATTCGAGGACTACGCCTCCGGACGGCTCGTCGATGACGACGAGGTCGCGGTGGTGCACGCGGACGCCGAACACGGATGGCGGGCCCGCACCGAGCCGATGGTCAACCTGCGCGCCACGATGCGCCAAGCCGTCACCGACGGGCGAATGGACGATGCGGCCGCCTCGCGAGCCATGAAAGCCGCGAAGGCGATCTGGTTCGCCGAACGGACCCGCCCGGCCCTGCTGGAGGCGTTGCGCGCAACCGGCGCGCCGCCCGGCGAGGTCGACACCTTGCGCGATGTTCTCGAGCGCGCCTACGTCGACCAGAAACGTATCGACGCCGAGTTGCTGCTGCGCACGCTCGGTTCCTGCGATCACGGCCAGACCAGCCAGGACCGGACGAGGACGACGGCGGTCCGGTCGCACGTGTTCGAGGCATTCCTCGAGCGGGATCGGAAGGTCGAGCACCAAGGCGTTTCCCTTCGGCTGGAGGAGATTGCCCGGCACGCCGCGTTGCACGCGCGCGGCTACGCCGAGCTTCGCGACCGGGCCATGGATCGGCTCCTTGTCGACGAGCTCGCCTGGCTGTGGAACGTGCAGGTCACCGACGATGACGTCGCGGACGAGGCCCGCCGGCTCCGGGCGCGCCTCGGACTGCAGGAAGGCGACGCGTTCGAACGTTGGCTGAGCGCAAACGACGTCGACGTCTCCTGGTTCGACGCAGCCGCGAGGCGCGAGGCGCTCGCTCGCCGGCTGCGGGACTGGATGCAGATCCGTCTGGGAAAGCGGCTTGTGGTCGGCCCGGTGCTCGATGAGCTGCGCGTGGCCGGGCGCTACGAGCAGGCGGCGTCGGCCGCCGCGGTTGCCGCCCGGTTCCGGGCAATGCTCAACCCGGACATCGGATGGAGCGACGAACCGGGTGACGAGGATCGGCCCGACGGTTCCCCGACGCGCGCCGGTGAACTCGTCCGCGAGCACATTCGGTCCAGCGAGTGGCGGCCCGACACCGGCCTGGCGCGCCTTGCAGATGAGGCCGGGTTCGCCGGCACCAGCGACCTGCTCTACGAGCTGGTGGTCGCCGCCACCGTGCAGGAGCGTATGCGCGAGCAGTTGCGCTTCCTCGACACCCTGTTCGGCGGTGGATCACCATGAGCTCGACGATGTTCCGCGGGGCCGCGCTGAAGCGCGTCTCGTCACCAGAACAGCTCGACACCGTGGTGCGTTCGGCCATGCCCCGCCATTGGCTGGCGCTCGCGACGATGCTCGCGGTCGTCGCAGGGATCATTGCCTGGTCGTCGTTGGCCACCGTCCCGACAACGATGACGGGCCCGGGATACCTCTTGCCGCAAGGCGGTCTGCAGGAGGTTGACGCGCCCGTCGCCGGCACGCTCGTGACGCTGACGGTCAAGGTCGGCGATCACGTCGTCACCGGTCAGACCATCGGCACGATCCAGCCGACGCCTGTCGCCGGAGTGGCGCCGGCAGTCGTCGATGTGGTCGTGGCCGGCAGCGCTGGAACCGCCACCGAGGTCGACGACCAGCCCGGGGGCTACATCGCGGTCGGGGCGCTGATCGTGCTTGTCGACCCGGCAGCCGCACCGTTGATGGTCTATGCCTACCTGCCCACGGCCGAATCGGCCACGTTGCAGGCCGGCACTCCGGCTCGGGTGACCTTCGCCGGCGGCATCGGCAGCGCCTACGGCTATGCAAAGGGGACGGTGGTCTCGGTCAGCAGCTACCCGGTATCGGTCGGCCGCCTGCAGGACGTGCTCCATGCGGCGTCGTTGGTCCACAGGGTGGAGGCGCAGGGGTCATCCGACGAGATCGTCGTCATTCTCGACCCGTCCCCGACGAATCCGAGCGGCATCGCGTGGGGGTCGGGACACGGTCCACCAGGTGCGCTGCCCCGGACCCTTCCTGCGGACGTGGAGCTCGTCGTCGGCAGTCACCGCCCGATCAGCAATGTGTTCTAGGCCGTCGTGACCGACACCGCGCAGCGCACGGACGCGCCGAGCCCGCCGGCGAAGCGCCGCGTCAAGACGCCGTCGATTCTGCAGATGGAAGCCGTCGAGTGCGGGGCGGCCGCGCTGGCCATGGTGCTCGCCTACTACGGGCGCTGGGTGCCGCTGGAGGAACTGCGCGACGCGTGCGGCGTGTCCCGTGACGGGTCGCGCGCTGCCAACATGCTCCGTGCGGCGCGCGCGTACGGCCTGGTGGCCAAGGGTCTCCAGCTGGAGCCGGCCGCACTCGACTCGCTGCCGTTCCCGGCGATCGTGTTCTGGAACTTCAACCACTTCGTGGTCGTGGACGGCACGCAGCCATCCGGCGTGCACATCCAGGATCCGGCGTCCGGCCCGCGCACCGTGACATGGGACGAGTTCGACGGCGCGTTCACCGGCATCGCCCTGTCCCTCGAGCCGGGCGACGAGTTCCAGCGCGGCGGCACGCCGCCATCGGCGTGGCGCGGATTGCTGAGCCGCCTCGCCGGCGGCCACAGCGCTCTTGTCCTGTGCGTGCTGGCCGGCATCGGGCTGTTGGTTCCGGGCCTGCTCGTGCCGGCTTCGTTGCGGATATTCGTCGATCAGTACCTCGGCGGAGGCGATCGCACCTGGTTGTGGACGCTGGTCGGCGGCCTCGCGATCGCCGCGGTGGTTCAGATCGCATTCACCTGGCTCCAGCAGATCGTCCTGCTCAGGCTGTCGACGAAGCTGTCGGTGTCGATGTCGACGCGGTTCTTCCAACACGTGCTGCGGCTACCGATCACCTTCTTCAGCCAGCGATACGCCGGCCATATCGTCAACCGCATCCAGTTCAACGACCAGATCGCGATGTTGCTGTCGAGCCAACTGGCGTCGACGGTGCTCGCGATGATCACCGCTGTCTTCTACGCCGCGCTGATGTTCATCTACGACTGGCAGTTGACCCTGGTCGCGCTCGCGCTGGCCGGTTGGAACGTCATCGCGGTCGTGCGCGGCCGACATGTCCAGACGGAGGCGAACCGGCGGATCGTGCAGGAACAGGGACAGGTCATCGCCTCCTCGGTGGGCGGGCTCGCCAACATGGAGGCGATGAAGGCGACGAGCGAAGACGTCACCTTCTTCAGCCGATGGGCGGGACTGCAGGCCAAGCTCGTCGTCGCCCAGCAGGACCTGGCGCCGACGAATGCCGTGCTGGCATCGGTGCCGATCCTCATCGGCAACCTGAGCACCGCGGCCGTGCTCGGCATCGGGGCGTGGCAGGTCCTGAACGGGACCCTGAGCCTGGGCACGCTGACCGCTTTCCAGGTGCTCGTGGCGGGGTTCAACGGGCCCTTCGGGCAGTTCGTCGGGTTCGGCCAGACCATCCAGCAGTCGGCGGCCAGCCTTACCGCCATCGACGACGTGCTCGATCAGCCGCCCGACGCCGACCTCGAACCGCAATCGGCGTCTCGCCCCGAGCCCGAGGCGCGGCCGCAGTACCGCCGGCTGGCAGGGGCCATCGAACTCGATCACATCACGTTCGGCTACAGCCCGCTCGATCCGCCTCTCATCAAGGACTTCCGCCTGAGCGTGGCCCCGGGGCAGCGCGTCGCCCTCGTCGGCCCGACCGGCTCGGGCAAGTCGACGGTCTCGCGCCTGGTAGCGGGTATCGCTAGACCGTGGTCGGGCCGCGTCCTGCTCGATGGAGTGGACCGCGGCGAGCTCTCGCGGCCCGTCCTGGCCGCGTCACTCGCGCTCGTCGACCAGGACATCCGCCTGTTCTCGGGGACCGTGCGGGACAACCTCACCCTGTGGGACGACACGGTGATCGAGGACGCGGTGGTCGCCGCGGCGGTCGACGCCGTGATCCACGAGGACATCGTCAAGCGTCCCGGCGGTTACGACCGCGAGATCCTGGAAGGCGGGGCGGACTGGAGCGGCGGCCAACGCCAGCGTCTCGAGATCGCCCGGGCGCTGGCCGGCGAACCGTCGATCATCGTGCTCGACGAGGCGACGTCGGCCCTCGATCCGCTGATCGAGCTCACGATCGACCAGAACCTGCGCGCGCGGGGATGCACCTGCCTCATCGTCGCCCACCGGCTATCCACCATCCGCGATTGCGACGAGATCGTGGTACTCGACGCGGGCGCCGTGGTCGAACGCGGTCGCCACGACGAGCTGATGGCCCTCGGTGGGGTCTATGCATCGTTGGTGGAGACGTGACGTGACCGCCGTCGCGGTGGCGGGCAGCAGGCCGCTCCTCGGCAACGCCCCGCTCACGCTCGATGAGGGAACGACGCCGTGGCGGGTCATTTCCGGGCGGGCGCAGGTCTTCGCGTTGCTGCGTGTGGCCGACGCTGACGCCGACGGCGTTCCGCCGCGACGCGTGCCGCTGTTCCCACTCGATCCGGGGGATTGGGCGTTTCCGGCTCCGGCCCGTCGCGTCGGGGCGAGCCTCCACAGCGCGCAACTGCTGCTGGTAGCGCTGGAAGAGGGCACTGAGGTCGCGTCGATGGGGCAGCCGTGGCTTGCCGGGGACGACCGGGCCCCCGTCGAGCCCGGCGAACTGCGCCGTGCGGCGGAGACGTGGGCGGAGCGACTGGCCGCCACGATTGCCACCCCGAGCCCCGCGGGTGGCGAGGCGCTTCCCGACGCGGGTCCGGCGGTGGTCGCGGAAGGGTCGGCCGTGTGGCCGGCCCGCGGCACCGCGTGGATCTCCGGTGCGGACGCCCTGGGCGCAATGCACCTGTTCGGCGGGCCCGCCTTCGCCCCGCCGGCCGACATGACGACGGTGCTGCCGTTGCCGGCCTCGGCCTGGGTTCGGGTCACGACCACGACCACTGTGGACGTCGTTGCCGCAGGCACGGCGCTCGAGCCGGCCGACGGATGGCGCGGGCTGCAGGTGTTCACCGACGCGGCGCTGACCCGACTCGAAGCGGTCACGGCCGAGCGTCACGCGGCACGGGCGGAGGCGATCTCGCGGCGGGTGGCCGACGAGGCCGAGACCCGCGAACGTGTGTTCAGCCGGCTCGCCGAGGTCGTCGACGAACGAATGGCGCCGCTGGACACCCTGCAACAGGTGCCTGCGGCCATGGCTGTCGTCGCCCGCGCGGCGGGCATCAAGTTGCGCGCGCCCGAGCGGCTCCCGCAGGCGGCGGACGACAGGCTCGATGCCGTCGCTCGCGCCTCCGGCGTGCGGTGGCGGCAGGTCACGCTCGAGGGACGCTGGTGGCGCCAGGCCATCGGCCCCCTCCTGGGCCGGATGATCATCGGCGATGTCGGGGTCGACGTCGCGCTGATCCCGCGCCGCATCGGCCGGATGGACGTGGTGGATCCCGAGGCGGGGACGAGCCGCCGCATCGACGCCGCGCTCGCCGAGCAGATCAGCCGCGAAGCGGTGGTGCTGTACCGGCCGCTGCCGGCCGGGAAGATCTCGGGAGCCGACGTACTGCACTTCGCCGCCCGGTCCGCGCGGGGCGACCTGGTCCGCCTGGCGGTGCTCGCCTTCGCCGCCGGAGCGATCTCCCTCGTCACGCCGCTCGTCACCAAGACCATCTTCTCCACCGTCGTCCCGCAGCGAGAGCAGGGGATGCTGGCGTGGCTCGTCGGCCTGCTGGTCGCGTTCGCCGTCGCGTCCTTCGTGTTCACGGTCGTGCAGCAGTTGGCCATCGCGCGTGCCAGTGGCGCGGTCACATCCGAGGTTCAAACGGCGATCTGGGACCGCGTGCTCGACCTGCCGCTGTCGTTCTTCCGCCGGTATGCGGCGGGCGCGCTGGCCAACCGCGTGATGGCGATCGACCGGATCCAACAGCTCGCCACGACGGTCATCGCATCCAGCGTGCTCGCCCTGCCGGTCGGCCTGTTCAATCTGGCGTTCGCGTTCTGGTTGAACGCCCGCCTGGCTCTGTTCGGGCTCGCCGTGCTCGTCGTCGTTGCGGCGGGAATCGCGCTGCTCACGAGGACGTCGTCGCGACACCTGGCCACGATGACGTCCGCGACGCAGGAGTCGTTCGGTGTGGCGATGCAACTCCTGGACGGCGTGGGCAAGCTCAGGATCGCGAACGCCGAGGACCGGGCCTTTGCCCAGTGGGCAACGCGCTTCGCGTCGTTGAAGGCAGCGTTCGTCAGCGCCCAGCGCCTGTTTGCCGCGGTCACGGCCTTCACCGCCTCGGCGACGGCCTTCGGCACGCTCGCGTTGTTCCTCGGCGCCGCGACGTTGTCGAAGGGAACGCTCAGCGGACCGACGTTCATCGCCTTCAACACCGCGTTCGCTCAGGCGATGGCGGCAACGATCGGGCTCACCTCCATCGCGATCTTCCTCGCGCAATCACGACCCCTCTACGAAAGCGCCCGCCCCGTGCTCGAGGCGCGCCGCGAGGCGTCCACGGTCAAGGCTGACCCGGGCACGCTGACCGGCGCCGTCGAGGTCAGGCACGTCACGTTCCGGTACGCGCCCGACGCCCCACAGGTGCTCAACGACCTCTCTTTCACCGTCGCCCCCGGTGAGTTCGTGGCCGTCGTCGGTCCCTCGGGCGCTGGGAAGTCGTCGGTCATGCGGATACTGCTCGGCTTCGAGCAGCCCGAGGTGGGTACCGTGCGTTACGACGGCAAGGATCTCGACAGCATCGATGTGCGATCCGTTCGGCGACAGATCGGCGTCGTCACGCAGAGCGTGCGTCTTCTGCCCGGCGACATCTTCACGAACATCGTCGGAACGCGACCGCTGACCATGGACGACGCGTGGGCGGCTGCCGAGATCGCCGGGATCGCCGACGACATCCGGGCGATGCCGATGCAGATGCAGACGTTCGTCGCCGAGGGTGTGAGTACCTTCTCCGGTGGTCAGGCCCAACGGCTGCTCATCGCCAGAGCAGTCGCGGCCAAGCCGCGGATCCTGCTTTTCGACGAGGCAACCAGCGCCCTGGACAACCGGACGCAGTCTCAGGTCGCGGACGCCATCATGGGTCTGCGTGCCGCCCGGGTCGTCATCGCCCACCGCTTGTCCACCATCCGCGAGGCGGACAAGATTCTCGTGCTGCAGGATGGGCGCATCGTTCAATCGGGTCCCTACGACGAACTTGTACGTGTCGACGGCCCGTTCGCCAAGCTCGCCCGACGCCAGCTCGTCTGACGATCCGTCGGGTTCGCAATCACCGGGACGAAAACACCAGGGCGCGAAGCCGGGGCGTTGGCTCCAGCCCGAGCTCGTCGACGATGAGCTCGCGGTACGTGGCGAATTGCCGCAGCGCCTCCGACTGGTTGCCCTCGGCCAGATGCACGCGGATAAGGGCGGCGTGACCGCTCTCGCGAAACGGGTCGGCGCGAATGGCCCACATGGCGGATTCGACGGCTGCGCCGAAACGGCCCATCCCAACCAGGTGATCTGCCATCGCCGCAAGAGCGTGCATGCGTACCTGGTGCCACTGCTCGGCCTCGCAGCTTGCCCAGTCTTCATCCCAGCCGGGTAGGAGATCCGTCGACAGCATGCCGACAGCTCTCGCGCTGCAGTCATCGGCATCGGGGCAACCGCCAGGTGTCAGCAGGCGGTCGGCGAGGGCGCGCGATTCCCGAAGGTCGATGGTGACGCCATCAGTGAGGCCGACTTCGGCCGGGCTGATCACGACCACCGTTCGGGCTTGGACCGGCAGCCGGGCCAGGGCGGATCGCAGGCTCGAGTGTGCGCGACGCTCGGTCACCTCGGACCAGAGCTGGCCGGCGACCAGCGCTCGGTGAACCATGTTGCCGCGCAGTGCCAGCAACGCGAGCAACCGCCGGGCTTCTCCGACAAGGGGAACTGTCCCGTTGTCGGGGGTTCGCAGTGAGAAACCGCCCTGAACCGTGACCCTGGGCGCGCGCGCAGCCGCCGGCCCTCGTGTCGCCGGTCCGGCCTCTGGCCCGAAGGGCGCCACCCGGATCAGCGTCGTCCTGCCCGCGCTGGACGGGGCGGCCACCGTCGGCCGGGTCGTCGCCATCGGAGCACCTCGCCCGGCGCGCCGTCGCCTCGTGAGCATCCAGGTCGTCTACTCCGACCTCGACGGCACGATGGTCGGCCCGGCCGGCTGCTTCTTTCGCCGCGAGGACGGCCAGCTCTCGCTGGAGCCGGCGCGCGCGCTGGTCGAGCTGCTGGCCGCCGGAGTTGCGCTGGTACTGGTGTCTGGCCGGACCCGGCCGCAGCTGGTCGAGGCCGCGCACGTCTTCGGCGCCGACGGCTACGTCGCCGAGCTGGGCGCCGTGATCGGGTGGAGCGCGGCGGCGGGCAGCTGGCAGCACGAGCTGCTGGTTGGGGACACCCCTGCGGCGTACGCCGGGCAGCTGCCCGCCGAGGTCGCCGAGGACAGCGGCATCGTGGCGGCGCTGTGCGCCCGCTACCCCGGCCGGCTGGAGCACCACGAGCCGTGGCACGAGGGGCACGAGGCCGACGTGATGCTGCGTGGGCTGGTCGACATCGCCGACGCGCAGGACTGGCTGGCGACGCAGGGCTTCGGTTGGCTGCGGTTGCGGGACAACGGCGTGCTGCCGCCGGGTCGCCCCACCGGCCTGGACGCCGCAGCGGTGCCGACGCACGTGTACCACCTGATGCCGGCCGGGCTGTCCAAGGGCCTCGCCGTCCGCCACGACCTGGCCCGCCGCGGCCTCACCGCAACCGAGGCCATCGCGATCGGCGACTCGGTCAGCGACCTCGATATGGCGCCGTACGTCGACCGGTTCTGGCTGACCGAGAACGGCGCCCGCCAGCCGCACATGGCCGCGCTGGTAGCCGTGCATCCCAACGTCCGGGTTTGCGCCGAGGCGGTGGGGTTGGGCTGGGCGCAGGCCGTCCGCGACGCGCTGCGCTAACCCTGGTGCCATCGAGCGATCTCGGCGAAGCGTTGGCCCACTGATCAGGCGATCGACTACACCGAGTCGTAGCCGCCGGTGCTTGCGTTTGCCGGCGCGGGCGGGTAGGTCTGCGCCATGACCACTCCCCCAACCGACAATGCGGGCGTCCGAGTCTTCCCGCCGGCGCTGTACGCAGCGCCGTTGCTGTCCGGCGTACTGCTCGATCGAGTGTGGCCGCTGCCGATTCCGGCTCGGGGGGTCACCGCGCCGCTGGGCGCCGCACTGCTCGCCGCTGGGGTGGGCCTGGCCGCACCGGGGGCAGCCTCGTTCCGCCACAGCGGGACTCCGCTCAACCCGACCCGGCCTGCGGCCACGCTGGTGACGACCGGCCCGTACCGACTGACCCGCAACCCTATCTACGTCGGGATGGCCACCACCTACGCCGGCGTGACGCTGCTGGCCGGGACGTGGTGGCCGGTCGCGTTCCTGCCGCTCGCCGTACTGGCCGTGGACCGGCTCGTCATCGCCAAGGAGGAGCCCTACCTGCGGCGGCGATTCGGCTCGGCGTACGACGAGTACTGCGCGCGCGTGCGGCGCTGGCTGTAGGGACGCGCGACAGCCGTGCCCGCGGAAATGGTCATCGGCCGCAACCCGGATCCGGACTCCAGCCTGCCATTCCTGGTCCGGCTGCCGCTGGGCCGCGACGGGCTGGTGCTCAAGACCCGGGAGACCTGGCCGCGTACCAGCAAGGTCTACTGCCACCGGGCCGACGGCTGGCCCGAGGACACCGAGGTGCTCGAGCGCATTCCGGTGCGGACCTGCAACCGGCGCGGACCGGCGATCGACCTGGTCCTCGACCGGGCGCGGGAGAATCGCTCGCAGCTGGTGGTGACCCACGCCCGCGGTCGGGAGATGATCTTCTGGCAGTCGCCGCGGACGGCCAAGCAGGCCCGACCGAAGGTGGCTCTGCCGACCCGCCGGGCCGCCGGGCAGGTGCTGGAGATCGTCGTCGACTCCGGCGAGAAGTACGCCTACTCCTTTCGCCACCAGCAGGCGACCACGACCCGACGGCGGCTGCCGGCCGGGGACTACGCGGTTGAGCTCGATGGCGTGGTCGTCGCCGCGGTGGAACGCAAGTCGCTCGCCGATCTCGCCGGTAGCCTGTTGTCTGGGAAGCTGACCTACGCCCTGGCCGAGCTCGCCGTCCTGCCCAGGGCCGCCCTGGTGGTGGAGGAGCGCTACAGCGGGCTGTTCAAGCTCGAGCACGTCGCCGGTGGGCAGGTCGCCGATGCGCTGGCCGAGGCCCAGGCCCGGTTCCCGTCGGTCCCGGTGATGTTCGCCGAGACCCGCCCGCTCGCCCAGGAGTGGACCTACCGGTTCCTGGGAGCGGCGCTGAGCGAGCTGGGCGCACAGGCGGCGGCAACCGCACCCGCGGCGGACCTGCTCGCCCCGACTGTGCCCTGATCGGAACGCAAGTGAACCTGCGCGCCGAGGGCTGGGCTCGGCGACCGTGTCAACTCGACCGGCCGACTTGCATAGCGGGCACGGCGCGGTGATCTCCGGGGTCTAGCTGGCCGGCTGGACCAACATCAAGCGGGCCACCGAGAAGATGTCCCGCAGCCTCGGCCAGACCCTCGCCCTCCTCGGCGTCTACTAGCCCCGGTCGAGCAGAGAGGGGGTGATCACCACACTGCGACTTTGACGAAGGCCCGGACCCTGAGCTTCACCCACACCATCGAAGGCTCGCCAGCCGGGCTCGCCGTTGCCGCGTAACCTCCCACGGTTTGCTCCGCATCCGAGTGGGACGAAACGCCCCCAACCCGTAATGGCGTCGCGCTGGGCTCCGGGAGGGTGGTTCCGCGCCGACCGGAACCGAGGGAGGCGCGGGCCGGCCGCAGCTCGCGGTGGGCGGCCCGGCCGGACCGTTGCCCCGGGTCTGCGCGGCGTCC
>Ga0209584_10000400_pt1 | contig 13224 bp, 10 predicted proteins | sample NGEPerD_FD_184507 | JGI IMG/M metagenome (GOLD analysis project Ga0209584, IMG submission 184507) | Arctic peat soil microbial communities from the Barrow Environmental Observatory site, Barrow, Alaska, USA - NGEE PermafrostAB12-D... | ecosystem: Environmental > Terrestrial > Soil > Wetlands >...
CGCCTCACGAAGGGTTGAATCGACTGGCCACTCGCTGCCTCTCATAATGCCCGGTTATGCGAGTTGAGCCGCCCGGCTGAGCTCCGCCGAAACGACGGGCCACCGCGGGAAACCGAGCCGCCGACAACCCTTGGCACGGCCCTCGCCGGGCGCGTTTCGTCACGTGACGCCGCCAGTCGCCGCGATCATCGACCCAGCTGCGGGAGGCCGGGAACGGTTGGACGTCGTATCGATCGGTCCGGCCGAGTGCCCCCGGGCGGCCGGTCCGCGGTGTTCCTCACCACCCCGAACCATCGGACCAATGATTGGGATCTGAACCGCGGTAAGCGCCGCGAGCCCGCTCGGCAGGTTCAGCGGGTCAGGGCGTACCCGGTGCCCGCGCCGCTGGCGATGCCGAAGACGCCATGGAGAACGGACACCGGCACGGGCACGGCGCTGCTTGCGGTGCTGCCGTTGCCCAGTTCGCCGTTACCGCCGGATCCCCAGGACCAGACGGTGCCGTCGCCGCGCAGCGCGTACCCGGAGAACATTCCGGCGGCGATGGCGGTGACGTCCGTCAGGTCGGACACGCGCACCGGCACCGCGCTGCCGGCGGTGTGGCCGTTGCCCAGTTCGCCGTCACCGCCGTATCCCCAGGACCACACGGTTCCGTCGCGGCGCAGCCCGTACCCGGTGTAGGTGCCGGCGGCGATGGCGGTGACGTCCGTGAGGTTGGACACCGGCACCGGGACGGCGCTGTCGGCGGTGTGGCCGTTGCCCAACTTCCCGTCATCGCCCTGACCCCAGGACCACACGGTTCCGTCGCCGCGCAGCGCGTACCCGGTGAACGTGTTTCCAGTGATGGCGGTGACGTTCGTCAGGTCGGACACGCGCACCGGCACCGCGCTGCCGGCGGTGTGGCCGTTGCCCAGTTCCCCGTCACCGCCGTATCCCCAGGACCACACGGTTCCGTCGCGGCGCAGCGCGTACCCGGTGTAGGTGCCGGCGGCGATGGCGGTGACGTCTGTCAGGTCGGACACCGGCACCGGCACGGCGCTGCCGGCGGTGTGGCCGTTGCCCAGTTCCCCGGCGCCGCCCTGACCCCAGGACCAGACGGTTCCGTCGCGGCGCAGCGCGTACCCGGTGTAGGTGCCGGCGGCGATGGCGGTGACGTCCGTGAGGTCGGACACCGGCACCGGGACGGTGCTGCTGGTGGTGTGGCCGTTGCCCAGTTCCCCGTCGCTGCCGTATCCCCAGGACCAGACGGTTCCGTCGCTGCGCAGCCCGTAAGCGGTGTAGGCGCCCGCGGCGACGCGGGTGACGTCGCGCAGGCCGGACACCGGTACCGGGACCGCGCTGTCGGCGGTGTGGCCGTTGCCCAGCTCCCCGTCACCGCCGTACCCCCAGGCCCAGACCGCGCCCGCGGCGACGGGTGGGCCGGTCAGGTAGTAGCCGGACACGTCGGCGATGAGCTGGACGGTGCCGGGGGATCCGTTGTACAGCGCGACGGCGCCGTCGGCGCCGACCGGGGCGAGAACCAGGTTCGGTACGGTCTGCCCGGCGGTGAAGTTCAGGTTCGAGGCCAGAGGTAGGGGTGAGCCGGAGGCGTACCCGGTGATGAACCCGCCCGCGGTGGGTGCGGTGACGGTCACGTTCAGCACCACCGCCGACACTCCGGTGGCGGGCACCCCGCCCTGCCCGGTGACCTTGACCGCGACCGTGGCCCCGGCCCGGACCGCCGCGGCCGGCGCGCCGGTACCGGATCGGGTGTCCAGCACCCGCAGCGGCGCCACCGACCCGAACCCGCCCGCGGCGACGGGTGGGCCGGTCAGGTAGTAGCCGGACACGTCGGCGATGAGCTGGACGGTGCCGGGGGATCCGTTGTACAGCGCGACGGCGCCGTCGGCGCCGACCGGGGCGAGAACCAGGTTCGGTACGGTCTGCCCGGCGGTGAAGTTCAGGTTCGAGGCCAGAGGTAGGGGTGAGCCGGAGGCGTACCCGGTGATGAACCCGCCCGCGGTGGGTGCGGTGACGGTCACGTTCAGCACCACCGCCGACACTCCGGTGGCGGGCACCCCGCCCTGCCCGGTGACCTTGACCGCGACCGTGGCCCCGGCCCGGACCGCCGCGGCCGGCGCGCCGGTACCGGATCGGGTGTCCAGCACCCGCAGCGGCGCCACCGACCCGAACCCGCCCGGCGCCACTGGCGCACCCACTACCGGCGCACCCGCTACCGGCGTGTTCGTCACCGCGGCGGCGACTGGCCCGGCCGCAGCAGGCGCGATGACCGCTCCACCCACCGCCAGCGCCAAGACAGCAATCAGCACGCGGATCAAGGCCTTCACGTCAGATCCCCCCAGATCACGCGGCATCGGACCCGCCCGTCCAGACGTAGCCGGACGAACCGCCGCTCGCCAACACCAACCAGTTGACCCGGCGCGGCGACGAACCACGAGAGGCAAAAGTCCCCGCGGAACCCGCCGGACGGCCGTACGCCGGGCCGCGGTCCACCGATAACCAGACACGAAGCCCGAGTCGGCACTCGTGCGCGGAACCGCACACAGAACAGCGACAGGCGAGCTGACCGACCACACCACCGTTGATCGGGGGCACCCGACCTACGCCGGTTTCCGACCACCCGGGCCGCGTACGCCCAGCGGTCAGCTGGCGAGCGACCCGGTCAACAAGCTGCGGTCTTCGGCGCTGTTCGATGTCGTGCGCGGTGGGCCGCTGTCCGGCAGGCACCGCTGCAGTACTTCGCCGGCCGGCCACCCCGAGAACCAGCGGTGGTCAACGGCTTGCCGCACCGCTGACAGGTACTCGGGCGGACGGGATCCACGCCAGGCTCAACTGGTTGATCGGACGAGCCGAGCAGATGGTCAGGAGGGCAGCCGGCCGGCCACCGGTAGGTGACGACCCGGCCGGTCAGCTCCGAACCGGCGGCGAGCAGGTTGGCCGCCGCGACCGGGGGCACGGCCTGGGCCAGCAGCGCACCCACCTCCGCGATGTGGCCGTGACCCAGCCGGCGCAGCAACTCGGCGGCCACCAGCGTGCCGGCGTCGAACCGGGTCTGCGGGTAGCCCGTGTCCGCGCAGAAGGCCTCCACTTCGACGATCGCCGCCCGCGCCGTGGCCGGGGAGTCCGGGCTCCCCCGCGCCAGCCACGCCAACGCGACCGCCACCCCGGAATTGCTGCGGGCGAACCGCAGGTCCTCGAACGGCAGCGGCGCACCCACCCTGTACCGGCCCAACGCGGCCGCCCGGCCCATCAACGCCTCCCGGGTCGGACCGTCCTGCCAGGACACCCGCCACGTCGGACGCTCCCACCCCACCGACACCCTGACCTGCGCGAGCTCGGACAACACCGTCGACCACACCTTCGCGCCGTCCGACCGTTTCATCCTCACCCCGCCCCGTCCGTAACGAAATACTCCGCGACTGCAACGTAACGGCTGCCAACCCCCCGGGTCGCGAACTCGCCGCCGAGATCCATCCCGATCGGTCCGGCACCAGCGGGCCTGGACCCGCGCAGCAGGCCGTTCATCGGATAGTAACGAAACCGGATCTGTAACGAAACAGTGCGAGGCCGAGCCGACACGGCGTGTGCACACTGCCGATCAGCTACCGACGCCAGAACAACTGTTCGCGGCTCAGCTTGAGGAAGTGCCCTGACCTGCGCAGACACGCAGGTAACCGCCGATAACCGCTGTGCACCATGTGGCGCGGCCTTTTGCCCGGCCCACCGGGTCGACAATTTAGGGGATGTGCGTCGGCTCGACCGATGCATCTTGTGTGGTGGGGCGAAAGACGCAGCAGCCAATCAAAACGAGGATAACGAAAAGCAATTTCTGATTGACGGAAAGGCTAGGTGGCTGCCGCTGAATGCGCCCGTGCCTACGATCACTTTCCACACGGTGTCAGACATGTCCGTGCGCCGTCGATTCCGCGGATCGAGTGTTGACCGTCGTTGAGTCTGCCGTGGATGGCTTCTTCGGTGTTGCCGATGTGCGGGGTGTGAGAATGCCCCGCCCGGCTGGTCCGGGCGGGGCATTGGTCGGTGGGTTGACGTCGTGGTCGGCTCGGTGACGTTGCCTGCTTTCAGTCGCCGCCGTTTTCGGTGACGGCGATGCGGGCGGCTTTTTCGTCGACGATGGCGCTTTTCCGGGCGAACGCTGCGGTGAGGGCGTTGATCGCGAGGTTGTTGACGGCGCGGGGGTAGCCGCGGGCGGCGTTGTGGATGACGGTGACGGCGTCGCCGCTGAACAGGGTGTCGACCCGGCCGGCGATCTTCAAGTGGTGGGTGAGGTAGCCGGCGGTGTCCTGGGCTGTCATACCGGCGAGGGCGTAGCGGACGGAGACCCGTTGGTCCAGGGCGGCGAGCACGCCGAGGCGGAGCCGGTGCCGCAGGGTGGGTTGTCCGATCAGCACGGCGGCGAACGGCGACCCGGAGTCCATGTCGTGGTTGGTGAGCATGCGGATCGCTTCCAGTTGCTGGTTGTCCAAAAGGTGCGCCTCGTCGATCACGACGACGGGTGTGCGGCCGCGTTCGGCGTGTTCGGCGGCCAGCGCGTCGGCGGCCTGCGGTGCCAGCGTCGCGGTGTAGAAACTCGGCACCTGGCCCAGGGCGGCGACGATGTGGTGGAGCATGCCGCGGACACCGACGGAGGGGTTGGGCAGGTAGATGACCACGTGCCGGGAGGTGTCCAGGCCGGCGGTGGCGGCGCGGACGGCGACGGTTTTCCCGGCGCCGACCTCGCCGGTGATGACGCCGAGGGCGTGTTGGTCCACGCACCAGGAGATCCGGGCGACCGCTTCACCGTGCCCGGTGTAGCGGTGCAGCATGCCCGGGGCCAGGTTCCGGCCGAACGGCATCTTGGTGAATCCGTAGTGCGCTTGGAGACGTTGGACGGTCACGCGCTGGCCTCGTCCCGGCCGGCGGGATCGACTGTGTCACTGAGGATGTCGTCGATGCTGAGTTGCCCGGGGAGTTGCCCGTCGGGTCGGTGCCGGTCGGGTTGGGGGTAGAGGGCGTCGAAGTTGATCGTCTCGTCGGCCGCGACCCGCCGGTGGTGGGTGTCGGCGACCATGGCCAGGTAGTCGATCCCGGTGGCCGGGACCGGGCCCGGTTCGGTGGTCTCGGGTCGCGCTTTGGGGTGGGCGTGTCGGGTGATGTGGTGCGGCAACGCCGTTCCGTAGCTCTTGTCCTGGTAGCGGATCTCGATGTGTTCGAGGTTGAACGGGGAGAACACCAACTCGACCTTCCGGCCGGCCAGCGCGGGTTCGACCTGGTAGGTGTTGCCGTGCAACGACACCGTCGCGGTCTTGGTCACCACCCGATGCGCCGACCACAGGAACGCCTCGGTCAACGCCCCCGCAGCGGGCATGACTGGGCCGTGTCCGGCGGTGTCCCACCCGCTGGTCCATCGGGCCAGCGGGGTCTGCCCGGTCTCGGAATGGGTGTGGTGGTGGTAGGCGGTTTCCACCCACGCGGTGAACAATCCGTTCAGCTCCAGCAACGCAGCGGCCGCCGAGATGCCCTTGGCAGCAATGTCTTCGGCGGTGGAGTCGTGAACCTCGACGAGGAACTGGTCGTTCACGGTGCGCCAGAATCTTTCTATTTTTCCGCGTCCTTGGGGTCGGTGCGGGGTGCTGTGGACCAGCCGGATCCCGAGTTTCCCGCACGCCCGGAGCAGCCATTCGTCGACGAACGCCGAGCCGTTGTCGACGTAGACCGATCCGGGGACGCCGCGGGCGGCCAGTGCGGGTTCCAGCGCGGCGGCCAACCGGACGGTGTCCTCGGCGAACCCGAACCGGTACCCGACCGCGAGCCTGCTGTGGTCGTCCAGGAAGGCGAACAGGTAGACCTTGCGGCCGGCGACCTTCGGGCCGTGCAGGGCGTCGCCGACCCACCGCTCGTTCGGTGCGTCGGCCTCGAACCGGCCGAAGACCACGGCTTGGCCGGCGGCCGGGCCCATCAGCTCGAGGCGGTGGAAGTGCCGCAGCAGCGTCGATTCCGACGGCGCCCACCCGGTCGAGGCCCGCAGGATCCGCATCACCTGGGCGGCGGTGCGTCCCGGGTTCTCCCGCTTCAACGCGGCGGCCAGGTCGAACACCTGCCCGTCGATCCGGGTGCCGGCCTGCCGGATCGACGGGGACAACGCGTCGAACCCGCCCGCCCGGTAACGGCGGATCCACCGGTCCAACGTGTCCCGCGAATAGCGGACCTGGCCGCCGAACGGGCCGTCATGGCTGCGGCCGGCGATGCCGCGGACGACCTTGCCGCGTTGCTTCGTCGACAGGCCCGGTTCCAGTGCCGGGCAAATCAACTGATACCGGAACAACGCGACCTGCTGCGCCCGTTGCCGACGTTTCACTGCGTGCTCATCGAAGGTGTTCACCACGTGCCTGGCCCTCTTCCTCGTCGGGGATCGACCCGACAGGTGTTGCCGGGCAATGACCCTCGCGACGATCCCCGGACCGACCAGGCTGTCGTCAGGGGCAACTCGTGTTGGACCCGGCACTCACGGCACCCAGCGGCCAACCCGGCGAGAGAAGCCGTCACCCGACGACGCGGCAGCGACCTGCCACGCCGTCAGCGGGCCGACCACCCCGGACGTCCCGAACCGGGCGGTCACCGCCGCCGTCGCCGCACCCAACGCCACTAGCACGTCCCGCCACGGCGACCCCAAGGCCTTCGGCACCGCCCGATCCACCCCGGCCAGCCGCGCCACCAGCACGAAATGCACCCGGACCGCCTCCAACCGGGAACCCCACCGCCGCAACCAGCCGCGGACCGTGCCAGCCGGAACCCCGAGCCAGACCGCGATCCGGCGGTGACCAAGTCCGGCCGCCCGCGCCGTCAGCGCCGCGCCGATCACCTCCACGGCATCCGCCCGCCGCAGCAACACCGTGACCGGCAGCAACACATGCGTGACCAGACACCCCGGGCACCGGGCCCGCCGCGGCCGCAACCAGCCGACCCCACGAACCCCACGCCGCCGGGCCCACCCCCACGGCGCCAACACACCCGGACAACCAGGACAACCCACCTCACCGGCCGTCAACCGTGACTCGACCCGAACCTGATCTGCCTCTACCGTGACCAACGGGTGCCTCCGCGCATCCAGCACGGCCCTCCCGCAGCTGTCTTCCCGGACCTACGGCGGGAGGGCCGTTGTCCTATTCAGATGCCCGTCACACTGACGGTGCCGACCACGAAGATCAAATCTCGGGTCATCATTCGCCGAGCGTCGGCAACTCCGTTGACGGTGCACACCCCGGTGGTCGTCATCCACAGGGACCTTCAACAATCGAGTATCGCCAAGACGAACGTTAGTCACGGGGGTGGGTGGCTTCTCGGATCTTTCTCTTGGCATTACAGGATCAAAGACCACGATTTCGACAGGCAAGACCTGACTGTGTTACTCAACAGTCAGGAGGCATCTGTCGAAGGCCATGTTGATGGGAAGCTCGTTCGCGTGGTTGCTGACCCCCCGCGAGGCGCGATACTACCTACTGACGAATCGCTGTACATTCGGCTCCAGATGGTCGGACATTGTTGAGCAAGTCAGAGCGCTCGCGTCCCACGCCCATTTCCACTGAATTTCGGGTATCAGGGATTGCGCAGGCAAATCGGCAGAACGACTGCTCGGCAAGTGATCTCCGCCGACGATCGGTCCGGCGAGTAATCGCTGTCAAAGCGTAAGAACTATTGCCAACTTCTGCCCGATCTTACCAATTCCGGATCAAGGTACGTGCCTGCGACGGCAAGCATCGCCAACGCCGCTAATAGGAGGGCGGCAGACGCCAGTACAAGGCCCGGCGAACTTTCCCACTCATCCACCCATGTCGAGAAGTTGAGCACCTTACCTAGCGCCGCCCGCCAGCTCACGGCAAAGTGGTTGACCTGCATGTACAGCACCAAGCACAGTAGTGCCACCGCGACCAATCCGAACGGCACTCCCCTGGCAAATTGATTCAGCCAACTCCTGGATTCGCGGACCGGCACGTCAACGAGGTAGTGGGAAAACAAGGCCGGCCGGCCGTTTCCGGAAAATCCAATCTCATACCTGACCGATTCTCGAGAGCGAAGTAATCCCGGGCCAATATGCAAGTACCAAGTACCAAGTACCAAGTACCAAGTACCAAGTACCAAGTACCAAGTACCAAGTACCAAGTACCAAGTACCAAGTACCAAGTACCAAGTACCAACCTCACGAGCAACTACGGCTGGCAGAGGCTTCTTCTCGTGGCGACGTTCGAATCGTTCACGTTCGGCCTGACTGACCGACCCTATTTCAACTGAGATCGGTCGAAAGGCATCGAAAGAGGCACTGCTGATGGTTCGCCGTCCAGCATTCAGCAGAGTGATCGCGACTATGTAGTCGTGACCAACTTCGAGTGGTGATAAGGCGGGCAGAGGCTTAACCCCATAATCTCTGAAGGTGGCCGCCGCGCCGACGACGATCTCGTAGATGAGGGACATGCGAGGACGTGCCAGACGGATTGTTACCACAACTGTTGCGACTCCCACTGCAATCGTTGCTAATGTGCCGCTGAGGGTCGGCCAGTTGATATAGAGCCAATCAATCATGCCTCACACCCTCCGCCTATTGATCGATTCTTGCACGAGCAGGCTCCGGAAGGGCTCCGACGCCGACAGGGTTCTTCGGCGTGTTCCTCGGCTTATCGTTTCGGTGGTCTGTGGTTAGTTGTGCCAGTCCCGGACTCCGTGGGTGGCCGTGCCCACCGGGGCGCGCCTGATCAGTTCCGCGGCTGGAACGGTGCCGACGACACTACTTCCGGCGCCGGCGCCGGAATTCCAACTTGCCGATCGGCCCGCCCAACCCTGTCCCGGTCAAGGATCCCTCTACGGACGCCAGGAGGTGCCGCCTCGATCGAGGTTTCGGCAGGTGGGCGGAGGCCCGTAGGACCCGCCCGCGAAGATGCCCGGTCATTCGGCGGCCTATAGGGCGGAGGCAGGCATCGCCAAACTTCTCCAGACCAGGTGTAGCGTCCGACCGTCGTGCAGGTCACAGGATAATGCCCTTTCCCTTTTATCCTGCCACCGGAACGACCGGCTCCGGGTCAAGCTCGTGCCTGGCCAGCACCCGGAAATCGGCCCGTCCCGGGTGACGATGCCGTCGGTGAAGCCCGCCGTGTTGAAGGTGACGCAACCGCCGCAGAGGTGGCGCGTTGCTGAAGTCGCCGCCATCGAAGGTGGCGGAACTCAAGTCGAGGTCGTGACACTACAGCTGCCGTGGTGCCGAGGTGGCCGGCGATGTGCTGCTGATGGTGAGCCGGACCCGCGGTGGTTGGGCCGGTGTTGGTTGGTGCGGGTATCCCAGGCCGCTGGTCGTTGTCAGCGGGGGCAGGGCGCGTTCGACGGCGATCGCGTTGAGCAGCCCTGCGGACGCCCCGGAGGGCAGCCGCAAGTAGGCGCACAGGACGTCGATGCACTGCTGCCGGTGCTGGTCCGAGCCGTCGCCCGAGAGCGGCCATCGCGTACACCCGGCGACGCGTGCGGCGGCCGTGTCGGCGCCGAGCAGCGCAGCGGCAGCGGCAGCGTCGTCAAACCGCCAAGCTCGGCGTTGCGTTGCCGGCGGTAGGCGACGACCAGCGCGACCGCCGCGCCCAGGCCGGCGATCACTGTCAGCACGGCCTGGGTGGTGTCCTGGCCTGGGGTGTTCCTCCAGCGCGCCGATCTGCCAGGGCCAGTCCCCGCGGAGCAGCCGGGCGCACAGTGTCCACACCAGGACCCCGGGCGACCACCAGCCCGCCAGAGTCAGCGCGACCACGAGTAGCAGCCTGATCCGGTGCACGGCCAGCGCGGCCCACCGGGATGTCTCTTCTCTCGCCCCATAGGGGAGATTTAGCAGGCAGGGGCTTGCGCTCCGGCGAGTGGCTCAAGCTGTGCCGAGCCTGGCTGGTACTCAGCGCAGGGTGACCTGCCGGCCCAGGATGCCGTCACGCGCGCGGCGTTCGGCGTCGTTCAGCTGAGCATCGGACGCGAGGGCCTGCTGGAGCCGGCCCGCGAAGGCCAGCGCCGGCGCGTCCCACTCCGTCGGGTGCGCATCGTGGTCCAGATCCCACACCGGCACCAACCGGCCGTGCGCGCGGAACGACCCGACGTACCGCGATCCTTCGCCGAGGCCGAGCTCGTCGGCAACGGCCAACCGGGCAAGGGCGGCCATCAGGGGCTGCTCGTCCTCGGGACGCACCCAGCGCAGGTGCGCCCGGTCGCCGGCGTCCACCCAATAGGCGCCGGGCAACCCCGCGACCCTGGAGGTCGGCATGATCGCCGAGTTCGCCCGTTCCAGGGACAACGCCACCTCACTGCCCGGTACTGCCTCCTCCTCGAGCCACCAGGAGAAGTCCGGATGCACGGTCACCTCGAGCGGCTGGTCGACGACCATATCGCCGAGCCGCGGGCCGACGCTGGCCCGTCCGACCACGGACAGCACGGTCGACGGTTCGGCGGCCAGCGCCCACTCCAGCGCCGCGGCGAGGTCCCGGGAAAGATCACCCGAATGGGTCTGCACCTGCATGCCCAGCAGCACCGATCCGTCGGATCGGGTCAGCGCCGCCGCAGCGCCGGGGAGCACGCTGGCCAGAGTGACGGACCGGTCTGCGACATCGGTAACAGTCGGCAGCAACGTCAGCGGCGCCGATGCGGACGGGACGAACTCCCGCAGCGCGATCAGCTCGGTTTCCGCAGCCAGACCGGCGAACGGCCGCGTGATGATCATGTCGGCGGCGTCGGCGGCCCCGTGGCAGGCCTTGTACCGCTTGCCCGATCCGCACGGGCAGGGCCGGCGCGGGTTCTCGGTGGACTCATCCGCGGTCGACGCTGTCGACGTTGTCAACGTCCCGGACGCCCGTCGTTGGGTCTTCTTGGACACCGGGCCACGGTAGCCGACCCGCCGGGTGGGATGGTCCATGCGCGGGTCCGGCGGTCGACCGCGGCCGCCGCTCGGGTCAGCCCGCGGTCGCACCGCCACCGGGCAGAGGCGAGACGGGCCCAGACGAGGCGGGCAGCGACGAGCCGGCCGGGGCGGGGGTGGCTGGCGACGTGACCGGGTATCGCGTCGGGGGTAGCGGCCGGGTCGGTTCGGGTGCCTGCACGACCCATCTGGTCGGACGCAACCGCGGACCGTCGATCAACCGGGCGAACCGGCGCAGCACCAAGGCGCCCAGCCCGGCCACCGCGGCCGCCGACACGTCGACGGCGATGTGCAATTCGACCGTGTCGGCGATGGCCTGCAGGCTGCCACCCAGCCCGCGACCTAGCGTCACCACCACCAGCACGGCGTTGACGACCCAGCTCGACCACCACAGCAGCACCAGTCGGGAGGCTGCGGCCCGTGGCCTGGCGTCGTCGCGCGGGCCCAGCAAGGTGTCGATCTCGACCAGGATCTGCCCGGCGCCGTAGGCGTTCCATCCCGGCACCAGGAGCCTGGCCGCCACCGCGCCCGCGCTCCGCGACGGGGCTCGTCCGGCCGCCACCGCGGCCCACCGATGGGTGCGGATCAGCGCTGTCACCGCGATCGCGACGGTCAGGATCGCGCAGGCCAGCGCCGCGACGCTCAAGGCCGCCACCAGGGCATCGCTGGTGGCCACCTCGGTGGCGGACAGCACCTTGCTCCGTCCGTCGATCATCAGCAGGAACCGCCAGAGTTCCGCTCCAGCGGCCACCAGCGCCGCCGCTGCGGTCAGCCAGCCCAGCCAGGCCCCGCGCCGCAACAGCCGCGACGGGGCCGGACCGGCCGGTTCGGGCCCGGTCGGAGCTGGACTCCAGACCACCGCCGGGAACCCCCACCGCGGATGACCGAAGCGGTAGGAAGGGGTTTCACCCGGCGATGCCGGCGGTGGATTGCGCGCGCGCGCCGGCCGGATCGCGCCGGGCGGCGGGTGGGCGACCCATCGCTGCAGCGGCAGGACGGCACCGCAGGCCACGCAGGTGAAGTGCCCGGGTGGCACCGGCGGCTGGACGAGATGGCAACGCAGGCAACGGACGCCCTGCACGGGAGAGCGCCGCGCGGCGGGGTACGGCTGCAGCTGCCGTGGATTGCTCACCGGATGGACCCTCGACCGGCCGGTACCGAGTTCCTGCTGCGGAGCGCCGCCGGAAACCGCGTCATCGCCGGATGCTCAGATCACCTGGGGCGCAGCGTCGCGCTCAGCGACCAGTGGGCGCCCGCTCGCCGCCCACACCGACATGCCGCCGGCGACGTTCACCGATTCCCAGCCCTGTGAGTTCAGATACGCCGTCACCCGGGCCGACCGGCCGCCCGATCGGCAGATGACGTACACCGGGTCGCCGTCCGGCACCTGGTCAAGGCGCTCGGCGAGGGTCGTCATCGGCACGTGAACGGCGCCAGGAGCGTGTCCGGCCGTCCATTCGTCGTCTTCCCGGACATCGAGCAACACGGCGTCGGCCGGTACCTCTGCGACGGTCACCTGCGGGATCTGCGGGGTACTCACTCCGCCATCTTTCCACCGACCGTCACCGGGACGGCCCGATCCGGCGGCGGCACCCCCGCGGACGCCGCTCAGCTGCACCGAAGTGTTAACACGGCCGATGCAAACAGGACGGCAACATCGGCCAGGATGACGCGAGCGTTGTCAGCGAACCGTGCGCCGGCGTAGCCACCCCGCCGGCCGGGTGAAGGAGTGATCATCATCGACACCTACGACCTCGCCGTCATCGGCTCCGGTCCGGCCGGTCAGAAGGCGGCCATCGCGGCGGCCAAGCTGGGGTACCGGGCCGCGATCGTCGACCGCGGCGACATGTTGGGCGGTGTTTGCATCAACACCGGGACAATCCCGTCCAAGACCTTCCGCGAGGCGGTGCTGTACCTGACCGGGCTGAACCAGCGCGAGCTCTACGGCCAGGCCTACCGGGTCAAGCAGGACATCACCATCTCCGACGTCTCCTCCCGGATCCACCATGTGGTGGCCCGCGAGATCGACGTGATCCGCAATCAGCTGTCGCGCAACCACGTCGCCACCCACATCGGCACAGCCCACTTCCTGGACCCGCACACTGCTGGCCGTGGTCGGCGACCACGGCCAGCAGAAGAAGATCGCCGCCGACAAGTTCGTGATCGCGGTCGGCACCCGGCCGGCCATGCCGGACACCGTGGACTTCGACGGCGCGACCATCGTCGACTCCGACCAGATCCTCGGGCTGGACAAGGTGCCGTCCTCGATGGTGGTCGTCGGCGTCATCGGCATCGAGTACGCC
>Ga0209584_10000402_pt1 | contig 13215 bp, 19 predicted proteins | sample NGEPerD_FD_184507 | JGI IMG/M metagenome (GOLD analysis project Ga0209584, IMG submission 184507) | Arctic peat soil microbial communities from the Barrow Environmental Observatory site, Barrow, Alaska, USA - NGEE PermafrostAB12-D... | ecosystem: Environmental > Terrestrial > Soil > Wetlands >...
TGTCTGAACCATGCCCGCTCGGGTGGGCCTGAGCGGGTGAACGTTCCGCATGAGGAAGGGTGAGGCGCCGTGACAATCACGCCGGTCAACACCACCGGGGACGGGAGGACCGTGGACCCGTCGTTAATCGTCCGGGACGCTCCGGCCCGGCCACCCCTGCCGCACTACCGCGGTTCCGTGATGTCGGTGACGGAAATCGGTGGAGGCCATCATGAACCGGAACCCCGGGCGGCGAGACCGGCTGCGCCGCAACGGTGGTGGCCGTCTCCGCAGGCACGGTGGATTCGTTCCGGCAGCCGGGGGGAAAGCGTTGCAGCGGATTCGACGCGGATTTCTGCGGCCGTTGCTCGGCGCCCGGCTGCCCGCCAACGGTATGTGATATGTCTCCCCTTGACCGGCCGCGGTGATCTTGATCTACTGCCCTGCGGACACGATGACCGCGGGGTGAACCATGCCTGATCCGGATGCTGCCTGCGCTTTCGCGGGCCGGGTGTCGACAGTTGCTCTGCCGTCATCTTTTCCGTCGCGCGGCCCCGCGAACGATCCACCTCCTGCGGCGATCCGGGCCGGCAGCGCCGGGCCGATGCTCATCGGGCGGCTCCCGTCGGTGGGGGTCGGGGATGACGGTGCATGCCGGTGGCCCGCCACCCGGCGAGGACAGCGCCCAGTCGCTGGTCGACCTGCGCTGCCTACGTGGCCGCCCACGTGACGATCTGCCCATGAGCACGACGGGCAGGCGCATCCTCACCGCCAAAACCATGGCCCTGGCGATAATGGCCATCGTGTTCGCGGTCGTTGCCGTCTGGCATCGTCGTCGCCTGGACGCCGGGACCGCGGAACACCGCAGCCACTCCCCCCTCGTCAGGCCCAGCTGGTAGGAGCGGCGCTATGACCAAGAAACGGACGCCGAGCCAAAGGGACGAGACAGCATCATCACCCCGGGTTGGGCGGCCTCGTACTGGGCGAGAACATCGGCGGAGATCCGGCCTCGATGTGACACGGCGACGCCATGGGCAGCGGCCCACTAGCGGCCGCGCAAAGCTGGGCGGCCTGAACAACCATGACGTTGACCTTCAGTTCTTGACTTTTGTTACGACTCATCCTCGCCGGTGCACTGGTCGGCGCACCAGGGGTGCTAACCGGTCAGTTCGTGGGGGCGAATGGTCGCGACGCCGTACGGGTATCTGCGCGGCAGTGCCGTGCTCGGCCTCCGGGCGGTGAACCACCTTGTCACGCTCTGCGGGGAGGACAGGGCGGGAGTCCTTGGCGCACAGTCAGCGCTTTAACGCACACAGAGCCCGTCTGCTGGGTCCGTTGCACGCAGGACCCCCATCACCGTTGAAGAGGCACGGCTAGCCCTGAGCTCCGTGCTCGGGTTCCGGACTATGTAGGGGGGGCCGACGCCTCTGACCCCTATATCAGCCCGATCTTCGCTGATCTGAGGGGATTGCCTCCGCTCCTCATCCAGGTCGGTTCCCACGAGGTCCTCCTCAGCGACGCGCTCCGGCTCGCCGAACGGGCAGCCATCTCCGATGTCACCGTCACGCTCGAGGTCACCCCAGGCGTCCCGCACGTCTTTCAAGCGTATGCAGGCCTCCTCGATGAGGCAGGAGCGGCGCTCGACAGGGCATCAGACTTCTTGGAGGCTCAACTCGCCCACTAGCCGAGCCACGCCCCGACAGGAGTTCGACATGAGCGACTGGAACACGAAGATCATCGCGGAGTTCCGAGCGAACGAGGGAAGGGTTGGCGGGAACTTCGAGGGCGCTCCGATCGTCGTGGTGCATCACCGCGGCCGCAAGAGTGGGCGCGAGTACATCAACCCGATGATGTACCTCCCGCACGACACCGAGCAGGACATCATCTACGTCTTCGCGACCAAGGCAGGAGCACCCAGCAACCCCGACTGGTACCACAACCTGACCGCCGCCGGTGACGGCAGTGTCGAACGCGGAACCGAGACCTACGAGGTGACCGTCCGCGACCTGACCGGTGCTGAACGCGACCGCATCTACGCCGAGCAAGCGCGCCGCTATCCAGGCTTTGCCGGCTATGCGCGCCAAACCGCCGGAGTCCGCACCATTCCTGTGCTCGAACTCACGCGGGCGTAGCCCAGGTCCCTAGGACCGAGCGAGAGCGCCAGATCTGTTCGGTCCCGAACCGTCGCTGCCCCTTCGACCGCAGCCCGGGCACGGCCATGGCGAGGCTCCGAAGATTCGGATGATCGTGGCGCGGGCCTGCGCGCCTCGGCGCAGGGCCGACCGATGTGATCATCGTGAGGTTCGCGGGGCGCGGGTTGCAGCTGCACCCGGACAAGACGCGACTGATCGAGTTCGGGCGGCACGCCGCCCGGAACCGGGCCGCGCGGGGACAGGGCAAACCGGAGACGTTCGACTTCCTGGGCTTCACGCACATCTGTGCGACGTCCAAGAACGGGCGGTTCTGGCTCAAGCGCATCACGATCTCGAAACGGATGCGGGCGAAGCTACGCGAGGTCAAGGACCAGCTCAAGCGTCGCCTGCACGAGCCCATCCCGGTGCAAGGGCGGTGGCTGCGCAGCGTCTTGCAAGGTCATTTCGCCTATTACGCCGTGCCCGGCAACTCCGACGCGGTGGCGGCCTTCCGGTTCCAAGTGACGCGACAGCGGATCACCGGCAGCCTGCCGTGCTTCGTTCACTGGTTCAATTCAAGGCGCTGCGGCGCCGCAGCCAGCGCACGCGGTTGAACTGGGAACGGATGAACCGTCTCGCGAAACGATGGCTACCACCCGCCCACGTGAAGCACCCCTTCCCTGAAGTGCGCTTCGCCGCCAGAACCTGAGGCAGGAGCCCAGTGCGGTAGTTCCGCACGCTGGGATCTGTGCGGGGGGCCGCCCGCAAGGGCGGTCCCTACCGCGACCACTTTTCCAGGATCCGAAATACCGGATTACTGAATCAGCAAACGAAGATGGATTTAGCACCTTGAATTGAACACCATTCCCACGGCGCGCCTGCCGAGCATTTCATGGAATGGGACGGCACATTGGTGGTGCTTGCAACACCGCCAATGAGTGGCGCCCTCTGGGATGATTCCAGGAAGCGGGTGGAACGGGAGGTGAAGTGGTTCGCCGTCATCATCCCTGACCCAGATCATGACCCTGTCTCCCGCGCCAAGGTGATCTCGGTCGACGCCGAACGGGTGGCCGAGGACTTTTCGGTAGTCGCTCGTGTCGGCCTCTTCGAACAAGTCCGACTTGCCTCTTGGCAATCAACGCACGATACTGTTGGGCCCGTGATGGCCTGGCCAGTACGTCGGAAACCTTAGACAAGAGCAAAAGACAGGAGTGGCCACAGCCCCTGCTGTGACAGCTGTCAGAGCAGGGAAAACCCTTTGGCCATGATGACGAGTCCACCGGCAAATGCGAATCCCACCATCAACTGACCAGCCCTTTCGACTGACACGTGTCGGCTCAGTACCCGGCCGAACATGGCCCCCACAACGAGCCCGGCACCGCACGCCAAGAACTGTTCCCAGCTCACCGCGGGAAGCCCGCCCTTGACGAGGATCGTTACCCCGTTAACGATGGCAAAATACAGCTGAATCGTTCCGACGAAGCTGTGGTGCTCCCATCGCGTAGCTCTCGCGTATAGGGTAACCGCGGGCCCGGCCACCCCGGCAGTGACATTCATAAAGCCCGACGCCGCACCCGCTCCGATAGTCAAGCCCACGCTGGGCCGAAGGACCACTCGCCGGGCGATGGTGACCAACAAGAGCGCAACCACGACCAGGCCACCGACGATGACATACAAGACAGCCACACTGACCTGTTTCGCCACCCACAGTCCTAGCGGAATACCGGCGAGCGCAGGAAAGGCCAGCGTAAGCGCTCGCCGTAAATCGATATTCCGATGGGTCTGCGACAGCACGACCAAAGAAACCGCCAGATTCAACACGTTCGATACATGAACTCCGTCAGTCGGTCCGAGAACCAACACCAGCAGAGGTGATGCCACCAAAGCGAAACCGATCCCAGTCAGACGCTGGGTGCATGCGCCCAAGAGCACCGCCACAGCTAGATGACTGATTCCAAGCTGTGACGGGTGTGACGGGTGTGACGGGTGTTGATGACGTGACATGAGGGCGAGGGTGTCCAGGATCGACGTTGCTAACCCAAACGTCGAGCAGGAGGCCCGCGTGGACGCCGATCTGAACACCCTCGTGACCGCACTGTACGTGCAGGTCGATGACCTGCTGAAGGCCAACCCCGACCGTGTGCCGTGGCGTCCCCCGGTGGGCATCAAGCCCCGGATCAGCGATGCCGAACTGGTGACACTGGCTGTGGCGCAAGCCCTTCTCGGTTTCACCAGCGAGGCCCGCTGGCTGCGGTTCGGCCGCAGCCAGCTCCAAGACTTGTTCCCGTACCTGCCCGGGCAGTCCGGGTACAACAAGCGGCTGCGCAAGCTGGTCGGCACCCTGAGTTGGCTGATCCGCGCGCTGGGCACCCGGACCAGCATGTTCAGCGACGACGTGTGGATCGCCGACTCCACCCCCGTGGAGTGCGGCCGATCCCGGGAGACCGCCAAGCGTTCGGATCTGGCCGGCTTCGCCGAGTACGGGTACTGCGCCTCGCACAGCCGCTACTTCTGGGGCCTGCGGCTGCACATGCTGTGCACGCTGCACGGACTGCCGATCGCGGCCGCTGTCACCGGCGCCAAAGCCGATGAACGCCAAGTGCTGCTGGGCATGCTCGACGACGCCGACCTGGCCCACCAGATCGCCGGTACCACCCTGATCGCGGACAAGAACTACTACGGCCAGGAATTCGAAACCACCCTCACCGCAGCCGGTATCGACCTCCTTCGACCCACTCGCAAGGGCGAAAAGACCCGCCCAGGTGGACAATTCTTCAAACCACTGCGGCAAAATGTCGAATCGGTGTTCGACACCTACAAAGGCCAGCTCGACCTGGAACAGCACGGCGGACGAACACCAGCCGGCGTACTCACCCGGATCTGGCAACGCGTCCTGGCGCTCACTGCCGCGGTCTGGCACAACGACAACATCGGCGCACCCATCAAGCGCTCGCTGATCGCTTACGACCACTGACCCCTTGGAATCAGTCATCTAGGAGAATGAGTCCCCCGGTCTGCGGCACGACCCGGACTCTACTCACTGACCCGCCGTGAATATCAGCGGGACTGAAGCCAGCATGAGAACGACTTCGGTGGCTCCGACCGTCATACGTCTGGGCCAATAGGCTGCGCGCCACTATGTCCGTGCTAATTAGCTGCGCCACCGTCAAGAGTCCCCGCGCCACTGTCAATGATCGCCAGTGCTGAGGAACGAGATTGGCGGCTGTCGGTCCGGTCGTACAGCTCGATGACGGCTTGGGTCAACGCGGCCGCGACGGTCAGTTCGGTGTCCCGGTCGGGGTGGTTGATCCAGCTCACGGTGGGCCACGCCCAGATCGTGGGGACACCGGCCCTGGCCATCTGCCGCATCTCGGTCGGCAGCAGGTAGGGGGTGGAAGGGAGAACCCCAAGCAACTGATCCAGGGGCTGACAGCGCTGCGAGGTCGGGCGTAGCGTTCCTCGTTGGCGGGTCCGGTTAGTCGCTTGTCCGGACAACCCGCCCCCTTCGCTCCGCCCGAGTTACCGGGCATCACCGCTACTACGAGGCGGTCGGTTCCCCTGCCATCGGTACTCTCCCCCTCGCAGGTTGACGCAGATGGGAGCCGTTCCCAAGGGGTCACGTTGCGAGCCGCTACACGGCACAGAGCCGGGCTTGGTGCACACCGAACCAAACCCGGGATGCTGCATCGCATGACCAATGGGCTCACACTGGTTGCAGCATCGTCCTTCTCCCGGTGGTCGGTGGAATCCTCTTAATGACGGCCGCGGACCGGCAGCGGCTGGGTGCACCCGTCGGGCGGTACTACGTTGAAGCCGCAGCGCCGTGTACGGGCAGATCGCGGAGAAAGTCTCGGTAGGCCGTGCGTGTGTTGACCGTCGCTGATCCTGCCGACGAAGGCTTCGTTGAGGATGCAGATCGATTTTCGCTGTTTCTTCGGCACCGTGACGGCTTGGTCGTCAGGGTGACGGTCGTCCGGCATGAGTAACACGGGTTTCGTCTGCATGGTGACGGGTAGCGCAGGGCGTGGCATGGCCCGGCGGAGAGGATGGTTTGATTACCCAATACGAGATCCCCATTCATCGTTTGCGGGCAACCGACGGCCCTCACCGAAGCTACGAACCGGTTATCTCACCGCCAAGGCGCCCGACCGAACAACCGAGGCCCTGAGCCGCCCGCCAGCTCCGCTGCTGCGCTGATCTCGTCGACCGCCGCGGACCAACACTGCCCCAGCCATCCCGCGATGCCTACAGCACGCTCAGGGCCGACCACGCCGGCGTCGACAAGTGCCACCACGAGAATGTGAGCGCGCCGCGTCACGTCGGCGTGCTCGGGACCCAGGTACGCGCGCGCCGCCGCAGTGCGCACCACGAGGTGCACCCGCTCCTCGCGGTCGATCGCCAGCCCGTCGAACGTCAAAGCGCCGTACAGCGGGCAACACAGCGGCTCGTCGAGCAACATCTCCCGGGCCGGCACCCGGAAGTGCGTCACCGGCGCCGCACCCGAACCCGTGCCCACGACGGTCATCTTCTCCACGTCTCCCAGGCCCATGACTACATAATACATCTATTCATGTGTTACGGATATGCCCTGCTCAAGTTTGCTCAGGTTTTCTCCGCCGGGACTTGCGTGTACCCCAGCGGTACATGTACCCTAGAGGTACACCGAGAGGGAGATGGTCCCTCACCGAGAACGGAGACATCATGAGCCACAACACCTCAGGCATCCAGACCCTGGCGGCGACCGTCATCGTCAGCGGCTCCCAGCTCGTCAAGATCGACACCCACGGCACCGGCGGCCGCGGCTCCTACATCTCGCTGTCCACGCCCCACGTGATGGTCACCGTGCACGACACCCGCGCGATGCAGACCTAGGCCACCATCTGGGCCGACATGAAGGGGGACGCCACCTTCCTGCCGGCACAGCGGCCGGTCGAGATCGAGAAACTGGCCCACGTGATGCCCGGACTGGTCATCGCCGCCTACGGCAAAGACCAGACCCGCGGGGTCTACCGCCCCGACCGCCGCGAGATCGCGATCCGCGTCGGGTACGTCACCTGGATCGTCACCGACAAGCAGGCCTACGACTGCGTGGCCAACGCCTGGGACACCGCCCAGCAGATGAGCCACCTCGTGCTACCCACCACATGACCCAGCGGACCCTGCCGCCCATCAGAAAGTTGTCCACAATTCCGCTGCGACCGCCCCCAAGAGACCGGTGACCACGCGACGATCCCCCACGACATCACGCCCCAACGAACAGGAAAGGGACCGATCCATGTACACGCTCACCAGCACCGCCGGCCTGAACACCAGCGTGCCGACCATCGCGCAAGCCGCGGCCGCGCTCGCCCAACACCTGCACGACATGACCCCCGACGGCCCCGTGCACTGGACCATCACCACCCCCTTCGGCACCACCCACACCGGTCACCTCCGGCTCAACGGGCTACCCGACCACGGGTTCCTCGCCGACACCATCACCGAAATCACCGACAACCTGCGCAGCGACGCCGAACAAAAGCACCTCGGCGGCTGAACAACACCACCACCCACCCGGGGAGCTCGAGCAAAGGAAACCCGACACCAACATGACCACCGCACCCCCCAGCACCGAGCCGGCCGCCGGGCTCCTCACCCGCGTCGCCGACACCCGCACGGCGCAGGACAGAGCCGCAGCCGTGCACGACCAAGCCATCCGCGACGCCGCGGCCGCCGGACACCCCCTGACCAGCATCGCCAGCACCCTGGGCGTCACCAACCGCAAACGCCTCTACACCGTCCTCAGCCGACCCCCCGCCGACCACCCCGGCCCACCACCACCGACACCGGTGGTGTTCCTCCGCGGCGCCGGTGCCACCACCACCAGCTGGCAGAACATCGAAACCGCCATGCACACCAGAGGATTGAACACCGTCCGGGACCGCCAACACGCCTGGAACCTCGCCCGCGCCGGCACCCCCGTCATCTTCGTCGACTTCTCCGCCGGATCCCGCGAAGTGACGGTCGGCAGGGTCAAGGCTCGGTGGACAACCACCGCAACCACCCGCCCACTGGCACAACTACTCCCCCGCGCCGAACGCGAACGACTCGCCGCAGAAGGCGCGACATGGTTGGACACCCCAGTCACCACCGAAGACCGACACGCCGACCTGCCACTCGCCGACCCCGGCACAACAACCCGCCTGCCCAACCAGTCGATCGACCCCGATCAACTCGCCACAACAGTCATCACCCAACTCCAATAAGCCACCCGCTGATGCTCGAAAGACCTCGCAGAGCAAACGGATACGGGGGGCAACCTGGCGGGCGTGATTCGCTGTCGCTTCGGTCAGTATTCGTTGGTGTGCAACGCCACCGGCCACCGCTGCGTGTCAAGGGAGTGGGCAGGTCTCACACACCCACATCGCTCGGCGGACGACGAACCCAAGCTCCTCGGAGACATAAGCGGGAACCCAGCACTCGGTCAGCTGTTCATTCGCTGTCGGTGTTCGGCAAATGTCGCATGGCACCGGATCCTTGGCGTGCAGGAGGAACCAGTCCAGCAGTTGTTCGCTCATATTGCTACCCTTCCGGCCGCGGTCGTGAACTACGACGTACGCAGGGGAAACCGTCCACTCTGGACTTGATTCGAGCAACGATCCAAGTGCGGGCGTGTGCGCGACACACCAACGGAACGTGTCGCACGTAGCCCCATGGACCCACCAGTGCACGACAGCCGACTTACCCCGACAGGAGGGCAACGAGGTCGGGACCGTATAGCTCTTACTGCCGCTCACTTCTGTCGCGTCGAAGACGAGATTGGCCCATCGGGCGTTAGCGAAAAGCGCAAGTCTCGTTGTGTCGGCTCCCCCAATGGCTCGCAACGGAAGGGGATCATCGATCGTCCCTGCACCGCCAGCGGTGACGAGGCCCGAGGTTCGTGTCCGTAGCGTTCACGGCGTGGGTCGCGTCGGCCCAGCCAATGATGCGTCGACCTCTTGACGCCCCTGCCTCGGTGGTTCGGACGCATCGGGGTCGTCCCACCACCCGCAGGGGCACTGCTCGTAACTCCCTTCGCCCACGGGCGTGATGTCAGCCCAACACTCGTCGTCCTCGTGACATGACCGCACGTGCCCACAGTTCCCGCACGAGGATTCCGTCACACCGGCCCTCTGCCCCGCGTCGATCAGTGACAGCATCGCCCGGCCGGCGACTTCGGCCGATGCCATTCCCTTCTTGTAGGGATTGGCCTCTCCCTGCCTGCCGGCGGAGACCCAGCTGGCTGACAGTCCATGTCCCCGAACGTGTGCGGCGTTGTCCGGGTCGCCCCAGACAGCTTCCGACGCTGTCCTGTAGGCCAAGTTCATGGGGCCACGCAGAGCATCCATAGTCGCTGCGTCGTCGGCCCGGCCGAACTCTGCGCACAGCCTGTAGGCGAGGCCCCGGACATCGATGACTTCGTCGTAGTCCATCGTGAAACTCCTCCAACACATAATAGCTCTGTTACATAATAGACCTATTAGACAATAGCGCAAGGATCAGCGCAGGTCAGAGGCTATTCGTTTGGGCCGCGTCGTTGAGGCTCATCCTGCACCAGCCGGAGACGGCCCTGCCCTTGAGGTTGAACACACCGGCAATCCCACAGGGCTATCCCCTGCTCTTATGTGCCGATGTCTTGCCGTGATGGAACAAGGCCAAGGTTCGAATCAATCTGTGGGTGCGATTCCCTGCTTGACCGCGACGCGGAGCGCCGCGACGACCGCTGCGGTGCGGGTGACTTTCGCGGTGGTGCCGGCTACGTCGTTGATGATCGCGTCGACCAGCGCCAACTCGGCGGCCAGGAACCTCGGCGTCAACGGCACGGAGTCCGCCGCGATGCGTCGTCCTCTGGGCGCCCGTGCCTCGGTGGCCACTTGGCGCTGCAGCTCGGCGTGCACCTCCCCAGGGTGGTCTTGGCAGGTCCACGCAACGATCTGGGCGTAAGCGGGGCGCTCCACCAATGGACCGAGCAGATCTCGAACCACGGCCTCGTACAACGGGCGCGGTACCCGGACGGCCACAACCGTTGTCGGTCCCTCGGTGGCGCCGGTCGCGGGCGCTCTTTCGATCGCCGTCGGCGCCGCTATCTGTCGCTTTTCGGCCGGACCGTCGGCCGCCGGTTGGCGTTCAAGAACCACGCCATCAGTTGGTTCGCCGCGCCGTTCGGCCGGCGTCCGGGCAATGCCCGCGGGTACGACCGACAGCGGTGGTGGTGGCAGCAGATCGTCGATCTCGTCATCGAGCCGGGAAGGGTCAAAGGCCGCTCGCCGGGCGGTCATGAGGTGACCCCCACGGCCGGCTCCGGCTGGTGCCGCCCTTCGTGCTCACCGACGCGCGTCAGCAGTTCCCGGGCGAGTTGCTGATAGTCGTTGGCCAGCCCGGAGGCATCCCGCGACCACAGGGTGTCCTCTGCCCTCCCCCACGAACCTTCGGACAGCTGTTTGAGCCGGCCCCGAACGCCGTGGCGGGTGGCTGCGACAAGCTCGACGGGGGTCAGGTGCCGGGCTCGTAGGTCAACTGCGGCGGCCTTGTCCGTGCGGATGAGGGCTTCGAACGGTGCGGCCCCGGAGCCCTCAAGCATGGCCTGGATGTTGGCCAGGACCTGGGCGTTGCGGACGTTTGCGCGCGGGTTGACGTTGAACAGCACCACACCGAGCAGATCGATGGCCGAGCCGCGTCGACGAGCACGCAGGTAGCGGTTGGCGAGCAGCTCGACACCCTCGAGGGAGGCGTCGTCGTCACATGAGGGCACCAGTAGATAGCGGGCGGTGTCGAGCAGCGCATCGAGCATCGGTGCGTCGCCGGGCCCGGAGTCGATGAGCACGAGTGCATATCGTTCCTGCGCGCACAGATCAGCCAGGGTCGCCGCCAAGTTCGCCGCGATGTCCAGCCCGGACGACGATGCGGTGGCAACCATCGCGCCGACGGTGGCCAGGTGCGGACCACCCGGCACGATGTCCAACCCGGGACGGACATCACGCACCGGGGTGAGGGGTTGTGTGTACTGAAGCGCCATGGCCAGGCTCTGACCCCGATCGCCGTCGACGCCAAGGTCACTGCGGGTGACATTGCCTTGCTGGTCCGCGTCGACGATCAGTACCCGGCGTTCGGGGCCGGCGAGCATGCCGCCGATAGCGGCGACGATCGAACTCTTGCCGACGCCGCCCTTCTGATTCGCGACCAGCACCGTGCGAGCTAGACGCGGGTCCATATCAGACATAACCACTCCCACCGGATAGCACCGAATACAGCAACAACGCAGTGGACTGTAAGGAGCGCAGTGCGTGTTGCTGGGAGGCGCGCCGTATTGCGCGCTAAAGCTGCGACGTAGCGAGCTATCTATGGGGCCAGCGAGCACAACGGCGGTGCGCAAACGATGCCTCAGAGGAGGTGCTGTATAGCACCACAGCTAGCACGCCATATTGCACACGTTGACCGCGCGATATGGCGTGCTAAGCCGGGCATGTGATGGTGTGCGGTATTGCGCCGAATATCGCGTCGAGTGCCTCGGGTGCTCCCCAGCCCGGGGCACTAGAAGCGGTGGCGTAGGAAGTCCAGCGTCGAGGCGGTGGCCTGGAATCTCCACCCGTACTGGTCGGTGCCCATGTACTCGGTGGCCATGGCGCGGCCGAGAGCGTCGATCGCGGCCGTCTCGCCGCCGGCGTAATAGGCATCGAGGATGTCGCTCATCGCGTCACCGGTGAGGTGCCAGTCGATGTTCCGCGGCTTGACGGCGCCGGGTTGGCTGTCGATGACCGGCCCGGCAACGCCTTTGAACCGCACGGTCGCCCCGTTGTTCCGCATACGGGTGTCGCGCCGGTGGTTGACTCGGCCGCGCCGGTAGGTGGGGGAGTCCCGGTGCTGTCTCACGGCGTCGGTGAAGGCCTGCGCGGCGTCTCCTCTGACGGGGACGTGGTCGTTGTGCGCCCAGCGGCGGATGGTGCGTTCGGAACGTCCGGTGAGCTCGGCGACGGCCCGGGTGCCGCCGAGCTCGGTGACCTGGTCACGGATGTTCGCCGACGGCGGCCCAGATCTGGTCAGGCCACGCCCTATCAGCTCGGCGACCGGAGCAGTCGCACGCCGGCGGGCCATCACTGGTCACCGAGCTTCGGAACGAGGGGGAGGAGCCCAGCGAGCCTGCCCGCGGCCAGCACCCGACCGATCTCATCGCTCATGGGCGCGCTTCGGCTGATCTTGAACTGTCCGAGCCCGTCGCCGAGCCGCAGCGGCGCGGGCAACACAGCCGCGGGGTCGGGCTCGTCGGACAGGTAGAACACCTCGTCGGTGGAGATCGCCACCGGCCAGCTGTCGGTCTGTTCCCCGGCCCGCCGGAGTTTGCGCAGCAGGTTGACGTTCGCGGTCGACACGATCGCCAGCCGCCAGTCCGGCCGGTACAGCGGACTCTTGGCCTTGCCGTCATCGACCCTGGCGAGCCGCCCGACGGTGCGTTTGTAGACCTCCTTGACGGCCCGCAACACCACCGCGGCGTCGGTGTCGCCGGCGGCGGCCGCCGTCATCATCGCGGTCCGGGCGTCCCTGACGACCTGGTACCACTGGTCGAAGTAGCGGCGAGTCGTCCCGGCCCACGTGTAGGCCTCCAGGATCTCCGGTTGCTGGCCGAGTTCCTCGGTGAGGTACCGGAGCACCGGAGTCGGGTACCAGGCGGTGGTGCCCGGGAGTTGCCCCGCGGGCCGGGTGATGTCTGGTAGCCGCCAGTCGTCGGCATCACCCGGTTTGATCCGCCACAGCCCGGCGATCTTCGGGTTGAACGGTGTTCCGTCACGGTGATACTCCGGTGCTCCGACACCGACCTCGGTGGCGCCCTGAGCGGCCAGGTACATGGCGTTGGCGTCGTAGGCGTGGATCCATCCTCGTTGGCCCTCGCCGCCGTCGGCGCGCCGGCACCAGAGGATCGCCGTGTTCGGCACCCGGCCGGGGTCACGCAGCATCGGCGGTGGGGGAGCGACGTACTCGGTGGCCGCGAGCGGTGCCCGACCGGACGTCGCCCGCGGTGACCGCAGCTGGCGCAGCAACGTCAACCCGGTGGATCCACCGCCGGCCATCCATGTCACGCCCAGGGCGTCGG
>Ga0209584_10000404_pt1 | contig 13207 bp, 9 predicted proteins | sample NGEPerD_FD_184507 | JGI IMG/M metagenome (GOLD analysis project Ga0209584, IMG submission 184507) | Arctic peat soil microbial communities from the Barrow Environmental Observatory site, Barrow, Alaska, USA - NGEE PermafrostAB12-D... | ecosystem: Environmental > Terrestrial > Soil > Wetlands >...
GTCCCCATATCAGCTAGATACCATCAAGAACCGAGAATGCCGGGGCCCTGCAGGGCGGCCGCAGCCAGCAGATTCGGTTCGTTGAAAACCGCGCGACGCACTGGACGAGCATGCGCGACGGTCCTGGCGATGGCGTCCAGCAGGCCCGACAGGTCCTGCACGGCGCGGGCCAGCCGACCCCGACGACGGCCCCGCCGGCGGATCGCGAACCCCGGCGGCGGCGAGTTCGGCGGCCTTGGTCTGTGCCCGGTGACCGGACTCACACCGGCAAGCGACGACGAGCACGAACCAACAGTTCACCCCGACACCAGGCACCTCCAGTTCCACCGGGCGCACGCAAGATTTGGGTTCGTGGGCGCTAGCACCAAGCAATGGCAGCGCACGTAAGGCTTGGTTCGCCTATGACCCTCGGTCACGAACTACCCTCCTAATCGGGTATTGCGATTGATTTTCGAACAACAGCTCCGGTTGCCTGAGAGAGCCTTTCCCGAAAAGCGTAAGTCACGTCATCCCATCTCTTAAGCCTATTCATGTCCAGACCACTGTGTTCGCTACCCTCATTACTCATAAGAAGGTTGTCGAGAACGTCCACATCGTTGTCATCACTCATTAGGGCCGAGAAGTAGAGAACTGTCGCCAGATCCATTACAGCGTGCCAGTGTTGGCGAGCACTCATTTCTTCGAGGGTCGCGCCCCCATGGACTGGCTGTGACTGCTGAGCAGTTGTTGCCGCCGTCTTATCAGGGTCGAAGTGGACCTGCAGGCGAAGCTCGATCGCCTCGCCCTCCGTTCGACATTTGACATAGGTCTCGTCGAGTGCCGACTTCGCCTTTGCCTGTTCGCCTTCACGAAATTGGCCTCGCAAACGTTTTCGCCGATAAACTGCCGATTCAAATCTCAGCGACTGCGCTACAATAGCCATTTCAGACGCAAGATCAGCGCGAAACTCTACTTGGTGACGGAGATCCCATCTGGTGTTCTTGCGCGTCAGATAGTAGGTGACAAATAGCCCAGCAACGATCACCGGAATCAGAGCCGTTAGTACCGGAGCGAATAGAGCAATCCACCACGGCGTCGGGGCAGCGTTTATGATTGTAGTTAAGTCCATGGGCAACAAGTATGCGTTGAGCGAACTACCCTGTCCACTCGCAGCGCTCAACCCCTGTACCGACATGTGAGCAATTCCAGTTACCAACTCGCAGCATCAGGTCTGCACACTCGCGTCATCACCACGGGGGCTCCCCGGCGATGAGCGGTTCCCGTCGTCGGGTGTTGCCCGTCATTCCCCGATCTCCCTGGCAATACAGCAGACCGCGCTGGAGCCACCTCGGCCTCCGCCGCGTACACGGAGATTGGCGACCGGATTCGACGGAATCGCTCCGGTGCAGTAGCTCTGCGGAGGCGCCGGTAGACTTTCAGAGCTCGATTGAGGCAACCAGGTGGATTAATACTCCTCGGGATGTCGCTCACTGGTTTCGGCGTGATGATCTGGCGCTCAGTCGGTGCTCGTGTCGCGGTGCCTGTGATCGGGGTGTCGGCCCGGCCGGAGCCGGTGCCGGTGCCGGTGCCGGTTCCACCGTAGCGGTCCGGCAGGGTCGAACTGTTCAGGGCCGGCGTGTACCGGTACGACAGGCTGTTCGCCGGTGCCGGTAACCGGGGCACCGACGCTGTCACGCTGCTGTTCGCGGTTCCGCTGCTGGTGATCGCGGTGCTCGGCCACCGGCGCGGATCGCTGCGGTGGCGGCTGATGCTGACCGGGGTGTTGGCGTGGTTCCTGTACGTGTACGCCACGATGGCCGTGGGTGCGGCGTTCAATCCGCTGTTCGCGCTGTACGTGGCTGTGTTTTCGGCGAGCCTGTGGGCGTTCGTGATCGCAGTCAGCACCGTCGACGTGCCCGCCCTGACCGGTCAGTCCCGGCTGCCGCGACGCGCACCGGCGGTGCTGATGCTGGTCAGCGGCGTCGTGACCGCGCTGATCTGGTGGGTTCCGGCGCTGGCCGCGCAGTTCACCGGCACGGTACCGGCCAGGCTGGACAGCTACACCACGCTGGTCACCACCGCGACCCTGATCACCCCCGCGGCGGTCGGGCCGGGGTGCTGATCCTGCGGCGACAGGCATCGGGCTACCTGCTGGCCGTCCCATTGCTGGTCCTGCAGGCGCTGCTAACCCCGATGCTCGCGGCGCAGACCATCAGTCAACTGTCCGACGGTGTCTCGTTAGCCCCCGGGGAGATCGCTGGCCCGCTGGCCGGGTTCCTCATCCTGGCCGTCGCGGCGATCGCGGTACTGGTTGCCACCGCGCGGCGGTGCATGAACCCACGACGGCGGAGCGATCAGCACGACGCGCATGACGCTCCCCGGGCACCCCAAGCCAGCCCGCTGCCGACGGCAGCCATCTGCGGCACAACACCCGACCGCGCGTCATCGCGATGAGACGTCGGCCATTAGGCCCGGACCGACTGCGCCCGCAGCACGCCATTCCCGGCCGGTAACTGCTCGGAGGGGTCGGCATCGCGCCAGCGACGATCAACTCACCACGGTCACCAGCAATAGCGCACCAGACCAGCGAGTCACCCGATACACAACGCACCCTCGCAAACCACAGCGACAGTGTGAACGGTTCAGCAGGACCTGGGGCTTGCCGACCGGATCGACAAACGGAACGCCTCCCTCCGTGGAAGGCAGACTTGTCAATTGCTGGGTCATATTTCGCGCCGATCCGGCTGCATAGCCCGCCCAGTTCGTACCAACACCGTGCGATCGCCGTGACGCGGCTCGTGACGCGAAATGCTGATGGCAATGATGCTGGAGTGGTCAGGAGAGGGTAGTCGCGTTACTGTAGAGGCTGGTGGAGGCCCTAGTATCGAACATGCATAACCCTACGGATCAGAAGGTTGGGGGTTCGAATCCCTCCGGGCGCGCTATTTCCGCAGGTCACAGCCTCGCAAACGATCTTGAGATGTCGCTGACAGCTCAATTGACAGCTACGCGCCAGTAACTGGGCCGTCGGTCGCCGACGAGCGGGCCTGCACCGAGAGCGCCAGTTCTGAGGCATTATCCGAAACCGATTGCGCCGCAACATGGTTGACTAACATCGCAAGACCACGGTCACGCCGTATCCCACAGGTTTCCGTCTTCCAGGGCTTCAACCCTCTGATCGGCCGTCATGGACCTCCGATCGGTCCAGCGCCATTCTCCGTACCGGTCATTGATCGTGCACCGTGACCGCGAGTCGATGCAGGCGGGAGCGTTGGGCGGCGAAGGCCGAACTTGGTCCGATCAGCCGGGAGGACCCGGCTAGTTGGCCCACACCGACGGATCCTTGGCCACGGGGTCCTTGACGCCGACCGGCGATGCGCCCGCTTGGACTGGCAGCTGGTCACGCTGTACCCGATTCGGGACGCCGTTCCACGTTTCGCATGCACGTCACGGAACGAAACGCCGGGCTCGAACCTTGGGCTCAGCATCCGAAGACGGGCGAATCCAACACTGTCAACCTTTGCGCACAAAGGTAGACGGTTTGATCCCTGCGCACGTCAGGTCGTTGCACTGGAGCGGATCCTGGCCTGCGGCGCGACTGCGCGGATCTGGTCGTCGAGACGATCTGGCCAATCATTGAATAGGGAGCTGCCAGGATTTCGAGTCAGCGATCTCTGGGTTATGAGTCGGGCGTTCGGCAGTTCAGCGCGACACACGCGCTCGACATAGCGCGGCTGACGTCCACAAACAGATCTCGGGCAGTCTCATCCGATCACCGCCGAGTCGGCTAGAACCTTGGGGTTCTGGTCACAAATCTGGCCAACACTTCCAAGCCATCTCGTGACCGTGAGCGCCGTTGTGAGCTCGATCATGCCCGGGGCTCATCTGACGGACCGCGACGACAGGACTTGGTGCTGCGACCTCTTGACCCCCCAGTAGAGCTGGAACGGCGTTTCCGCAGCTCAAACCACTTCATGGGCGACACTAGAGGCGAATCGTGCGCGTCACGCACACAGGTAATGTCAGGACTGGTCCCCGCAGTAGTCCCCTGCGACGGGTTTGCGATCAGGCTCGGCCGGCCACATCCGGGCGTCATCGGCGAACGACATCCCGGCCGCCGCGGTCATCCCCTCCCGGTTGCGACGCACCGCCGTACCGGTCCAAACTTCGCCAAACCGGGCCACCATAGGGGCAGGAGCATGACCGCGTGACATCATCTCCGACGCCCGCGACCGAGCCTCCCAACGCGGCGGCACGCTGGCGGACCCGACTGCGCTCGATCGAGGCCGCCGCCATCGCCGGGGTCATCTGCGCCGTCGCATGGTCGATCGGGCTCAAGGGCCTGCTGGCCGCCCCCTCCGTGGATGCCTCGGACGAGGAGATCATTCGTTACTACGCTGACCCCCGACCCGGCCTGTACACCTTTGTGTTGCTGCAATTCATCGTGATCGGGACGATCGCGTTCCTGTGGTTCATCGGCGTTGTGCGGTCTCGGCTCGGGAACGACGAACCGAAGCTGTTCGGAACGGTCTTCCAGGGGGGCGGGATCCTGATGGCCGGGGTCGTGCTCGCCGGAACGGCAGTACTTGCCGCGCCCGCGGTCCTCGTGGAGGCCGGCGGTCGGCTCCCGGATCCCGGAGCGGCATCGTTGACCCGGGCGCTGGCCGTGACACTGCTGTCGGTCTATGCGCCCAGGGTCGCCACCCTTGTCATCTTCTCCACGGCGGCGCTCGGACGCGCCACCGGCGCACTCCCGCGGTGGCTCGTCTGGTTGAGCTACGCAGTCGGCGTCTTCGAGTTCGTGAACGTCACAGTCCCGACGACGACCGTGTACGTGTTCCCGGCCTGGATAGCACTCGTGAGCATCGTCCTGCTCATTCGCCGATCCTGGCACAGCCCAGCCCCACCGTCCGGCTGACAGACACCGTCCCTCGCCCTGCTGACGCGACACTGCAGTGCGCTCGTCAGGCGCAGAAAGCCGAGATCGACGGCGTTCATCACGAGGTCGAGCCATGGCACCGGGCGCTAGCCTCGCAACCTGAACATCCAGTCCAAGGCGAACTTCGCGCGCTTTCCGTAGGGCGGCTGTAGCGCCGCCTGGATCGACGAGAAGCGCCCTTGGCGAAAGACCGGCCGAAGCTTCGAAAAGGTCAAGAAACCCTCGTAGCCGTGATAGTGCCCCATGCCGCTCGCGCCGACGCCGCCGAACGGCAGGCCGTGCTGCCCTACCTGCACGATCCCTTCATTCACGCCGACGCTGCCCGAGAGAACCTCGGTGATGTACCGCTGGGCGAGTCGCTTGTCGTTGGTGAACGGATAGAACGCGAGCGGGCGATCGTGACCTTTGACGTAACCGATGACCTCTTCGGTCTCGCGATACGGCTTGATCGGCAAGAACGGCCCGAAGATCTCCTCCCTCATGATCGTCATCTCGTCGTTCACCCCGAGCACGATCATCCCCGCCATGACGATGTCGATGCTCGGGTCGGGCTGGACGTCCGAGAACACCGTCACCGCGAGGCCGGCCTCCTTCAACGCGTTCAACGCGAGGGCCGACGACCCCGAGCTCCACGAGAACGCCATCGGTCACGACGATCACGGACGAGCGCCGCGGTCGGCGATCAATCGGGCGAGCTGCACTGACGAGCCCGGCCCCGTCAGCATGAACGGCGTCCGCGCTGGCGCGAGGCGAGCCACGAAGCCGAGCGCGCGAATGCGGAAACGTGCGATCAGGTGCGTCATGTGATCGGCGTGCACCTCCGTGTCGGGTGTTCCGGACCGTCATGGTCCGAGTGGTGTGGACCGGTCTTGTGCGGTCGCCGCACCGGTTGCGCCCGTCAGGCGAAGGCGCGGCCCGGCTCGATGTCGATCGTGGCGTGGTGGATGCCGTCGCGGTCGAGGATGGCGAGGTACGGATCGGGATCGAACGACTCCGCCGAGAGGACGCCCGCCCCCTGCCACGCACCTTCGGCGAGCAGCTCCATCGCGACGACCGGGTTGAAGCCGGCCTGCCACCCCACTGGCTGCAGTCCGAAGCGGCGCATGGTGTCCTGGGCGTCGCACATCTGGTAGCTGAAAGTCTCACGGGGCTTCCCGTCCTTGAGCCCAGTCACGTGCGTGCCCACGACCGACCGACCGGTCATGTGGTCGCCGAGCGTCGCGGGATCGGGCACCAGCGCCGCCACCACGTTGCGCGGCCGGACCTGCTGACCGTCGACCGTGATCGGGTCGGTGCGGTCGAGGCCGATGGCGTGGAGCACCTTGAGCGCCCCGATGAACTCCTCACCGAGCGCGAACTTGAAGGTCACCCGGCGCGCGTCCAGCACGCGCGGGATCATCGCGACGTCCTCATGCTCCACATGGACGCACTCGACGGGACCGATGCCCTCCGGGAAGATGAAGCGCTCCGGCTCCGCGAACGGCGGCAGGGTGAAGAAGCCCCGCTCCTTTTCCCACACCAGGGGCGGGTTGAGGCACTCCTCGATCGTGGTCCAGATGGAGAAGACGGTGGCGAACGGGTAGCCGTCGATGCGCAGGTCTCCGCCCGCACGGATGTTGATGTCGTGGACCTCGTCGAACAGGTGCTTGGACGCGTGCGCCGCGAACACCTGGGCCAGTCCGGGGCTCACTCCCTGCCCCACGAGCGCGAGTCGGCCGCGGTCGCGCCACGCGGCGTCCATCGCGAACTGCTCGTCGCCCAGTTTGAGCCCGGGCTGGGCGTAGGGCTCGGTCGGGTGGGGCGTGGACAGGCTGACCGCCATGTCCATGTAGTCCACATCCGCGGCGAGCGCGCCCAGGAACACGGGCATCAGGAAGCGGGGATCGACGGCGTTCATCACCAGGTCGACGCCATGGGTCCGGGCGAGTGCCTGCACGTCGCCCGAGTTCGACGCGTCGACGTGCGCGACGGGATGGCTCGCGGCATCGCCGATCGAGTCCGCAACCCGGCGGGCCCGATCGAGGTCGTGGTCGGCGAGCACCATCTGCTCCAGCCATGGCCGACCGGCGCTCAGGCGCGCGATGGCCTCTCCGACCGTGCCGACTCCCACCAGCAGGACCTTCATCACATCTCCTTATCTGCGACCGGCAGTCTCGCCGAAGGTGGAGAGAGCCGGACGGAAATGGTCAACGATTTGTCGATCGGAACCTCGCATGCCTCAGCGCACCGTCGAACTCCCCGGCTCGCCTCGCGCCGCGTCATCGATCCACTGCTGTGCAGCGGCGACGGCCTTGGCCACGGCGGCACCCACACGCTTGTCCCCCACGACGGCGCCGTCCGGCCCGATGATGTCCATCACGCCGCCTGCCTCCAACTGGTTCATCACGCGGCTGTCGACGGACACGACGACAAGTCGCGAACCTGCTTCGGCGAGGCTCGCGGCGTACCGCGCCAGGACGTCGATGAAGGTCGTGCCGAGGTCCACGTGGCCGCGCAGGCGCACGATGACCACCGACCTCCGGCTGTCCGCGTCGACACGTGGCAAGGCCTCCTCGAACACCGGGGCGGACGCGAAGAAGAGGCTGCCGTACGGCTGGAGGACCACAACCTCCCCGGGCGGGACCACTGCCACCGGGTCCACTTCGATCACGTGCCCCGACGCCGACATGACGCGCTGCCTGATCCGCACCTGATTGGACTGCAACACGACGTGCAGGACGACGGACACCCCGACTCCCACGAGGACGGCGTACTGGAGCGGCACCACCATGGTGAGGGTGAAGGTCACGACGAGCACGACCTTCTGCACCAGTCCGGCCTTCCACACCGACTGGATGTCACCGGGTTTGATCGTGCGGACACCGACGAGAATGAGCAGCCCCGCCAGCGCGGGCATCGCCAGGTGGCCGACTGCCGATCCGAAGAGCAGGACGACGACCGCCATGACAAGGGCCGCGATCATGGGCGCGCGTCTGGTTTGTGCACCGGCGGTCGCGTTGATCGCCGACGCGGACGCCGAACCGCCGACCGGCATCCCGCCCGTGACGGCGCACGCCACGTTCGCTCCGCCCTGCCCCAAGAAGTCGCGCGAGACATTCGCCCGCCCGCCGTCCGCGGTCCCGTACACGGCGGAGATCCCCGCACCCTGGACCAGGCCCACGAACGCCAACGACGCCGCTGGGACGAGCAGTTGGGGGACGAGCGCGAGGGACGGCAACGTCACGGGGGGAAGCCCCTGCACCGACACACCCAGGTCCTGCAATGTCGCGACACCGGTCCAGCCCAGCAGCGCCGCCAGGGCGGACGTAGCGATGACGGCGACCACCAGTCCCATCGAGCCGAGCCTGGTCCTCTCCAGCGCCACGATGAACGCGACCGTCGAGAGGCCGACCACGACGCTCCTCCAGTCCAGCGACGTCGGAGACAGGAGCGTGTTCAGGGTGCGGGCGACTCGGTTGCCGCCGGGCGCGGAGTACCCGGTGAGGTTGGCTACCTGCCCGAGCACGATGTTGACGCCGACGGCGTTCATGAACCCCACGAGGACCGCGTTCGACACGAAACGCAGGAGCGTCCCGAGCTTGAGGGCTCCTGCTACAAGCATCACCGCGCCCGTGAGCAGGGCCAGGGTCGCGACGGCCCGGGCCTGGTCTCCGCCGCCGTGCAGAGCCGGCACGTCGGCAATGACCATCGCCATGGCGCCGGTGCCCTGGACGACCATGAAGGCGGACGACGTGACGACCGCACCGGCGAGGGTGCCGACCATGTACGCGTACAGCCCGTTCAAGGGGCTCAGACCCGCCAGCAGTCCGGTGGCGAGTCCGTCGGGCACGCTCTGCACCCCGAGCACGACGCCGGCCTGCGCGTCCTGGCGCAGCGACCGGATCCGGTGCGGAGGCGGACTGACACCGCTCACGTTCGGGGGGCAGTCGTGGATGGAAGAGAAGGGCCCACCAGCGGCTCTGACTGAACCGCCGGCACCCTGGACGTCATTGCCGCGCTATCGCGACAGACAGCCGCAGCTGCGGATCGATGAGATGGTTGAAGTCCTCAAACCCTTCGGACAGCTCGATGAGCACCGACTCCACCGTGCCGGTGAACTCGCTGTCCTCGGCGCGGTAGTCGTCGCTGACGGGCAGACCCCCGTCGTGTCCCACGTCGCAGGTCTCGTCGAGCGAGAAGACCAACGGCACGGTGCGCTCGAGCCGGCCCTCGGCCACGGCTTCCCCGTCGACCGTGAGGGCAATGTCTCCGCCACGCCCCGGTCCGCCGCCGTCGTAGGAGAAGACCATGGCGACCCGGTGGGAGCCTGCGGTGAGCGGGTCGGACCCGGCGACCTTGGTGACCTGAAGCCCCATGAGGTTGTAGCAGTAGACGGGAACGCCGTCATGGCGCAGGTACAGGCTCCAACCACCGAACGCCCCACCCTGCGCGATGATCACACCCGCGGCGCCCCCGGCCGGCACCTCGATGTCGGCGGCCACCGCGTGCGAGACATTCTTGACGTTGATGACCGTCGCCTCGGTCAGCCTGCTCATGCCGCCGTAGAGGATCTGGCGACGTCCCACCACCAGCTGCGGACGACCCGCGATGGTGGCATCGAACCGCTCCACCCGCCGGTCGTCCAACGGCAGCACGTTGTACTTGCGGGCCTCCACCAGGAACAGCCCCTGCAGTTCCCGCAGCTTGTCCGGCATTCGCCCGGCCAGATCGTCAGCCTGGGTCCAGTCGCTCGGTGCGTACAACTCCCACACGTCGTCGGCGAACGCCGGCAGCTCCGCCATCGCGATCCACGGGGTGGCGTGCTTGGTGACCGCCGTCCAGCCCTCGTGGTAAATCCCCCGGTTGCCGCCGATCTCGAAGTACTGCGTCGTGTGACGGTCCGGCGCCTCGCCGTCGTCGAACGCATACCGCATGCTCACGCCGTGCAGCGGGATCTGCTCCGCCCCGTTGACGCGCTCGGGATGCGGGATGCCCGCCACCTCCAGGACCGTCGGGGCGATGTCGATCACGTGATGGAACTGGTGGCGGACACCGGTCGACCGGATGCCCCGCGGCCAGTGGACCACCGTCGCGTTCCTGGTACCGCCCCAATGGGACGCCACCTGCTTCGTCCACTGGTACGGCGTGTCCATGGCGTGCGCCCACCCGACCGAGAAGTGGTTGTAGGCATCAGGTGTGCCGAATTGGTCGATGCGTGCGGCCATGAACTCCGGGGTCTCCAGCGCAGCCGCCCCGTTGAAGAACAGGTATTCGTTGAAGCTGCCGTTGATGTGCCCCTCGGCCGAGGCCCCGTTGTCTCCGATGACGTAGAAGACCAGGGTGTTGTCGAGAGTGCCCAGGGCGTCGAGGGCGTCGACCAGACGCCCGATGTGATGATCGGTGTGCTCCAGAAAGCCTGCGTACACCTCCATCTGGCGCGCCAGCACCGGCTTCAGCTCGGCGGGCATGTCGTCCCATGCCGGAATCTCGTCATGTCGGGCTGTCAGCTGGGCGTCGTCGGGGACGACACCTCGACGCTTCTGCTCGGCGAAGATCCGTTCCCGCAGCGCGTCCCAACCGTCGTCGAACTCGCCGCAGTACCTGTCGGCCCAGTCCAGTGGCACGTGGTGCGGCGCGTGCGTCGCACCGGGTGCGTAGTACATGAAGAACGGGCGATCCGGAGTCAGCGCCGACTGCTGACGGACCCAGGCGATCGCGTGATCGGTCATGTCCTCGGTGAAGTGGTACCCCTCCGCAGCGGTCTTCTCCTGCTCGATCGGGGTTGTGCCGCTGAACAGCGCGGGCGCGTACTGGTTGGTCTCCCCGCCCAGGAAGCCGTAGAAGTGCTCGAAGCCACCGCCGCCCGTGGGCCACGCGTCGAAGGGTCCGACCGGGCTGGTCTGCCATACGGGGACCTCGTGGCATTTGCCGAACTGCGCGGTCCCGTATCCGTTGAGCCGCAGCACCTCCGCCAACGGCGCCGCCGACTGCGGGCGGACGGAGGTGTAACCGGGGGCCGAGGTGGCGATCTCGGTGATCGCGCCCATCCCGACGGCGTGATGGTTGCGCCCCGTCAGCAACGCCTGCCGGGTGGGCGCGCACAGAGCAGTGGTGTGGAACCGGGAAAAGGACAGGCCACCGCCCGCCAGACGCTCGGCGGTCGGGGTACGGCAGGGCCCCCCGAAGACGCTCGCCGCCCCGAAGCCGACGTCGTCCAGCAAGATCACCAGGACGTTGGGTGCACCGTCCGGCGGCCGCACCGGGACGATCGGCTCGAACACCGCCCGAGGATCCTTGGCGTCGTCATAGACAGGACCGGAGTACGGCTTGTCCGGGATCGGAAGGGTCGAACGGTCCACTGAGACTCCCTGGTCGCCAATGACAACCGGGCAAGGCTGCCCGGCAGATTCCCACGTGCGAAGTGACACCTCGGAACGGTAGCGATCAGCCTTCGATCGACGACACGAGACCGATCTCGACCAGGTCCTTCGGGTGGATCCAGCTGTCGCTGACCGGGACGCCACCGGCGCGGACGATCGCGTCCCGAAGGGGCGAGGCCCAAATGTGCTCGATGAGCGCCAGGGCGGCGGCGCTGCCTTCGGGGATCGAATCGGCGATGTTCCAGAGCTCGTCCTCGTCGATGAGGTGTCCGTCGGAGCCCGCCTCAGCGCCCGCGATCGCGAGTGTGGCGATGTCGCCTTCGGTGCCGCGTCCCAGACCGATGAGGGCGCCGACGGTGGCTCCCAAGTCCTGCGCCTCGTCGATCGAGAGGTCGCTCCATTGAAGCGAGACAAGGGTGCCGTCGCTGTTCTTCTGGACCGCGAGGGCGTCGATCAGGCGGATGAAGTCCTGCCCGCGAAGCCGGTTGAGCTCCGCGATGATCTCCCCGGAGAAGTTCGGCTCGGGGAAGCTGAGGACGAGCAGTTGGACGGGTCCGATGGCCATGCTGGGCTCCTGTGTCGTGGCGGGCTGAGACCGGTGTCGGTGGATGACACGCGGTTCAGGCTGAAAGGATCTTCTTCTTCTCTGCGTCGAACTCGTCCTGGGTCAGGATCCCGGCGTCGAAGAGCTCCTTGAGCTTCGTCAGCTCGGCGTAGGAGTCCGTCGGCGCTGCTGCGGCGACCGGTGGCGCAACGGGGGCTGCGGCGACGGGTTCCGCCTGCTGCTGCGCGGCCGTGGCCTTGGCTGCGCCACGGTTGGACGCGACGTGCGCGGTCGTTCCAAGCACTGCGGCTCGTCTCAACATCCTGGGCATGGTGCTGCTCCTTGTGGTCGCGGGGCGGTTCCCCTCGGGTGGCGCAAACGAGAAGAGCCTTCTCGATGCGACGGACCCAGGCATCACCCTTCTGCAGATCTCACCCGGGTGAGATCTGCAGAAGCGGCGGTCCTCTCCGGGGAACGCAACTGCTCGACGGCTGCGTCACGCGACGTCACCCCGAGCTTGCGGTACACGCTCTTGAGGTGTGTCTTCACCGTGTTGTGCGAGATGAACAGCGACGTCGCGATCTCGCGCTGGCTGCGGCCCTTTGCCAGCAGGGTCAGGACCGCGGATTCCCGCTCGGTCAGAATCTCCCCGTGGGCGGCGGCCCGCCGGGGCGGTGTGCCCAGGGTCTGGCGCAGCCGTCGAGCCCGATCGGGCAGCGCACCCGGGTCGCGCTGCCGGCTGAGGATCGAGTCCGCGGCATCGAGCGATCGAAGCGCCAGCGCCGAGTCGCCCAGTGCGTACTGGACCTGGCTGAGCAGCAGGTAGGTGTTGGCGTGCAAGCAGGACGGGGTTCCCGCACCCAGGAGCTCGAGAGTGGCTTCGAAGTGCACGACCGCGTCCTGCAGTTCGCCTCGGGTGCGCCGAACCTCGCCCCAGGCCATCTCGATGAGGGCGCCCGACGGCGTGTTGTCCGCGCCGGTGCGGCGGAGAAGCTCCAGGGCCCCGTCCAGGACCCGTTCCGAGACGGGCTCCGTTGCGCTCGCGGCCTCGACCAGGGCCAGGTTCGCCCGGGCCACACACAGCAGGATCGGGTTCGTGTCGGGGGTGAGAGCGACAGATCTGTGCAGGCACGCCCGGGCCTCGTCGAACCGGTCCTGGAGGTAGAGCGCCTGGCCCACACCGCACCAGGCCATGCCCTCCCACCGGGCGGACGGCGCAGAACTTGCGGCGCGTCGACCGGCTTCCTCGGCCCTGCCGACATCGTTGATGCTGGTGACCGCGCGCAGGTAGTCGACGCGGAAGGAGAGCGGAAGCCCTTGGCTGTCCTGCTGATCCGGTGGTCCGGTGGCCGCAAGATCCAGCCAGCCACCGGCACCGTCCAGCTC
>Ga0209584_10000405_pt1 | contig 13191 bp, 20 predicted proteins | sample NGEPerD_FD_184507 | JGI IMG/M metagenome (GOLD analysis project Ga0209584, IMG submission 184507) | Arctic peat soil microbial communities from the Barrow Environmental Observatory site, Barrow, Alaska, USA - NGEE PermafrostAB12-D... | ecosystem: Environmental > Terrestrial > Soil > Wetlands >...
CGGTTGCCCTTATTGACCTGGTGCGGCCCCGCCAAGTCGGCGCCTACCAGACAGCATGGAGCTCTGCCAGGGAGTCGAGATATCCGCGCTCCTCCTCGGTCACATCCACGAACTCGATTCCTACTCTCAGCCCATCGTGTTCGCCCGGCCAGGCGTGGCGGACCTCTCCCCGAAGTTGCACGGCCAGGATGATCCGTTGCCCAGCCGTCTCTTCGGGAGTGGCATCAAGGCACTCGAGGCCGGCTCCGGCAGAGGACATATCGATGACGCGGCAGTTGCGCCAACGCTGCACCGGATTGCCTTCGACCATGTACTTGCCACGCCAGTCCGTGAATTGTCGAGGCAAAAGCCTTCGTATCTCTTCCATCCCGCCCACCTCCTGTTGCGAGCGGCACGTATCCGTGCGCCGCAACAAGTGGTGCAACAGCGCGCCGAGGAATACCGCCCAGTTACCTGATCCCTCAATGGTTACTTCGGCATTTCAGGGACGAACCTGAAGTCATATCTAGGACATTGCCCGTGACAATCCTGTCGTCCGGGGACATCTATCCGAACTTCTTCTCGATCTCGGCGAAGAACGCGTCGGACAGCTGCACGAAACGCCTGGCATCCAGTTTGATCTCGTCACCCACTTCGTAATTCGAGATCGACTTCGTGGGAATCATCTTGATGGTCTTGTCTCGGGCCAAGATCCCGTGGTCTTCCGAGGTCGCGGTACAGAGAACTCTCACTTCGTTCAGGGGATTGCCATCCTTCCCTTCCAACCCTCTCTGTCGATGACATATGGAGATGTCGAGCACGAGGACCATGTTGTTGAAGAAGAGAGGCTCGAACGACAAGATCGTTCGGTCGACCTGCGCAGCCTTGGTCCCGGCGGCCTTCCTTGCTGAGTCGACCAAGGCAGTGCATGCCGCCACCTGGGCAGTGACCCGAGTGCGGCAGTCGTCGATGTACTCCTTCGGATAGCTGTTTCTGGAAGGCACGAGAGGTGACTTTCCGCACTTGCGGAGACCGAAATTGTCATCGATCTGATCCGGTCGTTCCGGGACAGGGACACCTCGGCGTATGAGTGAGATCGTGCACCGAAAGCGGCGGATCACCGCCGACGCGGCTCTTCGGATGGCCTGCTACTTCGGAACCACCGAATGATTCTGGCTGAATCTTCAAGGTCGGTACGACCTGGAGTTGGAGCGCGTTCGTCTCCTGGACACCCTCGAGGGGATCCGACCGCTCCAGAGCGCCTGACAATGTGGCGGTCCAGACGAGGAGGATCCCGATTACCACCCTCGCCCCGCCGGCGATGATCCACGGTCAGGTGAGGGGAGCTGGTACTGAACTGTCGAACCCGGACCCGAGCGAGTTCCTCGCCCAGGTGGCCGACCCCCTCCTCGCCCAGTCGGTCATCGACAGGGTCCAGAGTGCCGCATAGGAACTGGTCATCGACGGCGAGTCCTACCGCAAACGACCGAAGCCACAGGCGGTGCAATCGCCACCGGTGGCCGGTCCTCACCGAACTCGCCGGAAGCCCACCGATTGACACCACCGTGCTGATCGGCCAGCATCGCGGTTGGAGGCACGAATCGGGAAGGGGGTCCCATGCTCGTGGCGGAAGGGGGTCCCATGCTCGTGGCGGAAGGGTGGTCCCATGACGGTGGCGGGTGACAAGGTGAACTCGGTCAGAATCGAGTGCGGTGAGACGGCGGGAAGGCGAGGCATGACGGAGCTGCTGGGCTGGCAGCCTGATCCTTCTGGGCAGCATGAGTTCAGGTACTACTACGAAGGCGGGCCTACGACGTGGGTAAGCAGGGGCGGCGTGGTATCGAACGACATGCCCTCCGGTATCCAGGGGCGTCTGAAACCGACTGAGAACGTCCCCGAATCCCATCAGAACGTCTCAGCGACATCAGTTGCAACCGGTGCGCAGCCCGCCGCCTCTATCGATTCGGCAGAGGGCTGGTACACCGATCCGGCCGATTCATCACCTCTTCGCTATTGGGACGCCTCCGAATGGCCTGAAGAGGCGATCACATCTGCCTCAGTCCCCGAAAGAGATGGATGGCTTCAACAGCCCACCGAGCATTCAACGGGAACCGCAGCCGCTGATCGGCCTGATCAACCAAACCAACGTTCCCCGGATGGGTACCTTGACTCTCGAAGCGGTGAAGGCTGGCAAGACGCATCATCAGCGAGAGTGCCGCAGCGAACGGCATGGAGTGCTGTCTTCATCTTCGGCGGTGCCACCTACCTGCTCGGGGAAAGCGTCGATGCGCAGCTCGTAGGAATCTGGGATCGGAGTGGAACCGAGAAGCCTCCTGTGGAGAGCTGGGATAGGAGCTCGGTTGGGAGGGATGGCGCTGTTGCGAGGTTCATCGAACTCGAACCGGATGGCGAAGGGTTGGAAGCGCCTCTCGTATGCACCTGGTTCACGCAACCCGGTGGCAAGCCATTGCCGGGACTCCACCATCGGAAGGAAGGTGATGCTGCTGCCACACGCCTGCGTGGGGCTGACCGAAGGCGCCAGCAATCCTTGGCAGGTCAACTCAGAACGGGGGTCATTGCCAGCGGCCACTTGAGAGTCATCACACCTAACACATCATTGTGGGAAGGCGAAAGAGCGATTGTCCAGTACGGGGCACGCCGACTGAAAGTTGTCGAAACGTCGTTTACCCAACCCGGTCGGAAGCATGTTGTTGGCAGAGCTGCACTCGGCGGGGTACTGGCCGGACCTCTCGGCGCACTGGGTGGGGCCGCCACATCCAAGGCCCAACCACGGAACATGGTGAGGACCGAACGGAAGATCGTCAACAACGGAGCGCTGATCTTCACGGACCACAGACTCCTCTTTGTCAGAAGCCGCAATCACTTTTCCCCTCAATCGCACTTGACAATCAAGTACGGAGAGGTTTCGAGGGCACTATTCACAACCCGGCAGTTTCTTCAAGTCAGGCGGATGCAACTCACCCTTACATTCAAGAACCTCCGGCCTGAAGAAACCTTCATCATCGATGGCACCGAGATCGACGACGCCATGGCTTACTACAACGGCATCGTGAGATTCCACAATGACCGTCCCGACGGCTGACGTTCCGGAGGCGATGAAATCCGGGATGCCATCTCGGGATGAAGTTTCATGGGGGGGTCGTGATTGACTGGTATATGCGCTCCGGAACCCAGTGGCCGATCAAGGTTCACCTGAGACGTCGGCCAGGAGCATGAGGCGTGGCTGCTCGATGGAGAAGACCGTTCTCCCGTGACCCCCCGAACCCTCAATGAGCAGCTCTCGAATGCGGACTTCCAGGATCTGCTTCGGTCCCTCCTCGGCCTCTCTGCTGACGTATCGTTACCGGTCTTCAAGGACCTGGGCGTGAGGTGATTGACGGGCACTCCTCCCTCACCCGAGATTGAGCCAGCTCCCGGAACCCCGGGGGGCCCGGCGGAGCAGACCACAGGTCTGGGGCTCCGGGGCACCTTGGCGGCGGTAGCCCTCGGGGGCTATCGGGATGCTCGGAGCCGGAGCCGAGTGCCCGTGGACAGCGATGTAGCATGATTGTGGCATACTAATGGCATGGCCAGGATCCGTGTCAGTACCACCGTCGACGAAGAACTGCTTCAAAGCGCTCGCCGAGTCTGCCGGGGGAAACCAGACTCTGCGCTGATCGACGAAGCCTTCGAGGCCCTCCTCACCCGACACCGTGCCGCAGAACTGGATGCCAGCTACGCCGCGTACGACGAGCACCCAATCGACGAGTCCGACGAATGGGGAGATCTGGCGTCGTTCCGTGAGGCTGCGGCTGCCTCGTGAGTCCGCTTCCGTCCCGCGGAGAGATCTGGTGGTGCGAGTTGGCCGACATTGGCCGACGGCCGGTCGTGGTCCTAACCCGCGACGTGGCCATCCCTCGAATGCGACGCGCCCTGGTCGCCCCTTGCACCACCACGATCAGGGGCCTGCCGAGTGAAGTGCTCCTGGAGCCCGGGGACGATCCCGTGCCGCGGCGGTCGGTGGTCAATCTCGATTCTGTCGAGAGTGTTGCTGTGAGCGTGTTGGTCGAACGACTCGGGCGCCTCGCCGACGCGCGCATGCAGGAGGTATGCGCGGCCCTGGGGGTTGCAGTCGACTGCCATGCCTGATCGCACCCTCACCCCGGTCCATGAGCCGGCGATACCGACCACTGCGTCCGTGGACCGCCCTCCGGTGCGCTCGCATGGCAACGATGGCACTAGCGAGGAGAAATGCCCTCTGAGGCGAATTGGTATTCACCTGAGCAGTCGCAACGGGGTTCGAACCCGTGTCTCCACCTTGAAAGGGAGGGAGGATTCGTCGCACGGCGTCCCAGCTCGCACCGTGATGTCGCGTTTCGGCACCTCCGAATGGCCACACTCACCGGGCGGTGCAACGGCTCGCGACCGGGCGGGACACCATGAAACGAAGTTGTTGGGTGGATTGTTGGGTCTTCTGCCACATGACGCTTGCCGTTATTAACGACTCACGTTATTATTGCCGATGTGATCCGGTCGTTCCGAGACAAGGAGACCGAGCGGATCTGGAACAGGCAGCGTGCCCGCCAGCTCGACAATGGCTCCCAGAGGATCGCCCTCCGGAAACTTCTGATCCTCGATGCCGCCGATGTGCTCGGCGACCTGAGAGTCCCCCCAGGCAATCGACTCGAGAAATTGAAGGGCGACCGCGCCGGCTCGTACAGCATCCGAGTCAACCAGCAGTGGCGGATCTGTTTCAGGTGGACGGACGCAGGCGCCGAGGACGTTGAGCTCGTCGACTATCACTGAAAGGAGAATCCCGTGAACACGCCCCCAGTCATGCCCCCGATCCATCCAGGCGAGGTGTTGATGGACGAGTACCTCGAGCCCCTCGGTGTCACGCAGCATCGTCTGGCCGTCGCCATCGGAGTTCCGCCTCGTCGCATCAACGAGATCGTCCACGGTAAGCGAAGGATCACCGCGGACACCGCACTACGCATGGCGCGCTACTTCGGCACGTCTGAGCGATTCTGGATGAATCTCCAGGGGCGCTATGACCTCGAAGTGGAGCGGGATCGTCTCGTTGACACGCTCGAGGAGATCACGCCGCTCAAGAGCGCTTGACCGGCTCGAGCGCCTCTGACTACTGGCAGTCCCAACGGGGTTCGAACCCGTGTCTCCACCTTGAGAGGGCGAGCCGGTTCATCGCATCGCGGCCCGGTCGGTACCACGAAGTCTCGTTTCCGCACCTCAGAACCGCCACCCTCGATGACCGGCGACACCAACTGAGTCGTCCCGGGACACCCTGCAATGGAGTTGTTGGGTGGATTGTTGGGTTTTCCCGTCGGCACGAACCCCACAGCGAACCACGCCACCGCTGAATCAGCTGGCGCCAAATACTCAGTTTCGTAGTACACTTCTTCCGTGGAGATTCTCCATTCGGCCTTTCGCCACAATGTCCAGGCCGACGACATGCAGCACGTCTTGAAGAACGCATTGGTCATCGAAGAGGTCGCCGACGATCCGATCCGGTATCTGGTACTCGGGCCCGACCGATCGGGGAACCTCCTCGAACTGGTGGTGATGGACCGGCCACTGGGTCCCGCAGTCATCCATGCAATGACCATGACGGAGCAGTACCGACACCTCTTGCCGAAAGGATGGAATCCACAATGACGACACACGGAACACGAGCGGACGGGACTCCGATCACGGACCTAGTGGTCGAGGAGATGGTGGACGAGGCCGAACGTGGCTACGACGTCGACGAACTTCGTCGTCGGCGCGGTGGACGGCCGCCGATGGGGTCCTCCCCGTCATCGGTCGAATCGGTTCGGCTCGACCCCGAGCTGAAGCGGGACCTGTTGCTTCGGGCATCCGAGCACGGAATCAGCGTGTCGGAGGCCATCCGGGAGGCGCTGCGCAACTACGTGCAGGCCAGCTGATTCGGCACTGAGCAGTCCCAACGGGGTTCGAACCCGTGTCTCCACCTTGAGAGGGTGGCTGGATTACCGCTGAGAGGCGCTCAGCTGGGCTTTCGCTGCAATCCGATCGCCATTTGCAGCGCCTGCGGCTTCCTGCACCCCACAGTCGGTTGGCGGAATGTTGGCAGGATTCAGCACCGTCAGCAGAGGCACCATTCTGCGCGATTCGTAGGGCAAGTTGTCAGGCAATCCGACCTCGGCCATTTGCAGTCACGTGTGTCTACGTATCGAGTCGGAGCCGCACAAGTCCGGCGAAGCCTGTGGCGCCCGCTCGTTCGATGGCGCTCAAAACGTCGGCGGCGGTCATTGGGGGCCGACGACGGTCGGCGGCCATATTGCCCACGATGCGAATCACTTCGTCCGGGTCATCTTCAAAGACCTCACTCAAGTACTCGTCGGGCCGACACACTCTGACACCGAGAGCAGCCATCGGCTCGGTAGGAAAATGGCGCACGTTCTCCGTGATGATCGTGGTCGGCGCCCTCGCTACGGCGGCCGCCGCGTGAACATGGTCGTCGGGATCAGATCCCGGCATCTCGGCGATCAGATGCTCGTACTCGGCGCGCGGAACATCCTGACCGACGAACGCCGTACGGATGTCATCGCAGACCTGCCGGGCGTCTGCTCGGGTGCGGATGCCGTGTCCGACCCACGTGTCCTCCAGCTCGACAAGAAGGTCTTCGGTCCAAAGGATCTCATGAAGCGAAGCCTCATCGAGGCGGAGCATCAGATCCAGCAGCGAGATCGGATAGCAGACGTTCGTGAGGCAAGACACGCCGAAGCGCCACGGTCGATCAGTAGGTCAAACCGGCAGCGGTCGCATCATCGACGATTCTCCGAATCCCGGCACGCTTGCGTTCAGAAGCCTCCCTGTAGGCAAGCACCGACCGCACCGGAATCTTCCGATAGGAGCTGTTTGGTAGCTTTCGGGCTGGAAGCATCCCCTTCGCTACCAACCTGTCGACATACTGACGCGAGACCCCCAGCAGTTTGCTCGCCTGGGCGGGGCTGACTTCGGCTTCTTCGCTGACGACCGCGATCGTGTCTCCGTCATCGAACGACTCTGCGGCTGCCACGAGCACTTCTACAAGTGGCCGGGGAAGTTCGACATCGACGTCCCCCACCTGCACACGGAGGCCGGTCCGGACGTCGCCGACCAGTGCTCGAACAGCACGAACCTTCGAATGTTCGTTGGCTCGGGCATGAATCTCAGCAACAGGGTACGACATCACTCCTCCTCTCAGGAGTCTACCGTTTAGGTGCCATACCTGCAACCAGAGTAATGGAGGGAGGCTCAGATCAGAACACCCGACGTGCCGCTCTGCGCTGCAGCCAGGATGGCAACGCCCGTCGTTCTGGCGTGTCGTTCTGATCCTCCTCGACGACGCAATGCGCCGACTCGGTGTGGTCGCCAGATCCTTGACCCTGGGCGCCCGCAGGTATCTGCCGGCGCCCAGACTGCCAGGATGGTCAGCGGGCAGCGCCAGCGATGTAGGTGGACACGATGTACGTGGCATGGCGGTCCAGGGACACCCGGGCCCGGTCGTAACGCATCGTGGTCCGTGGGTCAGCATGTGAGGCAGCTTCTTGCACGTCGCGTAGCGGCACCCCAGCATCAAGGGCTGCCGTGATGAATGCGTGGCGCAACGTATGGGGGCCGATTGGCTTGGTGATCCCAGCACGGCGGGCGACACGCCGAACGATCCGGCTGGCCCCGTGACGGTCAAGACGCCGACCGTCCGCCGTGATGAAGATCGGACCGCTGTCACGTTCTCCGATGGCCAGATCGACTGCCCGCGCCGTACGAGGTGCCAACGGGATGGTGACGGTCTTCCCGCCCTTGCGAAGGATGGTGAGTGTCCGATGACCCCGCTCGAGGCCCAGGGCCTCGATGTCGGCTCCGATCGCTTCGGAGACCCGGAGCCCGTTCAGCGCTAGCAGTGAAACCAGCGCATGCTCGGCTGCAGGCCCGAGCCCGGCGGCAACGAGCAACGCTCCTACCTCGTTTCGGTCTAAGCCGATGGCATGGGATTCGTAATCGATCCGAGGTCGACGGACGTGAACCGCCGGAGAGCGGGCGATGAGGCCTTCCTCCTCGGCATAGCGGTAGAAGCCGGTCACGGTGCACAGTCGGCGACCGACGGTGGCCATTGCCCGACCCCGAGCTTCCAGCTCCCGTCCGTAGGCCTCGATGTCGCTTCGCCGGACCTCGAAGAGACCCAGGTGGCGCTCATCGCAGAAGGCGACGAACTGACGAAGATCCAGCGCATAGGCGTCGCGGGTGAGCCCACGGTAGCCGCCAAGGAACCCGGCAAGGGCTACGTGTTCAGGACCGGCAAGCTCCGGATCGTAGACGACAATCGCTGTTGATGTGGTGGTCATGGGATGCCTCCCGAGTCGATGGGACTCGGGGGACGAGGCGACCGGGCCCCAGATGGATGAGATCACCACCGTAGTTCTGGCGCGTCGTTCGGTGCCCGAGCGGGTGCGGTCGCCGGCACCCGCAACACCGGCTGCCGGACGCGGTTCTCAATGCCTTGACGGCCTCCGTGCTTGCTCCTGTTGCTGCGCCCGCAACGGCACTTCAGCCGCACCTTCCGACGAGATGAGCGAACTCAAATCACGGGCACGAGGGATGGGTCGAGCAGGCTGCGGTCGCCGTCGAAACCATGGCGAAGAGCGGCCTCGACATCTTCGTGCGGAGTGCCCATCTGGACGGCACTGACTTCGTCCAGACGCCGGTAGTGCTGCTCGTCAAGCCTCAGTTCCAACGACCGCAGGTATTCCTCCAGGTGGGCCGGGGAGCGAGGGCCCACGATCGGGATCAGGGCCGTCGGAGCCAGCTCGGCCCGGCGGCGCAACCAGGCCAGAGAGACCTGCACGGCTGTGCTGTTGATCTCGTCGGCGATCGCCAACACCGCATCGACCACGGCAGTCCGCTGGGCGGTGCCCTCCACGGCGTCGCCGCGAGCACTCAGCCTGCCCGTCTCGCCTTCCCGGTACTTGCCGGTGAGGAGTCCACCGCCCAAGGGGGAGTAGAGCACGACGCCCAGGCCATGGGCCTCGGCCATCGGTAGCAGTTCCCGCTCGGCTGACCGCTCCACCAGGCTGTATTCGGACTCGATGCCGGCCACCGGGGTAAGGCCGCGGAGGTCGGCCCGGACTGCGGCACCGGCGACGCGCCACGCCGGGAAGTTGGACAGTCCGCCGTAAATGACCTTTCCAGAACGGACCAGGTCGTCGAATCCGGCCAGAATCTCTTCGATCGGCGTCGTCCCGTCAGGGAAGTGCGGCATAAACACGTCCACGTAGTCCGTGTCGAGACGTCGCAGGCTCGCCTCCAGGGAACGGATCATGGTCTTGCGGCTGTTACCGGTCGTCCCTGGGAGCGACCCGGCCCGCCTCGTCCCGCTGTACTTCGTGATCACCACATAGTCGTCTCGATCCCGGCCGAGCAGCCCACCGAGCACGGATTCCGCTTCCCCGTCTTGATAGATGTTGGACGAGTCGAACGTCGTCCCGCCCGCAGTGACGAAGGCTTCAAAGATCTGACGGGAAGCCTCCAATCCCGCTCCGGCGTCGGACGTGCTGAAGTTGGCAGTGCCGAGTGCATACTCGGACACCCGCAGCCCAGTCTTCCGGCCGAAGGTCTCAAAACGCATGGCGGCTCCTCGATGTTGGTAGCGATGCGGGTACGCTGCCCGGACACTACCAAACAAAGTGAAGGGTCATTCACCTTATGCCGAAGGTAGGTCAGGCTTACCTCGATGCCCGCCGCAATCAGATCGTGGACGCCGCCCGCGCCCGATTCACCAGCCACGGCTTCGCCCGGACCTCGATGGCTGACATCGTTACCGAGTCCGGCCTCTCCACCGGGTCGATCTACCGGTATTTCACGAGCAAGGACGAGATCATCATCGCCGTCTGCGAGCAGGGAAGCGAGGCGTTCCCGTCGGCGCTCACCGTCGAAGCCGTCAACGATTTTCTAGAGCACGTCCGGGCCATGGCCCGGGAGAAAGGACATGCGCGTTTGGTCGCCCAGATCTACGCCGAGGCAGCGCTGTCCCCTGCGCTGGCGGCGATCGTTGCCGAGCAACTTGCGGTGATGCGCGAAGCGATTGCCGATCTGATTCGGGACGACCGCCAAAACGATGCCGAAGAGATCGCCGAGGCGTTTGTGACCATCGGCATCGGTTACAGCCAGCAGCTTGCCGTGCGGGGCGACCTCGATCCAGCGCCCTTCGCCAGAGCATTGATGTCGGTACTTCAGGGGTAGTCCCGTGAGTCGTCGGGCCTTGCCACCGGTATCCCTGATCGCCGGTTTACTGCGTGCCGCGTACTGCCCGACGCCGAGAGTGCTTGCGGACCGCGAGAGCACGCGTAGGTGCCGTTCTGCGCCGATGTCAGGCTGGCGATGGCCGTCGTTCTGGCGCGATGTTCTGTGCTCGAGGTGTGGCCGGTGGCACCCAAAATGCTGGCTTCCGAGCGTGGTTCTCCGATCCCTTGCAGTCGGGTGAGGCGCCACCGTGCTTGCTCCTGTTGCGGCGCCCGGAACGGCACTTCTGCCACACCCCTGCAATGGGTGCATCGGCGAAGAACCAACCACCGGCATGAACGCGCTCCTAACTAGTCGTCTGGTGAGTCACTGACACGGTCACGATGAGTGAGCACCCAGAAGGACGGCGCACTAGCATTTGGTACATGGCGGAACTCAGGCTTATTCCACTTTGCACAACTGCTGGCGAGATAAAGAAGCCCAATGTGGTTGGGAAGGGTGCCGGCTTAGTCCAAGAAAACTATCCGGTGCTGGCGTCGGTCGATGGCGAGCGCCTGAGCGGCAAGATGCAGGGAGAATGCTACTACGATTGGATGTCGGGTCCCGGCGGGATTGGCACCGTGCGAGTGGTCGCCAACATTCAGACTGACGATGGAGCGTCGATCAATGTTCGCTACGAAGCTCGCGCTGACATCTCGAACGGCATGGACGGTGTGGTCGCCTATTCCGCACCCGTATTCACAACCTCGCATTCTGGATACCTGTGGCTCAATCTCATTCAAACTGTAGGCAGGGTAACAATTCAGGGCGACCATATTTACTGGGATTGGTATCAGGTCGCGGAAGCAGGGTAACGAGTTGATTGCCATGCCCAGAACCTACGAGTCCACTCCTTAGAAGCGCGCTGCCCCTATCGCCGGTTCAATCGTCAGAGATTTGTGGCGGCTCCCAGTCGGGTTCCGGTGGATGTCCAGGCGTGAAGCCGACAACTGGGGCGTCCCAGAGGTCAAACATTGTGGCTAGGGATTCCATCGCAATCCCCTCCTGCCGCACGGGGTCAAGCAGGTGAGAGGGCGTGAAAGAAGCCACGATGGCGCCGTCATTGCCTTCTACGGAGATGACCTCACTGATAATTGGTCGATGGTGAGCAAGGTCATTTCTATTGCTGCTCAAGCTCCGAAGCCGTGCAGCCAAAGGAGGTCGAATCCATTGCCCAATCTCTACTAGGCCCTCAAGTAGATCGTCTATTCCTCGAACGGCTCTGGCTCTTTTGTCGGCAAGTTGGTTTCGAGCTGACCAATCCTCTGGAGAACCTGGAAATCCTGCCTTTGCCATAGCCCAGGCTCTCGTATACCGTTCGGTCAGGAATATCTCACATGCCGTGTACGACGTGAGAACGGTACTGACAAAGAGACCGACTGCGAAAGCTGCGGGGGCTTCACGAAATGCCACGTTGCTTATGGACAAATCTGGTGCATGCTCGCCAACAAGAGGCTTGTTTAGTCGCCGACCGTCGGTGATCCGGACTAGCCAGTGTCTTCGTTCCTCAGGGTTGAGCACTGTCGCAGCGTATTCCCGATCAGATGGGTCGAGCTGCCCCCTATCGCTGCCGGTTCGCGGCGTGCCTCATGCCGCCCGACCCAGCGCATGCTTGCTGATCGCGAGCACACCGGACGTGCCGTTCTGCGCTGCGGCCAGGGTGGCGACGGCCGTCGTTCTGGCGCGTCGTTCTGAAGTTGGTCGCAGACGCGAGATCGCCGACTCGAAGTGCGCTGACATCCGTCGCCCCTCCCAGTCCTTGTGGTCTCCGGGAGCGTCATTTGAGCCGGAGAGGTCCCACCGGCGACCTTGCTGGTCGCGAAAGTTGCATGCGCCCGGAACGGCACTTCCGGGCGTGTGGAAAAGGAGGCCGCTGGCTATGGGAATGGGCGGGTGCGAGACTGGTGCTGTGGAACCGCTCCCGGCAGGCGCTCGTACCCCACCCCGGCCGCCCAGACCCCCTGCGCCGCCGACGACGAGATGGGCAGGGCAGCCGTCATGGGGCCAGGCCAGGCCCGTCGTAATCGAACGAACTAGCGCCCTAGATTTCTTCCGTGAAACGATCTCCGAGATGCGCAGGGTCGTGTGGCCGAGTCGTCCCACGACGATCTTCAATGCGAGGACTGTGCTGGCGGTCTTATTCGCCGTAGGGGTCGGGATTGCCTCAGTGAGCCTTGCTACGGGCGATGCCCTCGGATCGCTGATCCACTAGGACCTCGTCCCGAGGGGAATCTCCGACTGCCGGGAAGGTGGGACACAACGTGCCGGTCGACAGCCTCGGGGGTGGAGGTGCATACTCAAATTCGTGAGTGCAGTTCCGAATCGCCTCAATATCCCAGACACCAGAGGTCACGGGGCGTCGCTGCGGGTTACTAGGCACGCAGATCAGCGCAGAGTGGTGCTGAGCCATTGGCGAGATGGAGTCTGCGTGGCGTCCACGCCCATCGATCTGTCCGAGGTTCCTTCCTTGATCGGGTTGCTGGCGGAAGCCCTAGGCGACGCGGTGGCAACTTCAGATTCGCAGTCCGGCAACGCACCCTTCCGACCTTCGCCGTGGTCCAAGATCAGGAACTTCCTTCGTCCAACCCTCGCGAAGGTTGTCGACCTTCCTGACATACGTGGGATTCGACGGGAGCAAACGAACGTCTGATAGGTCGGGTCTAGCCGATTCTCAACCTGTCCCCCAACGCCGGTTCGCGGCGGGGGCAAAGTCGCCCAACGCCGAGCATGCTTGCCGTCCGCGACCGCGCCGGACGTGCCGTTCTGCGCTACGGACAGGGTAGCGAAGGTCGTCGTTCTGCGCGTCGTTCGGTGCTCCCTGCAATGCGCTCGATCGCCGATTCGGGGTCCGCTGACATCCCTCGCCACTCCCAGTCCCTGCGGTCTGCGGTCTGCGGTCTGCGGTCTGCGGCGAAC
>Ga0209584_10000407_pt1 | contig 13166 bp, 7 predicted proteins | sample NGEPerD_FD_184507 | JGI IMG/M metagenome (GOLD analysis project Ga0209584, IMG submission 184507) | Arctic peat soil microbial communities from the Barrow Environmental Observatory site, Barrow, Alaska, USA - NGEE PermafrostAB12-D... | ecosystem: Environmental > Terrestrial > Soil > Wetlands >...
AGCATGAGCCGCGAAGTGAGAATTGTTTGCAGAGTCACTCCAGCATGATATCTGAACGGAAGCGGCCTGAGGCGTTTCCGTAATCCGTCCGTAAGGAATTTGCCGAGTTGGGCGAGCGGGCGGATTGACAAGGCGGAGACGGGGAAAAGAACGGGGCGGAAGTTCACCTGTTAGGTGTTACATTGCACTCACGATGAAAGAGAAAGCGAAACGTAGTCCCGCCGAAGGTGATTTTCTGTTCGAGATTGATCCCCAGCCGCTGGAAGAATGCGTGACGGCCCTGGGCGGGGTGCCGCTGTTGGTGCGGGCCATACGCTCGCTGGACGTGCCGGGCAGCGTGCAGCGCCACCTGCGGGTGAAGCAGCGGGAGCGGGGCTTCGACGAGGCCACCTACATCGAGAGTTTCCTGGTGTTGAACGCGGTGGGCGGCGATTGTGTGGAGGACTTCGAGCCGTTACGGGAAGACGCGGGCCTGGCTGAAATGCTGGGGCATGAGATGCCCAGTGCGGTGGCCGCGCGGAAGTTTCTCTACCAGTTTCATGACGAAGCGAAGATCGAGCAGGCGCAGCGGGAACTCCCGAGCGGGCGGGTGAGTTACATCCCGGGAGAGAGCGCGCCCCTGCGCGGCTTGGCGCAGGTGAACGAAGACGTGATCCGGGAGTTGGGGCGGCGCTGTGCGGAGCAAAAGATCGCCACCCTCGACTTGGACGCCACTCTCATCGAGAGTTGGAAGCGGGAAGCCAAAACGACGTATGCAGGCACGACCGGCTATCAGCCGCTGCTGGCGCTGTGGGCGGAGTTGAACGTGGTGGTGGCCGACGAGTTCCGTGACGGCAACGTGCCGGCGCAACAGGCGCCCTTGCCGGTAACGCAACGGGGGTTTCAGGCACTGCCGAAGACGGTTACGGAACGCTATTTTCGCGGGGATTCGGCTTGCGACGAAGACAGCTTGTTGACCTGGCTGCGCGATGAAAAGCGGGCCGATGGACCGCCGGGGCGGATCGGCTTTGCGGTGAGCGCGCGCATGCATCCGGCCTTGCACCAGGAGATCGTGGCTACGGCGGAGGCGCAATGGCAGCCGTACAGCGAAGACAGCGCGGCGATCAAGGAGTGCGCCGAAGTCGATTACGTTCCCGAGGAGAGCGCGGAGAACCGCTATCGGGAACCCTTGCGCTATGTGGCGATCCGCATTCGCAAGAAGCAAGGGATGTTGTTTGCCGACGGCAGCGCGGTGAAGCACTTCGCGGTGATCAGCAATCGGTGGGACTGGACGCCGAAGAAGCTGCTGCAGTGGCATCGCGAGAAGGCGGGTTCGATTGAAGCGGTGCATGACGTGATCAAGAACGAGTTGGCGGGCGGGGTGATGCCGTGCGGGCGCTTCGGAGCCAACGCGGCGTGGCTGCGACTGGCGGTGCTGACCTACAACGTGCTGACGGCGCTGAAGCGGCTGGCGCTGCCCCCCGAACTGATCGGCGCGCGACCCAAGCGGTTGCGGTTTCTGATCTTCTGCACCCCGGGCAAGTTGGTGCATCATGCGCGGCGAACCCTGCTGCGGCTGGCGCGGAGTTGGCAGCGCTTTTCCAACTGGCACCATGCCCTGCGCTTGCTGCCCTTGCCGGCGTACGGCTGACGCAAGCGAAATCGAGCCAAGCGAAGCAAACCCAGCAGCCCGGAGCGAGGGCAGGAAGCAGCCTGCCGAAAAATACCTTGCCGAGGACTGGCGCCAGCCTGGGAGTCGGCCTGGAGATGCACTGAGCTGTACCGCGTCTCCCGCCGCCCATACTTGATAGCTGCAAGACCACCCGATCTCGTCTTCAACTTCTTACGGACGGATTACGGTTCTTCTGCTCTACCCACGCTTGGTCATTTTTGTGATAGGCGCGACTGCGGGTAAACACGAGGCCTTGCTCCTGGCAATAGTTCCACAGCGTTTCGTTCATGAAGGCACTGTCGTTGTCCGTATCCAGCCCCAGCAGAGAAAAAGGTAACTTGGGGCGCAAGCCGGTAATGGCTTCGACGATGAGAGCTTGTTCGCGCACGGGAAGCGCGACACATTCTGTCCAACCCGAGGCCACGTCGGTCAAGACCAGACTATGCACGAAGCTTCCTTCTGCCCGCGGCCCGCAATGCGTGACCAGATCCATTTCCATGAAGCCGGCACGAAGCGGCTCCTCCCAGTCGGCAAAGGTGCGGACCGCAACCATCTTACGCACGCGGTTGGTCGCAGCCGATCTCTTCTTATGCCCTCCATAGGCTCGTTCTCGGACAAAGTGAAGCTGACGATCGATCGTGGAGGCACTCATCGCAAGCAGTTGGGCCCGTACCCCCTCTTCCAATTGCAGATGCCCGTGTCGCTCCATGGCTTCCACCAGCAGCGGCAATAGCGCTTTCAACCGCTTGCCACAAATGCGGTCGGAGGCTTCCCAGAGCACGATCAACGCTTCCTTGACCGCCTCCTGATAAACCCGGCGCACCGCACGCGTCTTGGGTTCGCTCGTAGGCTGAGTGGTCAGCACTCGGATCGCATGCTTACGGTGATACCCGGTCACTTGGGTGAACTCATCCAGGATCATCTTCTTGCCGACTCGATCCGCTGCTTGATAACGCTGTTTGATGGCTGCTGTCAGTTCTCGTCGTGTGGTCAATCTGATCCGTCTCCTCATTCTCGCCTTCCGGCGTGGGTTCACGCCGGTAGCATTTTCAATGAGGCAACCACCCACCTCTCAGTAGCAATTTTGATGAGTCAATGCGGATCGGGAATTTTGTTTGTCGTCGTTCGGTACTTCTAATTGTCGCCCGTCAGCGGCAATACATGGAACAGTTGCTGGCAGCCAAACCCGCGTCGGAGGCCACTCAGTGACTTCCATCGGGTTGGCATCGGGCTGGGATTTTGCCAGCAAAAAACAACAGCCGCCCGTAAGTGGCTGTGCGGTAAGCAGATATGTTGGTGGGCGCTACAGGATTCGAACCTGTGACTTCCACCGTGTGAATCTGACCGGGATAGGCTTTTCAACGACTTACAAGTACGTGGAGGTTGCCTAAGTACTCGCAAGTCGTATAAGACATCGCATTTTGTGGATCGGTTTGTGGATTGAGAAATAACTGGCTCGGCGTGCGTCAGTACGGGTGGACACGATGTGTTGGTTCCTCCTGAACCCCTTTCGGTGTCATTTCCTGTTGCCGGCCATCCAACCGATCCCTAACCCGACGTCTCCCACATGCCGGGTTTGGGCCAATCTCCCGTTCGCGAACTTGTACGGTTTGGCGACTATACGTCCAAGTGGTTTCCGTAACCGGCGTGTCACGGGAGTGACCAGGTCGGGCCGGCAGACTTCCCACAACGTGACTTCGGGGGGAACTTCGCGTCTCGCCGGCGGCGAACCACCAGTGCAATCCAGTTCCCGATTTCACATAACCTCAGGTTGCCCGTGATCCAGGCGCAATCCCGAGATTCGGTGCTAATCAGCGCCTTGATATTCGGTTCCGATTCGGGAACTTGTAGAGTTACGGGCAGGGGTCGAAGCGGTAAGGAAGATAGAGCGGCTCCCAGACATTGGCGCGGATGTGAGATTCCAAGGTTTGCTCGTCAAGCGGGCCCGCAACCCCATCCTTGATCGCTTGAAGCGCGACCGCCTGAGCCACGGCGAATGACACCGAGCGAAGTTCCGAAACCGGTGGCAACAATCGTCCCGACTTACTACGCCGTGCGGGAGAAAGTTCGGCGAGACATCTGGCGGCAGCCATGAACATCGTGTCGGTGACGCGCTGCGCGTCTACCGATAGGATACCCAGACCTATTCCAGGGAAGATGTACGAGTTGTTCGTCTGGTCGATCGGCAATTCGCGACCATTCCAGTTCACCGCAGCGAACGGGCTGCCAGTGCCGATGAGCGCGCGCCCTTCAGTCCACTTCAGCAAGTCCGCCGGGGTAGCCTCCGAACGCGACGTAGGGTTTGATAGCGGGAAAATAACCGGCCTGTCGACTGCGGCAGCCATCGCGCGGATCACCTCCTGCGTGAAGGCACCAGCTTGTCCCGAGACCCCGATGAGCGTCGTTGGCTTGGCATTCCTTACCACATCGAGCAGGCTAATGTGGTCTTTGTGGTCCAAGTTCCATTCGGTGATCGCGGAACGAGGTTGCACAAATGGCTGCTGTGTCGGACGTATTTCTGCCATGCCCTCCACTAGCAATCCGTCTTTATCGACTGCATAAAAGCGCCGGCACGCTTCCGCTTCGCTCAGACCGGCGTTCTTCATCGCGGTCAGCAGAAGCGTGGCGATGCCCATGCCGGCTGAACCTGCTCCGAAAATCGCGATGCGCTGCTCAGTCAGGGGGGTGCCGGTAATGTTAATCGCGGCGAGCAGGGTCCCCACGGCCACGGCCGCTGTCCCTTGGATATCGTCGTTGAAGGTGCAGAGCCGGTCGCGGTAGCGTTCAAGCAATCTTCCTGCGTTGATGCCGGCAAAATCCTCCCATTGCAACAGCACATGTGGACAGCGCGCGATCACGGCGCTGACGAAGGCTTCGACGAAATCGTCGTATTCGGCACCGCGTACCCGCTGGTGACGCCACCCGACATAGAGAGGATCTTCGAGGCGCTCCACATTGTCGGTACCGACATCGAGCAACACAGGCAAACACACCTGTGGGTGAATGCCAGCGCAGGCGGTATAGAGCGCGAGCTTGCCGATGGGGATTCCCATGCCTCCCGCACCCTGGTCGCCGAGCCCGAGAATGCGCTCGCCATCGCTGACCACGATCGCACGGATTGCGTCATAGCGGTGATGCCCGAGGATCTCGCGAATTCTATGCCGGTTGGGGTAACTGAGAAACAGTCCGCGCGACTTGCGCCAGATCTCGCTAAAGCGTTGGCATCCTTCGCCGACCGTCGGCGTGTACACCAGCGGCATCATCTCTTCGATGTTGCGCACCAGCACGGCATAAAACAGGGTTTCGTTCGTGTCCTGCAGGTCCCGTAGGTAGGCATAGCGCTCGAAATTAGTTTCAAAGTCGCGCAGCGCCTTAAGACGGCGTGCCGCCTGATCTTCAAGATTGCCAACATGTGGGGGGAGCAGTCCGTGCAGGGCGAAGTCGGTACGCTCGTTTTCAGTGAACGCCGTTCCCTTGTTCAGCATGGGAAAGTTAATCAGGTCGAAGCCGGAGAGTCTGGTCTCCAGGACTCCCTCAGCTGTGATGCGATATTTCATGCCTCTCCACCAGCCAACGGTATCCATATTGTTCCACAGTTCCTTTTTTGAAGTTGGCCCAAACACCCGTCGCTTCCGGCGGAATGGCCGGGGCTGCGGGAGCCGGCTCGATTCCTCGCGGGGTATATAGTGGGTGGCTGTTGGGACCTAAAACGGAAATTCCGGTTAAAGATTCTGGATCATATCAACGACGTGGGGAGATACGTATGAAGGGGAAAAGAATTTATAAGAATTTGTACTTTCAGGTATTGACGGCGATCGTCTTGGGTGCTCTGCTCGGGCATTTCTATCCCGAAACCGGCGCGGACATGAAACCGCTGGGCGATGGCTTCATCAAGCTGATCAAGATGATCATCGCTCCGATCATCTTCTGTACCGTCGTAACCGGTATCGCCGGCATGGAGGACATGAAGAAGGTAGGCCGGGTTGGCGTCAAGGCACTGCTGTATTTTGAGATCGTCTCGACCCTGGCCCTGGCGATCGGCCTGGTGGTGGTCAGCGTAATTCGGCCGGGTGCGGGCATGAATGCCGATGTCTCCAAGCTGGACACCAGAGCGTTGGAGACCTTCACTGCAAAAGCGCAGTCGCACGGCACGGTTGACTTCTTGATGAATATCATTCCCAACACTGTAGTGGATGCCTTTGCCAAGGGTGATATTTTGCAGGTACTGTTCTTTTCGGTCCTGTTTGGTTTTGCTCTGTCCATGCTCGGTCAGCGCGGCAAAGTGGCCTTCAACGTGATTGACGAGGTCGCGCATGTGCTGTTCGGCGTCGTGGGGGTAATCATGAAGGTTGCGCCCATCGGCGCCTTTGGCGCTATGGCTTTTACCATAGGAAAATTCGGTCTCGGCTCCCTGAGTAAGCTGGGCATGCTGATGGTCAGCTTTTACCTGACTTGCCTGCTGTTCATCTTCATCGTCCTGGGTTCTATTGCCAGACTGTGCGGCTTCAGCATCTTGAAGTTTATCAAGTACATCAAGGAGGAGTTGCTGATCGTGCTGGGAACCTCCTCCTCGGAGTCGGTCCTGCCCCGCATGATGGCCAAACTGGAGAATCTGGGTTGCAGCAAGTCGGTGGTAGGTCTGGTAATCCCGACCGGCTACTCCTTCAACCTTGATGGTACCTCGATCTACCTGACCATGGCGGCCGTCTTCGTGGCCCAGGCTACCAATACCCGGCTTACCCTGATCCAGACCCTTACCATTCTGGGTGTGTTGCTGCTGTCATCCAAGGGGGCGGCCGGGGTTACCGGCAGTGGCTTTATCACCCTAGCGGCGACCTTTGCCGCCGTACCCACCATTCCGGTGGCTGGTCTGGCGCTGATTCTCGGCGTTGACCGCTTCATGTCCGAGGCACGCGCCCTGACCAACCTGGTCGGCAATGGTGTGGCAACAATGGTGGTTTCCAGCTGGGAGCATGAACTCGACAAGGACAGGATGTTGGAGGTTCTAAACAAAGAGACTGAAGCAGAAGCCGAAGAACCTGAAGCAATTTTGGACGGCATTCCGGTGCCTGGCGAACAGGCGGCAGAGCAGGCTTGATGAGATACAACTGGAAGTCGCTTTATTCCGAATAATGAGGCTACATTTATACCAGTCATTCGCAAATTGGAAAAAGTGGAGGAAAGAGCCATGAACAAAACCATAGCATTTCTAATTATGGTCGGATTGGCCTCATTCGCAGTTCTGTCGCACGCTGCGGATAGAGACGATGCAAAGGCCCTAGTGAAGAGAGCGGCTGCCTATGTGAAGTATCAGGGGAAAGACAAGGCGCTGGCAGAGATCAGCACGCCCAAGGGGATGTTTGACAAGGGTGAACTTTATGTATTCGCGTACGATCTTCAGGGCGTCATGCTTGCCCACCCTAAGAATCCGGCACTGATCGGGCAAAATCTGATCGCCGTTCCGGACACCGAAGGGAAGCTTTTTCGCAAGGAGATAGTGGAAAAGGCGAAGTCCCGGGGTTCCGGATGGGTCGATTATGTGTATCTGAACCCGGAAACAAATAAACAAGAGCATAAGACGAGTTACTTTCAGAAGGTGGGTAACATCATTTTATGCTGCGGGGTGTATCAGGATTACAGCCATGAAGGAGATTGAACCAGAACTTTGTCGCAAGCCCTGTTTGGGAAGGTATCGTTTATGGCCTGCTTCGAGGCCATCAGCCCCGTAGCTGAAGCACCATACTGACTGCGGCTTAGGAGGCCGCCAGTATGGCACGTCGGAAGACATCGCAACGCTCCAAGGCCAAAACAATACTTCGGCTGCCCGACTTGGAGCAGTCGAAGAACGCAGTTCTTCACTCGCTCGCCGCCGCCAGTTCGCAGGAATCATACGGTCATGCCATCGACGAATTCATTGGCTGGTACTGTTCGGAACCGCGTTTGGCTTTTAACCGAACGGTCGTCCTTCGCTACCGATTCTTCCTCGAACAAAAAAACCTCGCACCCTCCACCACCATCAACGTGCGGTTAGCCGCCGTGAGACGGCTCGCCTATGAAGCGTCCGACACTGGTCTTCTGAGCCCTGAACTGGCCGCGGGAATCCGCCGCGTCAAAGGAGCAAAGCGTCTCGGCGTTCGGATTGGCAATTGGTTAACTGTCGATCAGTCGAGGACCTTGCTCGGCGAAGCACCGTCAGACAGCGTCCGAGGCAAACGTGATCGGGCGATTCTGGCGCTGCTCATTGGATGCGGCTTGCGACGGGCCGAACTGGTTGGACTCGGAACAAAAGATTTCCAGGTTCGCGAGGAGCACTGGGTAATCGCTGACCTGATTGGCAAAGGAAAACACATCCGTACAGTTCCGGTTCCAGTGTGGGCGAAACGCGCCGTCGATGAGTGGACCACGGCGGCTGGCATCAATGGTGGTGCGATCTTCCGGCGAGTAAGTCGGCCGGGAAAGATCTGGGGCGATGGAATCACGCCCAAGGCGATTTGGCACATCGTGAAAGCGGCCGCGAAGCGTGCCGGCATCAAGGACCTTGCTCCCCATGACTTACGCCGCACCTGTGCACGGTTATGCCATTTGGCGGGCGGAGAACTTGAACAGATTCAGTTTCTGCTGGGGCACGCTTCGGTTCAGACAACTGAACGCTATCTCGGCTGCAAGCAGAAACTCAGCCAAGCAGTGAACGACAACCTCGGACTAGAACTAGAACGCACTTGACGAGGTGGTGGCCCACAAGCAGACTTCCGGACAACTTCCGGGGCAGCTCCCCTTGGGGTCGCTGTTCGAGAGCCGAGAACTGCTGGTCTGTCTTGTTCTAGTCGTAATCCCAAACGTTGCCAAGGTCGATCGCATCCGAGTTTGTCCCTTACGGGCTGGTCGATTTGAGATCGGGTGCAAAACGAGCTTGCTTGGAGCAAAACTCGGTGCAATCGTCGCGGATCGTATCCCCGCGAAGTTGGTGATCTTGACTTATAAGTTTCAAAAGTGCAACACGAAGCAATACTCTACTTTCCCGTCCAACACGCACGCCGTTTTTCCAGAAATGCCGAAATGCCCCGTTGGCGGCCGGGTTTGACCATCCCGGCTCCTTGCAGAGCTTGTTTTACCCAGGTGTAGCTCAGCCCAATCCCGTGCTCCTGGCGCAGCTTCTCGTGAAAATGCTGCACGTTCAGATCGAAATAGCGCTCGCGGTACAGTCCCAAGACCTGCTCGACCGTTGCCAGGGGGACTCGCTTGGGAGAAGGCCGGCCTGGATATTGGCGAGGGGTGTGAAAAGACGGGCAGATCACGGCTGCGCCGTTTGCCCGTGCGCCGCTGTACGCTGCTCTTCCCGAGACACATCAGGCGGCTCACAAAGAACCTCTGATGCTGCAAGACCTGGCAAAAGACCACTGGATTTTGTTTGCAAAGATAGTCTTTGGCGTGATGCAGCGAGTTCGCGGCCATGCGCAGCGCGGTGGCAACGCGACTCCTGACGCGGCGACTCTTGGTATAGAGCACCTTGCCACCACTGATCTTGTTCTCCCCACAGAGTCCCAACCAAGGGGCAAAGGCGGAAGCATTTCGATCTGATCGACTGCGACAACGACCCTTTCTTAGATTAATGTCGGAGCGTGGCTAGATCCGCCCCAGCAAAAACATCGCGGGACGATACCATAACTTCAGATGACAGAATCGGGAAGCATTGCGGTGTTGGCCGAGAAGCCTTCGGTGGCGCGCGATATCGCGCGCGTCCTGGGGGCGTCGCAGCAGGGCAAAGGGTATCTTCACGGCAACGGCTACATCGTCACCTGGGCCATCGGGCACCTCGCGGCGCTGGCGCAGCCGCACGAGATCAACCCCGACTGGCGCCACTGGCGGCGCAATCTGCTGCCCATGCTGCCGGTGGAATGGCGGTTAGTAGTCTACGAGAAAACCAAGGACCAGTTCGACGTAGTGCAGAAGATTCTCAATTCACCCAAGGTCTCGCAAGTGGTATGCGCCACCGACGCTGGCCGAGAGGGCGAGCTGATTTTCCGCTACATCTACGAAGCCGCGCACTGCGCCAAGCCGTTCCGCCGTTTGTGGATCTCTTCGCTCACGCCGGACGCTATCCGCAGAGGCTTCGAACAGCTTCGGCCCGGCCAGGAATACGATCCGCTGGCCGACGCCGCCCGCGGCCGCAGCCGGGCGGATTGGCTGGTCGGGATGAACCTGTCCCGTGCGTATTCGCTGGCATACGGCGAGAAGGATTTCTCGGTGGGCCGCGTGCAGACGCCGACCCTGGCAATGCTGGTGGAGCGCGAACTAGCCATCAGGAAGTTCGTGTCCGAGGATTACATCGAAGTGCTGGCCACATTCCACCCGGGGGACGCGCCCAAGGGGAGCACCTACCAGGGCACGTGGTTTCGCGAACGGCCGCTCCAAAGCGATCAGGAATCGCTCCAGAAATCCATGCGGCTGCCGGCGGACAGCGAAGAAGCCAACCGCATCGTCGAGCGGGCGCGGACCGGCCAGGCCGCCATCGAATCGATCGTAGCGCAGACGCAGCGAATGCCGCCGCCCGCGCTCTACGATCTGACGGAACTGCAACGCCACGCTAATCGGCTCTTCGGCTTCAGCGCGCAAAAGACGCTGGACACGGCGCAGGCGCTCTATGAGCGGCACAAGCTGATCAGCTATCCGCGAACCGACAGCCGCCACCTCTCTCACGACGTGGCGGGCACGCTGCTGTATATCGTTCACTCCATCGCGGAGTCGTATCGCGAGCACTTGGCGCCGGGAACGGGCGAGCGGCCTCTGGGCCGGCGGTTCGTGGACGACTCCAAAGTCACCGACCACCACGCCATCATCCCGACCACGACGTTGCCCCAGCGGGCATCGCTGACGCCCGAGGAGCAGAAAATCTACGACCTGATCTGCCGCCGTCTGCTCAGCGCGTGGCACGAAGACCACATTTGGCAGGTGACCACGGTGATCACGGCGATCCGCCATCCCGGCGTGGCGGACCGCTACCACACGTCGGGAAGCGCCGTCGTGCAGGTCGGGTGGAAAGTCCTGGATCTGGCGTTGCCCGCAAAAGCCCGGCGGTCGAAACCGGACGCGGAAGAGGACCGCGACCAGCAGGCGCTCCCTCCTGGCCTCGCCAAAGACCAATCGCAGGATGTGATAGACGCGGAGGCACTCAGGAAGAAGACGCGGCCGCCGAAGCGCTTCACAGAAGCCACTCTGTTGACTGCGATGGAGACGGCGGGCAAGACGCTGGACGAAAAAGAACTATCCGATGCCATGAAAGAGACCGGGCTCGGAACGCCGGCCACCAGGGCGGCGATTATCGAGGTATTGCTGAAGCGCGAGTACATCGTGCGCAGTGGCAAGAGCCTGGAGGCCACCGATAAAGGCATGCGGCTGATCGAGGTGGTGCATCCCGAGGTGAAGAGCCCGGTTATGACGGGGCAGTGGGAAGCATATCTGCACCGCATTCAGAAGGGCAGCGCCCAATTGGGGCCCTTCATCAAAGCCATTGAGGATTACGTCCGAGAAGTGGTAGAGAAGGTTGGCCATGTCGAGGCTAGCGGCACCAACACCGAGCCGCGCGCGTCAGGCGGCGGTCTGCCACCGAACGTGCTCTCACCCACTTCTTGTGCCACCGATGCAACACCCGCCGAACTACTCCATCAAGCATTCGGCTTTTCTGCCTTTCGTGCAAACCAGGAGGCGGTCTGTAAAACGGTGATCCAAGGCCGTGACGTGCTTCTCGTCATGCCCACCGGGGCCGGGAAGTCGCTCTGCTACCAGTTGCCGGGCATCGCGCGCGGGGGCACCACGCTCGTCATCAGCCCCCTCATCGCGCTCATGGAAGACCAGCTGCGCCAACTCAAAGATCGCGGCGTCGCCGTAGAGCGGATTCACTCCGGCCGCGACCGCGCGGCAGCGCGCCAGGCCTGCGCGGACTACCTCAACGGCAGCCTGCAGTTTCTGTTCATCGCGCCGGAACGGCTCCGGGTGGCGGGCTTTCCCGAAATGCTGGCGAAGCGCAAGCCCAACCTCATCGCCATCGACGAAGCCCACTGCATTTCGCAATGGGGCCACGATTTCCGGCCGGACTATCGCATGCTCGGCCAGTACCTGCCAACCCTGCGGCCGGCGCCGGTAATCGCGCTCACGGCCACCGCGACGCCGCTGGTGCAAGACGATATTGCGGCGCAGTTGGGCCTCTTGCAGGCGGAGCGTTTCATCCACGGGTTCCGTCGCGACAACCTCGCCATCGAAGTGGTGGAAGTCGAGCCGCGGCAGCGGGCCGAACTGACGGCGGAATTGCTGCAGGATCACGAGCGCCGCCCGGCCATCGTGTACGCCCCCACGCGAGCGCAGAGCACTGGCCTCGCCGTCGAGTTGGGGGCCAAATTTCCCTGTGCCGCCTACCACGCCGGTCTGGATGCCGTCACTCGCAAACGCGTCCAGGAGGAGTTTCAGGATGGTCGGCTGGAAGTGATGGTGGCCACGATCGCGTTCGGCATGGGCATCGACAAGCCGAACGTCCGTACTGTTATTCATACCGCGCTGCCGGGCAGTCTTGAGGCTTACTACCAGGAGATCGGCCGTGCCGGGCGCGACGGACTTCCCAGTCGCACGATTCTTATGCATTCCTATGCGGATCGGCGCACGCACGACTTTTTCTTCCAGCGCGACTACCCGGACATCTCTCTGCTGGAGGCCATTTTCGCCCAGCTGCGGGCGGAGCCTAGAGAGAAAGAAGCGCTGGCGCACGCCGTGCGGCTGGATGCGGATGAGTTCGATAAAGCGCTGGAGAAGCTCTGGATTCACGGCGGCGCGGCAGTGGACTATACCGAAAACGTAAGCCGCGGCCACGACCATTGGCGCGAATCCTACCTTGCCCAATCCCAGCAGAAGCAGCAGCAATTGAACCTGATGCTGCGCTACACCGATTCCAACCAGTGCCGCATGTGCGCCCTGGTGAGACATTTCGGCGACTACGCCGACAGCCGGAAACCGTGCGGGATATGCGATTTCTGCGCGCCCGAGTCCTGCTTGGGACAGCGGTTCCGGTCCGCCACCGACTTCGAACGGGCGGCTGCGCTACGCCTGATCACGGCCCTGCGCGCCGGAGGCGGCAAATCCACCGGCAAGCTGCATGCCGAGCTGTTTCCGGAGGGACACCTCTCGCGCAATTCGTTCGAGGATGTGCTGGGGGCGATGGCACGCTTGGGCCTGGTGCGCTTGGCCGATGAAGTGTTCGAGAAGGACGGCCGAAGCATCCCGTACCGCAAGGCGTACCTGGGGAGTGCGGCTGGTGAGTTGGACGAAGCCGCTCCCATTGCGCTGCTGATGAAGGCGGAAGTGAAATCAGGAACTCCGTCAAAGAGCCGGACAAAGCGCGGCAAGAAGAAGGCAGCCAAGAAGCAGGCACTGCCGCAGCGCGCACCTGGATCGAAAGCCAAGGCCCCGGTGGCACCACAGGCGGCTCTCGATTCGCGGATCGAGGACGCGCTGCGCAAGTGGCGGCTGG
>Ga0209584_10000408_pt1 | contig 13159 bp, 11 predicted proteins | sample NGEPerD_FD_184507 | JGI IMG/M metagenome (GOLD analysis project Ga0209584, IMG submission 184507) | Arctic peat soil microbial communities from the Barrow Environmental Observatory site, Barrow, Alaska, USA - NGEE PermafrostAB12-D... | ecosystem: Environmental > Terrestrial > Soil > Wetlands >...
CGAGTGTCCGGGTAGTCGGATTCACCTCGGCATGATCGGCGATGAAGGCGCTCTCGATCCGCATCAGAACGAGACTAGAACAGCATGGTCAGTGAGCTTCCGGCGGGCCGCATGCGGGCACTGTCCATTGGTCCACGGCAGAATGCTTGGAAGTAGTCCTGACGTCGATGCGCGAGTGACCCCAACCAGGCACATAAGGGTCACTTCCCTGGAGCGGTGTCCGGCAGTTCAGAATGGTTTGCTCAGCGTGCCGGTCGCCACATTGTTGTGACTACGGGACCTCCACCGGGGTAGGAGAACTGCCCAACGGACTCGAATCCGACGCCAGCGTACCGATGGTTGTTGGCGGGGTTCGACGATTCCAGATAGGCGGGGAAGCCGTCCGCATCGATCAGCGCGAGGTCATGTTCTAGAAGCGCCATCCCGATCCCCTTGCCACGGTGATTGGGATGCGTTCCCAGGAGACTCAGGTAGTAGTAGGGCTCGTCACGCGGGTGCGCGGCATCGAAGCGCGTAAGTAGTTCGAGATAATCGTGTGCTGCCAACCCCAGACACTCGTTGGCAAGCTCGGTGAGCTGCTCCTCCTGTTCTTCGCTCATCTCCGTGCCGCCGGGGGGAATCCAGATTGAGGTTGCCTCGCCTCCAGCCGTCAACCAGACCCAGGGGTAGCGGAGCGCACCTTCGATGAACAACTTCCAAAACCGGGGGTGGCGTTCGGTACTCGCATCCGCCCGGGCCATCGCACGGCTCCATAGCGGATCGTTTGCAAAAGCAAGGGTGGTGATGGAGGTCACCATCTCGCAATCGGCCAGCAATGCTCGCCGGGCTTCGAACTGAGCCATCACATACACCTCCCGTCAGAATAGATTCACCGATCCCACAATGGAACAGGGTTGTCTGGCCAACCGCAAAGTGGTCCGATACCGGGCGGGTTCTGGGTATCCCAGATCGGTTACGCGTCGCAGAATCTCGGGCCGAAATTGCGGCTCGCTAACGATCGCTAGCACCTGGGTCGTCCGCACTGCGCCGGCGGTTGACTGCCTTAGTAGAGCGCACAAATCTGGCCAGCCAGCACTCTGAGCTGCGGTTTCATGCCCCGAAGCCATGTTTCGTACCCCGCTCACGAGACATGGGGTAACTGAATGCTGAGGAAGACGGGCATCGCCCTGTGCATACAAGGCTGTTGACCTGCTGTTTCTTGTCTTTCGACCGCTTCTAGGAGACATGGGGTAACTGATTCCTGAGGAACCTTCGGACCGAGGGGATGGCGGTGGAGTATGGCCCACGCCTCAGTGGCTGTTGAGTTGATCAATTGGGACCACAGCTGAAACATGCTTCATCCAGGTGCAGCGTCACGCGCTCGGATCGCGCCACCGGCTGGCGTCCAGTGCCGCCCGGGCACGGGCGCTACTCTGCCCCTGGGTCCGAGCCAATTCGTGGCGCCTGTCGGTACCCTCGGGGGAGACCGGAAACGCACCGTGGAACACCGCAGCGCGAGCAGAGTGAGTCGATGGAGCGCCGTCCTCCTGATCGTCACCGGGACCCTGGCCGCATGCGGTAGCGCGGCCACCTCCTCCCCGACGACGTCAGCAGCGGAGCCGACCGGTTGGCGGGCACCTGCGGTGTTCAGCACGCCGCCGGACACCGGACACATCATCGAGCCCGTGTCCGCCAATCCCACCGATCTGGCCGCCCACGGCTACGTGGAGCAGGAGTACTTCGCCTCGGGCACCGCATACTCCTTCGCCAGCCGGTCCACGCCCTCCGACGGGAAGTGGACCATCGCCGTCGCGGGATCGGCGCCCTACCGGACGCGCATCATCGTGCGGCGCCCGAGCGACCCGGCGAAGTTCGACGGGAACGTCGTCGTGGAGTGGATGAACGTGTCGGCCGGCGAGTCCGCCCCCGACTGGGACTACCTCGATCCTGCCCTCATGGACTCGGGCGCCGCCTATGTGGCGGTGTCCGCGCAGGCGCTCGCCGTCAACGGCGGAAAGGCGCTCCTCGGTTCGGGGTCGAGCCCCGGGCTGCAGCAGAAGGAGCCGGCCCGGTACGGGAGCCTGAATCACCCCGGCGACCAGTACTCCCTCGACATGTTCGCCCAGATCGGTCAGGCGCTGCGGGCCGCCGCCCCATCGGTCCTCGGGGGCCTGCGACCGTCGCACGTGGTGGCCATCGGCGAGTCCCAGTCGGCGTTCTACCTCACCACCTATGCCGACGCTATCCAGCCCCTCGACCACGCGTACCAGGGCATCTTCATCCACTCCCGCGGGGGCGGGGCCGCTCCGTTCGACAGCCAGGACGTCACCTCGGCGATCGACGGCGATGTGCGAATCCGCACCGACCTCGACGTCCCCGTCTTCATGCTCGAAACCCAGACGGACCTCATCCAGCTCGGCTACGCGGCGGCGCAGCAGCCGAACACCTCGAGGATCCGAACGTGGGAGGTGGCGGGGACCTCCCACGCCGATGCCTACGAACTGGGAGTGGGCGCCGGCTTCCTCGGCTGCACCACCCCGGTCAACTCAGGGCCTCAGCACGAGGTGGCCCAGGCTGCGTTCGTCGCCTTCCTGCACTGGGTGGACGACGGGAAGCAACCGCCCTCGCCGGAGCCGTTCACCTTTTCGTCCACCGATCCTCCCGAGCTGGCCCTGGACGCCCACGGGAACGTGGTGGGTGGCGTCCGCACCCCCGCCGTGGAGGTGCCGGTATCGACGTTGAGCGGTGCGCCACCGCAGGGCAGCAGCGAGCTTTGCGGCCTGTTCGGGTCGACCGTGCCGTTCAGTCCACAGACCCTGGTGGTGCTCTACGGGTCGAAGGCCGGCTACGTCACCGCCTACACCGCCGACCTCGACCGGGCCATTACCGCCGGGTACATCCTCTCCGCTGATCGGGCTTCGCTCCTGGCGCAGGCGGCGCAGGTGTCGTTCCCTTCCTGAGCGGGGCGCCTCCCGCCGATTGCCGATCCTATAGGTGGTTGCTCAGTTGGCGACATCCTGGTGTAAGCAGGTAAGGCACCTATCAGGGACGAACAATCACTGTCCGGAAAGCATTGCCCCGGTTCCACAAGACGGCAGGTGATGTACTTCCCTGTCAGCGATGCGTGTGGATCGTTGACCACATTCCCAAAAACATCGGCCTGATCCGTCCACCCCTCTGGATCCCCGTGCCGGGTACGGGCGAACGTAGGTAACCTTTCAGCAGACCTCTCTGAGCTGCGGTTTCACTCCCCGAAGCCGTGTTTCGTACCCCGCTCACGAACCATGGGGTAACGGAATGCTGAGGAACCTGAGGAATGCCCGTACCGATGCCTCAGATTCCGTGCGGGCGCCCGTTGCAGGCGGGACCACCAGTCGAACTCGGGCTGAGGGATTGGCAAGCCGCCGAGATCGGTGACCAATACACAGCCCACGTGTGCGGTGGCATCGTCGAGACCATGAACCGTGGCGACCTCCGTGTCGACGAGACTGAGCTCGTGAGAACACCAATCAACTGGATTCTCTCTCGCCGATTCATATGTGCGATTCGCCGCCACCCGACCGAAGTCAGGTTGACCCGATACGAGGACAGTTCGACCAGACGGCGCTGTTGCGTTGATGGATCACGTGGAGCGTGCTCACCAGCTCCGTTGAGATACGCGGCTCAGATCACCTGCGCGAGCTCGTCGAACGCTGCGGCGAGGGTGAGTCCAGGACGTGCATCGACACCAAGTTCGTAGTGCCCTCGCCGCAGGTTCTGGATGAATGCGTGGCCTCGGATCACGACTCTGGCAGTCCGGTCCAGTTTGAGGCCCCGCATCGGACGAAGCCTTGCCTTGAGGCGCCCATGGTCAGCTTCGACTCGGTTGTTGGCGTACTGGGTGGTGTCGTGAAGTGCAGCCGGCAGGAGGTCGGCAACGACCCGGACCAGGGCGTGGGCCCGGTCAGTGGTGACCTCAGCGGGCGCTCCATGGGAGCGGATTGCAGTTGCGAAGAATGCTGTCGCAGCCCTCAGGTCGCGCTTCTTCGACAACAACACATCGATGACCTGCCCGTATTGGTCAACAGCCCGGTAGACGTATCGCCAGGACCCCGACACCTTCACGTAGGTCTCGTCGACGAACCAGTGACCGCCGACGCTGTGGCGGCATGGCTTTGCCGCCTCCACCAGGATCGGCGTGAACCGCTGGACCCACCGGAACAGGGTCACATGGTCCACCTCGATGCCTCGCTCAGCGAGGAGTTCCTCGAGGTCCCGGTATGACAGTCCGTAGCGTAGGTACCAGCGGACGGCGATCAGAATGACCTCGGGCGGGAATCTGAACCCGGCGAACGCTGAACTGGGCGGCTGGATGGGTCGGATGCGCACGCGATGCTTCACCCGGACAGCCTCGTCCATCAACGACCTGGGCTCGAGCCCCAACGGATCGAGGCGAGATCGCGCTCAATGCAACAGTGCCTCCGCATCGCACATGATCCCGAGACCACTCAATACTTCGAGCGGAGGGTGAAGGAGGGACGCACCAAGCGTGACGTCATCCGGATCCTTCAGCGCTACATCGCCCGCGAGGTCTATCGCTACCTTCCTCGCGGCTGACTCCCCGGGCCGTGGGTCTGGCTCACCCCCGAACTGTCGCCCCCCGGGGTTGACTTACCGGCGACCCGCCGACCCACGACTCGGGATCATTCTCACCAAGACGCGTGACTTCGTAAGAGCATGCCCTCGCCGTTCGAGTGGCTCATGATTGTTGTGTCCGCTATCTTCACCCCAGAGCCCCAAAACAGGGCTTGACATTGATAGGAGCGTCGCCGGGAGCGGGTCAGTTATTGACCGTGTGATCAGCACATCCGGGGCAGTGTCGAACATCGAATCGGGACCGTTGGCGGCCGAGCCCTCTCAGCTACTGCGTCGTGCACAGCTGGTCGAGTCGCTCCACTCCAGTGTCTTGGTCATGCCCGCGAGCCAAGCATTGCCGTTGTCGACGGCCTCGCGGACGCTCTCGGGGGAATCCGTGCAGTCGTAGGTTTCTGTTACGGGGACAGTTCGACCAGACTGATGGGTACGGTCTCGCGTTGCTTGTGCGGTCGTAGCTCAACGCTGACACCGCCGTAGGAAGGCATGTGATGACCAGATCGACGGCCCTTGAGCCAGTCGGGAACCATGCCCAACTGAGTGACCTCAGTCCGCCATTCCTGAGGGCAACCACCCATATCCTGTCCTATAAGACGTCCTACAAACCCCGCCGTTAGCTGCCGTCGGGTACCTTCCCGATCACCCATCATCGCAGGTCAGAACGTTGCACGCCGTTTGATGTCTTCCAGATCGTCCCCTTGAGACGAACTGATAACACTGAGGTCTGCCGCCAAAGTCCACAGATTCGGAGCATGGACTGCATTCTCAGCAACGTCGGGACCTTGGGGATGGCGGCGGAGCATGGCCCATGCCCCGATGGCCGCTTCTTTCCCGCGAGCTCAGCGCCCAACCTTGGACGGTACCGCTCGTGAGAGTTGCATACGCCCACAACACATGTGGGAAAGGCGCGGTTGCCACTTCAGGGACGGCGGCGACTGCATCCTCGACCTCTTCAGTGCGGTAGCTGGGGCCGAAAGGATCTGTGAGGGTCGTGGCCTGAGCTGGGCAACGGGCCCCTCCGGACACAGCTCTTCGAACCCCTCGGCAGGCCGCCCCGTCATTGGTGGGACTTCCGGCCCTACCGGGGGCGGTGCTCCCTCCCAAAGATGGACGGTGCAGCGGGAAACGTTGTCCGGCAACGGAGGTCGGCAGTGCGCAGAGAGGTGGCGGCGATAGCGTTGGCGGTGCTGGCAGGCGCTTCTTGCGGGGGCGTCACAACCTCGGGTCCGACGACTACGCGGACCCACCCGCCGACGAGTTCCAGCGCCAGCCTCCCGACCACGACGACCACCCGCTCGCCGAGTGCGTTGGACGACCTGAACGCGTTCTTCACGGCCGCGGCTGGCGTCGACGCCAAACTGAAGGCAGCGGCAGTCGCCGTGAACCGCGAGATCGGTCCGAACAAGATCGTTCTCGACCAGTCGGCACGGGATGCCATCAACGCTGCAAATCCTGACGAGGCCAAGGTGACGATCCCCGCAGGTATGCCCCCCACGCTAGAGCGGTCCGTCCTCGTGGCCTACAACGACTTGGTCTCACGCCGCAGCGCGTTCAATGGCGTGCTGCGCAACGATGAGACCGAGTCCATGAATTGCCTGCGTAACGGGGCCGCCCCCGCCGCGCAATTCGCCGCCGACGTAAGGGCGTCGCGGGGGCTCGCAGCCTCGCTCCCACCGCTCACGCCAGTCGCACCCGACTCAAGGGCGGCCGAGGAGCTGGCCATACGGTTTGCTTGGATCTCGGAGGTCAACAACGGATGTGCAAGCTGCGGCGGAATGGTCATCAAGGAATTGGTCCCGATCACCATTTACGACGTACCCGTTGAGCCATTCGGCGACGGCAGAACCTTCGAGGGGGACCTCGACGGGGTCTACTTCAACGCCACCTACGTAGCCGGTCAGGGTTGGAGCGTCCAGCTCCTCGCGTGCTAGCGGACTGATGCGACAGTGCCGGCGCCGGCTACCGCCTGGTCGCTCCCGACGGTGGGACCTTCAGAATCAGCGCACCGTTCCTTGAGGTCAGATAGGTCCCATCCTGCGACCAAGTGCTACTGAAGCATGGATGTTGGTGCATCGCGGGTGCCCCACGTCAGCAACTATTAAGGCGGGTGAAGACTGTCGTCATGGTCAAGGCGAAAGACCCAGCGCCGGGACCTTCGGCTCTGCCGAGGCACGGCGTCCGGGAGCACACTGTGGTCATGACGATACGACGTGTTGTGGTCGCCGCCTTACTGGGAGCGCTCCCGGTGGTGGCGATTGCATGCAGCAGCAGCCCCTCCACTTCGTCGGCCACGACAACGGCCCCGGCAACGACCAGTACTACGTCACTCGAATCGACGACATGGACAGCGGTGTGGCCGACGGCGGCGAGCAGCACCCGCTACCAGACACCGGAGGCAGCCGCCCAGGGGTTCGCGACCGACTACCTCCACATGGTCAATCCAGTGATCAGCCCTTTCCAGCAGGGTGATGCTCGCTCGGGCGAGGTTCCCGTGCAGCCCATTGCCTCCGGGCCGGTGACGACCGTGTTGGTGCGCAAGCTCGGCCCCAACAACTCGTGGTGGGTCTTGGGCGCGGGGACAGCTGCCATCAACCTGACCGAGCCGGTCTGGGATGCGTCGGCTTCGTCACCCGTGACATTGAAGGGCACCAGCATGGCCTTTGAGGGCACCGTGCAGACACAGGTGCGCGAAGACGACACGAACAAACCCCTGGGAGAGGGCTTCGTCACCGGCGGGAGCACGGGGATGGGTCCGTTCGACGGGACCCTGGCGTTTACCAAGCCCAGCGCAAGGTATGGAGCGATTGTGCTCTACATAACCTCCGCCGAGAACGGAACGGTGACGGAGGCGATGGTCATCCGCGTGCGACTCGGCTGACCGGGTTCGGCTGACGCGATCGCGAACCGTCGCAGTGCTTGGTCGAGCGCCTGAGGGGCATCGAGCCTGATCGCGAGAGCAGCCATGCAGAGGTCGGGTCGCCTCCATCGTCCAGGTGCCGCATGGCCGAGCTAACTCGAGATCGCCAACGAGGTCCTTCCGGAGGCGAATGACCGGGCGATTTCTCAGTAGATCTTCATGTCGGCAACCGATTCTCTCGCTGCCGCGTCCGTTGAGGATGATCAAGCCACCAAGCTCTGGGCCCCCACATCCGAGCCACAGGTGCTGGTATTGACTCCTGGCCTCGATCGCAGGCTCGGAAGTGCCGATTGGTGCTGCTGGCAGGAAGATGCGTTTCGACGGCGAGCGCAAATCCTATTTAGCATGCTGAGGTCACGCGCTCAATCGGAGACTGACCCGTAGATCTCGAATCGCTGCACTGAACTGGGAGCCGGCCGGTGGCGATGGGGATCCTTCTCCCGGACCTTGGACATGATCGCCTGCTAAGTCTCTCCGCTGTCCCACGCTATGACGGTTATCCGTCTGCCGGCTTCTCGGTCTACAAGCGACCAGCCATGCCTCCGGCCACTGTCAGAGCCGGCACGACCTCGTCGTTGACGTGTTCGATCCCGTCGGCAAGACCGGCCTCGGACTGATCATCGAATGACACCTCCCTGCTCACCGTCACCGCGGCCGTCCGCGGCCGTCCGCGGTAGCCAGCGACAGCGATGGCGGTGCCGGTGACGAAGAACGTTGGCTGCAGCCAGGAGAACGACCGGATCACGGTTACCTGGACGACGATCCACCCCACAAGCAACGACCCCGCTCCGACCGCCATGACCTCGGCACGATCGGCCCCTCGCCAAGCCTCGACAGCAGCCGATACCATCGGCAGACCCACCAGAGCTGCGAGCGCGGCACCGGCGAGCACCGGACTGGCGAACGGGAGCCGGGTGTTGTTGGTGGCGCCGAAGTCGATCGAGCCCACGCCAAACCCCACCGCTCCGGCGAGTGCACCGACGGCGACGATGCTCTCTGCCCCGGCTAGCCAGGGCCGGCGGCGTCGGACGCCGATGGCCTGGGAAAGAGGTCCCATGAAACCAAGTCTTGGCGTCCAGCGGGACTGCAGCCAGGGTCCAGGTCCATAATGACCCCGGATGCGTCTCCTGGCAGCCTTCTCTGGGCTGAAAGGTGTCATAGGGTCGCGGCGTGAAGTACCTGGCACTCTTCGCCATCGTCTTCGGGATCAATCTCCTGCCGGCATTCGGGCCACCCACCTGGGCCGTGCTCGTCTTCACCCGGCTCCACTGGCATCTGAACCCGATCGCCTTGGTGCTGCTCGGTGCGGTGGCCGCCATGGGCGGCCGGTACCTCCTCGCCCGGGGTGCACGCCACTTCAAGGGTCGCATGCCCGGTCGGATGAAGGACAACCTGGAGGACGCGCGCACCCTGATTGGGCGCAAGCGGGTGGGGGCGATTGCTCTGTTCGGGCTCTTCGTGGTGTCGCCGCTGCCGTCGGCCCAGCTCTTCCTTGCGGCGGGACTGCTCGACCTGCCTCTCGGCCTACTGACACTGGCCTTCTTCCTCGGTCGTCTGGTCAGCTACTCGATCTACGTGAGCGTGGCCACCTTGGCCGACAAGCAGCTCGGGAATGTCCTGGGGCAGATCTTCGGTTCGCCCTGGGCGATCGCGCTCCAGGTCGGTCTCCTGGTAGCCGTCTGCCTTCTGCCGTTGGTGAATTGGCGGCGCTTCCTGGACCGGACAACGAAGCCCTGAGCTTGCAATTAAACCCCGGCTGTCTGGTCACGCAGCCTTTTTGACTGCGGGATAACGAGTTCTGGGTGGTTTTCGGGTTCCTTTGGGCCGTCCAGGTCCCGGGGTCGAGGATTTCGGTGGACTGGCCGGCGTTCCGATCGATGCACGAAGTCGGCGAAACCCCCGTCGCACACGGGCCGGCGTGAGTTGTGTGGGTGCGCGTGGTCGCTCCCAGGGGAGTCGAAGATCATCGACGAGGCTGCGAGCGAGGCGGAGTTCGGTGTAGGCGGCCATCACGAGCCAGGTCCACCGGGCGGCCTGTTCGGGAGTGCACACCGACGGTGTGGTCCAACCGAGCGTTCCTTTTACGAAGCGGAAGGTGTGCTCGATGTCGAACCTGCGGAGGTAGGCCCGCCAGCACAGGTCGAGATCGGGCTCCCCCTCGCCGGACCACCACAACCAGAGCGTCTTCTTCGTGCGGGCGGTGGGCTTGGGCAGGTGTTCGACCTCGACGCGGATCACGCTGCCTTTGACGATCGGCGGCACCTCGTATCCGGTCCAGTGCCCGCGTCCCGATAGTCGGGGGTGCACCTCGTGCCAGGCGGTGACCGTGACGGTCCCGTAACGGCGGTCGATGGCGGTGAGACGTGCGTCCGGCTTCGGCCAGGTCTTTGGATCAGAGCATTTGAACCGTCTCCCGTGTCGAGGGGGACGCCCACCAGTCTCTGGTGGACGATTGGGGCGGGAGGGTGGATCTGCATAGAGGACCCGGTCATCGCGAATGCGACAGAGCACCTCGGCACGCACGCCGGCAAGGTCGTGCCCGATGGCGATCGGGTCATAGCCGGCGTCGAAGACGAACAGCGGGACATCGCCGTCGCCCGGCAGGAGGCCAACGAGGAGCTTCACCTCGTCGACGGTGGCCGTGGTGGCGTCCATCCGTGGGCTGATCCGCACCACGTCAACCGGTGCGGTCCAGCTGTCCGGAGCCCAGTTCAGCTGGCAGATCCACTGATAGGACCAGCCGGCCACGATGGGCTGGCCGGCGGAGTGCTTGGATGCTGAGTAGTGGAACCCTCGCTCGGGACTGCACTCGGCGTCGCAGCGGTCCCAGGTCGAGGCGTCGACGGCGAAGACCAGGGGCCAGTCCTTCGGGCGGTGCTCGACCAAGAGCCGGCGGAGCTGGGCCTCGTTCACGTCACCGTCGGCCAGGGACTTATAGAGGCTGCCGTGCGATCTGCGGAACTCCGGCTCCAGGCTGAGCGAGGGCACCGACCCCACCGGGGCCGGCGAGCACAACGCTGCATCTGTGAGCTCGAAGAGAGCATCTCCCCATGGGGACAGGCACTGGTGGAACGAAGAGCGAAAGTCGGTCAGCTCGGCGGCGGCTTCGTCAGTGCGTCCCATACAGACAGTATGCTTACTGTCTGCTTCCCAATGAGGGATGCTTGTTGTCGACCGGAGGAGCGCAATGGCAAAGGCGAGCGTCGAGGAGCGGCTGGCGGAGTACGACCGACGACACCGAGAGTTGGCGGCCCAGATCGCAGAGATCGGGATCGTCGCCGCGGGGAGCGTGACCCGCCGCTATACCCGCTGCACCTCGGCGGGCTGTCGGTGCAACGCCGACCCGCCTATACCGCATGGTCCCTACTGGCAGTGGACGGCAAAGGTGAACGGCAAGACCGTGACCAAGCGGCTGACCGACCGAGAAGCCCACCTCTACCAAGAGTGGATCGGAAATGACCGCCGCATCCGTGCCCTGCTCGATCAGATCCGCAAAGTGGACTCCAAAGCCGCCGAGCTGCTGTTGAAGGAGGCTGTCAGCGGGTAGGGCGAACGTTTAATTGCAAGCTGAGAGTTCACACCATTACCGCGCCTCGGCCACACGCCGTTCCTGTTTCGGTTCATCGGCGAGCGACAGGTAGTTCTCGTCCTCCTGGGCGGTGTGCAGCTTCAGGATGGCATAGAGGCCGTAGAGCAGGCTCCGCAACTCGGTGAGGTCGACCTCGTCGACCCCGTTCGGCCCGATGTCGTCGATGAGCTGGCCCAGCCGGTGGATCTGGTGAGTGATCTCGATGTGTGCCCGGCTCATCGTGGCCATGGGATCGCTCCCCCCGAAGAAGCGTCCGAGCGCCGGATAGAGCTCTTGTTCCTCGGCTTCTTCGTGAGGTTGGACCTCCTCGATCAGCATCCGCTGGACACTCTGCACCTCTTCCAAGGCAGCCTTGGGAGTCAGCGACCCGAGGGCATCGGCGACCTCGTGAAGGCGATTGATGTCGCGCCGGATGGCCAGGTGCTCCTCCTGGAACCGCTGGGTCAGTAGGGAGTCCTTCTCACCGAGCCGGGTCTCGGTCACGCCCCCGCGCAGCGCCCGCAGGGCGTTGAGGATCACGGCCACGTCGATGACCTCCTGGAGGATTGCGCCCCACACGGCGGGGAGGAGACCGACTGCAGCGACACCCATGGCCGCCAAGGAGAGGCCCATCCCTGCCACCATGCTCTCGATGGCGATCTGCCGGGTGCGCCGGGCAATGGCAGCTGCCTCACCCAGACGGTCCAGCCGGTCGACGGTGAGCACCACATCGGCGGCTTCGGACGCTGCGGTTGCCCCTCGGGCCCCCAGGGCGACCCCGACGTCGGCTAGGGCGAGTGCGGGTGCATCGTTGATGCCGTCCCCGACCATCATGGTCGGAGCGCGTTGCGTCTCGAGTCTCACGGTGTCGAGCTTCTCGGCCGGTGAGCGCTCGGCCAGCACCTCGTCGACCCCAATCACCGCCCCGATGGTCTCGGCCACCTCGGTCCGGTCACCGGTGACCATCACGATGCGGGCGATCCCGTTCCTCCGCAGCGAGCGAAGGGTCCGGGCAGCGTCGGGTCGCAGGGGATCATCGAAGACCAGGACACCGGCAGGGACTCCGTCGATACCCACGAAGACGGTGAGGGCCCCATCGAGGTCCGCCTTGCGGCGTGCCGAACGGGCCCAGGTCGGCACGCCGGTCACTCCCGACCACGACGCCTTCCCCACCGCCACCTGGTGCCCGGTCACCGTTCCTCGGATGCCCTGGCCGAGGATCTCCTCGACATCCTCCGGGAGCGAGAGTTCGCATTTCTGCTCGAGTGCTGACTGGACCACGGCGCTGGCCAGGACGTGGGGGGAGACTTGGTCCAGGGAGGCAGCCAGCTGGAGGACTCGGCCGGCAGCCCCCGATCCGTCGGCACACACGATCTCGGTCAGCACCGGGTGTCCAACGGTCATGGTCCCTGTCTTGTCGATCAGCAGGGTTGTACAGGTGGCAATGCGTTCGAGGACTGCGCCCCCTTTGACGATGACTCCTCGTTTGGCGGCTCGGGAGAGACCTGAGACGAGGGCCACCGGCGCCGCCAGAATGAGGGGACACGGTGTGGCCACTACCAGGACCGCAACAGCGCGGCTCGCGCCTCCGACAGACCAGGCGATCCCCGCAGCAACCAAGGTCACAGCAAGGAAGCCCAGCGCGTACCGGTCTGCCAGCCGGACCACCGGGGCCTGTGAGCGCTCGGCCTCGGCGACAAGCCGGACGACGCCGGCGTAGGTGCTGTCGGCGGCACTGGTCGTGGCTCGGAGGTCCAGGGGGGAGCCGGCGTTGACCACCCCACTGCGCACCCGGTCTCCCAGTGAGCGCTCGACCGGGAGTGGTTCCCCGGTGAGCGCCGACTCGTCGAGGACTGCCGAGGCCGAGACGAGGGAGCCGTCCACCGGCACCACCTCTCCGGAGGCCACCAGCAGGAGATCGCCAGGTATCACCTGATCGAGGGCGATGACGACGAGACCACCGTCCTGGTAGCGGTGTGCGGACTTCGGGGCTCGCTCGAGCAACGCCTGGAGCTCCCGGCGGGCCTGGCCGGCGGCCCACCCTTCGAGGGCCCGGCCGCTGG
>Ga0209584_10000409_pt1 | contig 13149 bp, 4 predicted proteins | sample NGEPerD_FD_184507 | JGI IMG/M metagenome (GOLD analysis project Ga0209584, IMG submission 184507) | Arctic peat soil microbial communities from the Barrow Environmental Observatory site, Barrow, Alaska, USA - NGEE PermafrostAB12-D... | ecosystem: Environmental > Terrestrial > Soil > Wetlands >...
GAACTAAAGAACAATATTATTCCTTTTGTTGAGAAGAATTACCGGGTTAAACCGGAAGCGGCCAATCGGGCACTGGCCGGCCTCTCCATGGGAGGTATACATACGCTCTATTCCGGTATAAAAAATACAGATCAGTTTTCCTATCTCGGGGTATTCAGTTCGGGCTGGATTATACCCATGCAAAATAAAATCGCAGATGCCCAGTATGATTTCATGAAATTGAATGCTGCTGCCATAAATGCCCACCTGAAAATACTATGGATCGCCATGGGAGGAAAAGAAGATATCGCCTATAAAAATTGTCAGGTGATGCTGGGGAAATTCGATGAAAACCGGATCAGGTACACGTATTATGAATACCCGGGTGGTCATACCTGGCCGGTATGGCGTAACGACTTGTACCATTTTGCGCCCCTATTGTTCAGGGATTAATCATCAGATGAAGAAAACCTTCCTTTCCATTTTTTGTGCTATCGGCTTTCTGGCCAGCCTGAATGCCCAGGAAAAATTGTATGCCAATGAATTTCCGCTTCGAGATGTAACGCTCCGCGATCAAACATTTCAAATCGCACGCGATTTGAATATAAAGAACCTGTTACAATACCAGGTTGACCGCCTGCTGGCGGGCTACCGTAAAGAAGCAGGACTGGCGCCGAAGGATTCCAGTTATTCCAATTGGGCAGGACTGGACGGACATATCGCGGGTCATTATCTTTCGGCTCTGTCGATGAATGTTGGGGCAACCGGTAATGCCGAATGTCAAAAACGTATGTTGTACATGATTGCCGAACTCAGGACATGCCAGGATGCGAATACAAAAAATCATCCGGCCTGGGGAAAGGGCTATGTCGGCGCTGTTCCAAACAGCGATAAAATCTGGCCGGCATTTAAAAGCGGGGATTTTACAGCTTTCCAGCAGGCCTGGGTTCCGTGGTACAACCTGCACAAAACATATGCAGGCCTGAGGGATGCCTGGCTGTTTACCGGCAATGAAGAAGCAAGGACCATTTTCCTTAGTTTTTGTGAGTGGGCGATATATATTACATCCGGCCTCACCGATGATCAGATGCAGCAGATGCTGGATACCGAACAGGGCGGGATGAATGAAATTTTAGCGGACGCCTTTCAAATGACCGGTGATCGCAAGTACCTGGTCGCAGCAAAACGATTCTCACACCTGAAGCTGCTCGATCCCATGTCTCAGGGAATAGATAATCTGGATAATAAACACGCTAATACGCAGATTCCAAAAGCCATCGGTTTTGAACGCATTGGCGAGTTGAACCAGGACAACACCTACAAAAATGCAGGGAGTTTTTTCTGGTTAACGGTCACCCGTAACCGGAGCCTGGCTTTCGGAGGTAATAGCAGGCGGGAATTTTTTCCAGCCGCGGATGCGTGTACGGATTTTGTTAACGACGTGGAAGGGCCGGAATCCTGCAATTCTTACAACATGCTGAAATTAACCAAAGACCTGTTCCGGGCCAATCCTTCGGCATCTTATATGGATTATTATGAACGCACCTTGTATAATCATATCCTCTCCACACAGAATCCCGAAACCGGGGGTTATGTTTACTTCACCCCTGTGCGTCCACGCAGTTACCGGGTATATTCAGCGCCAAACAAATCTATGTGGTGCTGCGTCGGAAGCGGCATGGAAAATCACAGCAAGTACAATGAACTCATCTACACCCACCAGCATGATTCACTGTTCCTGAATCTTTTTGTTGCGTCGGATTTGTTCTGGCGGGAAAAAAACCTGCGCCTGAAACAGGAAACGAATTTCCCCTATGAAGAACATTCTAAGCTTACCCTGACAGCAGGCGGCGCCCGTTTTTCTCTGATGATCCGTTATCCTGCTTGGGTAGCCGATGAAGCACTAGTCATAAAAGTTAACGGCAAACCCATTTCCTATCACGGGCATCCATCTTCGTATATTCCGGTTACAAGAGAATGGAAAAAAGGGGATGTCGTTGAAATTTCTTTACCGATGCACAACAGCATCGAACAATTGCCCCATCTCTCCCGGTATATTGCGATCCTGCACGGCCCGGTCGTTCTTGCAGCAAAATCCGGGACAGAAGATTTAAAGGGTTTGATCGCGGATGATAGTCGCTGGGGGCAAATTCCTTCGGGCGAAAAATTACCCCTGGACCAGGCGCCGATTATTATGGAAAATCAGTCCGACATCAAAAATGCCCTGGTGCCCATTCAAAACAGTCCGCTGCATTATAGCATGCACAGATTGAAAATGATCAATCCTATTAATGCTGAGCTGCAGCCATTCTTTCAAATTCACGGGGCACGCTATATGATGTACTGGATGAACGTGACCAGCGATCAATATCAATTATACCTTGATTCGCTTTCCCGAATAGAAAAACAAAAACTCACGCTGCAGAAAAAAACCATAGACTGGATATCACCCGGCGAACAACAGCCGGAAGCAGACCATGGGTTACAAACGGATAATTCACATTCCGGCGTCGCGAACGGAAGAATGTATCGCGAGGCATCTGACGGCGGTTATTTCAGTTATAACCTGTCGACCGGCAGCCGATCCAATTTGAAATTAATGGTCACTTATTGGGGTGCCGAGTGGGGCAACCGGAAATTTGATATCCTTATAGACGATAAAAAACTGTTGACAGAAGATAACACCGGTCGTTGGAACCGATCCGAATTTTTCGATGTCATGTATAAAATTCCCGACAGCATCGGGAGGGATAAAAAGAATTTCCGTGTAAAATTTCAATCCATACCTTCCAATACCGCTGGTGGCGTATATGGGATACGCGTGATAGACGATAAGATCAATTAAAAAAAAAGTAAAAATGGGCACAGCACTTAAAACCAATCTCGTTCTCTTGGTTGTTTTTGTTATGGGTTCGTCACTTCATGCGCAGAATACGATCTCATTGAGATCCGCAGACGCAAAAGACAGGATCAATAAAAATATCTACGGGCATTTTGCGGAAGATCTGGGCCGTTGCATATACGGCGGATTCTATGTGGGTGAGGATAAGAAAATCATCGCCAACAGCGACGGCGTTCGTCTCGATATCATAGATGCCCTGAAGAAATTAAAAATCCCTGTGCTCCGGTGGCCCGGCGGTTGTTATGCTGACCATTATCACTGGAAAGACGGCATTGGCCCCAGGGATAAAAGAAAAATTACGGAAAACGTCTCCTGGGGCAATGTTCGTGAGACCAATGCTTTTGGCACGAATGAATTTTTAAACCTGTGCGAGACCTTGCATGCCGATCCCTATCTGGCGATGAATGTGGGTGGCGGTACCGTTAAGGAAGCGGAGGAATGGGTGCAATATGCGAATCATGCGAATGGCAAGAGTGAGCTGACGGATTTGCGAAAGCAAAATGGAAGGGCTACTCCCTGGAACGTAAAATACTGGGGAATAGGAAACGAATCCTGGGACTGTGGTGGTCATATGTCAGTCGAATACTATATTAATTTGTACAAACAGTATGCGACGTTAATAACCAGTTATGGCAACAGCGAGGGATTGTACCGTATAGCTGTCGGACCCGGAACAGAAGATTTTAAATGGACCGAAGCCCTGATGCGGGACATACCCCGCAAACTGATTGAAGGCATATCGATCCACCATTATTCGGTCATCGACTGGAGCAAAAAAGGATCCAGTACGGATTTTACGGAGGCTGAATATTTTTCAACGATGGAGCAGGCATACCGTATGGAGCATATGATCTCAGGCAACGCCGAAGTGATGGACAAATATGATCCGGAAAAAAAAGTAGGTCTCGTGGTGGATGAATGGGGCGGGTGGTATGATACTGAACCCGGTGCCGATGGCTCCTCCCTGTATCAGCAAAATACCATGCGGGATGCCATGATTGCCGGTCTCACGCTAAACATCTTTAATAATCATTGTGACCGCGTCAAAATGGCCAATCTGGCCCAGTGTGTAAATGTGTTACAGGCTGTGATCCTGACCAAAGAAGAAAAAATGATATTGACGCCCACGTATCACGTGATGGAAATGTACAATGTGCATCAGAATGCCCTGATGCTGCCACTGACGATAACGGGTAACAACTATCAATTTGGTGAAAAAAATATAAAGGCTGTTTCCGCTTCTGCTTCCAAAGACAGCACCGGAACTGTGCATATTTCACTGGTCAATCTGGACGCGCACAAAGATCAGGAACTGACCATCGATCTGGGGTCCCTTACTCCGCAAACGGTGACGGGCAGGATGCTTCATTCAGATAAAATCCAGGACCACAACAGCTTTGAAAATCCCACGAAAATACAACCTGAATTATTCCGCGGTGCGGTGGTTAAAGGGAATAAACTTTCTTTAAAATTGCCTCCGGTTTCCGTCGTTATTCTGGAATTGAAATAAATAGGGTTGGTTACCGCTCCGAACGGTGCCCAAAGCATGTCAAAATAATTAGATTATTAAGTTCACTTCTCTGGTCGAGCATCTTCTTAATTATAACAGCGTTGATATGGATTGGTTTCTTCCTGCGTCAATCCTCATTTTATGACAAGGTCAATAAGATTGGAATCGATGTTGAAGGGAGGCCTGCCAAAATGAATTCCCCGTTTTTATATTGCAACAAATCTTCATGCCTTTATACCCGATCGGGTACAATATGAGCACCGGATGTTGCCCTTTGAAAAAGCAATACCCGATTCCCTCTCATTTCACAAAATGGGAAGGTTATCCCAAATAAGCTTCTCTGCCTGGCCAATCTCATGATCGACTAATCTTCTCTTTCAAATACGGGGCTACACTAACCCGCCGGAATCTGAATGGTAAACTCGGTAAAGACGCCTTCCTGAGTATCCACTTTTATTTCACCTCCATGGGCTTTAATGATATCATAGCTTAAGGATAGGCCTAACCCCGTTCCCTGACCCGTCGGTTTGGTGGTAAAAAAGGGTTGGAATATTTTATCCTGCACTTTTTGGGGCATTCCATTGCCATTATCCCTTACCCTGATTTCAAATTTCCCATTCGTCCTTTTTGTGGCTACCGAAACCGTGGGCTCATAGTTTTCAATGTGAAGCTTGCTTTTTTCATTTGTCGCGTAAAAGGCGTTGTTATATACATTCAAAAGCACCCTCCCGATATCCTGTGGAATGATATTAATTTTTCCGGCGGACTTATCGAAATCTGTCTGCAACGTGGCATTGAAAGATTTGTCTTTTGCACGAACGCCGTGATAAGCAAGACGAAGGTATTCATCTGCCAGGGCATTGATATCTGCCGACTCCTTATTCCCCGTGCTCGTCCTGGAATGCTGCAACATCCCTTTCACGATGGAGTCGGCACGTTTGCCATGATGGCTGATTTTTTCTTCATTGCTTATCAGATTTTCTAATATTTCTTTTTCCAGTTGCACATTCCTTTCCGCGTTGGGCTTTATGCTTTCAGCTTTTAGCTCTTCGATCAGCTCCTTATTAACATCGGCAAAATTATTGACGAAGTTTAACGGGTTTTGAATTTCATGCGCAATACCGGCAGTGAGTTCCCCGAGCGAGGCCATTTTTTCTGACTGGATCAATTGTGCCTGGGTCGATTTGAGTTCTTCGAGCGACAGATTTAACTGCTTTGTTCGAACAGTAACTTTTTTCTCCAGGAGCAGGTTTTCTTTTCGTAGTTGTTGTGAACGATAATAAATGAGTCCCCAAATTGTCCCGATTACGAATAGTCCAAAGATTGTATAAGCCCACCAGGTCTTCCACCAGGGTGGCAAAATCAGAATGGTGATGGAAACTCCTGTTTCATTCCATACCCCATCGGCATTGGCTGCCTTTACTACGAAGGTATAATGGCCAGGACTTAAATTGGTATAGTGCGCCTGCCTGATGGCGCCCGACTGCACCCAATCCTTATCGCCTGGTGAAAGTTTATACGCGAATTGGCTTTCATTACCCCGGTCATACAGCAGGCTGGTAAAATGAAAAGTAAGCTCGTTCAGGTCATGTGGCAATTCAATGTTCTTCGCTACAGAAATATGCACAGGCATTTGTCCGTCTTTCGCAATAGTGGCTGGACTGCCATTGATGTCCAGATCTGTAAAGACAACCAATGGAGCAATCGTATCCAATATGATCTGCGCTGGATAAAAAGCATTTATACCATGATCTCCTCCAAAATACATTTCGCCTTCACCCGTTTGGAATGCACTGTTAAATACTAATCCCTGCAAACCATTTTTTTTGTTATACAACTGGAATCTTTCATTAGTGGGGTCGAAACGACAGAGGCCATTTTTGGTGCCTATCCACAATATACCCCTCGAATCCATTTCTATTCCGCTAACACTATTACAGGGAAGACCATTGGAAGCGTTATAGGTTTTCAATAATTTCCCATTAGGGTTCATCAATAAAAGGCCAAAGACGTAATCTCCCACCCATAAATTACCCGTTTTTTTGTCTTCAATTATGTTGATAACACAGGAAGGACCGGTGGATCTATTTTGATAGGAAACAAATTTCCCCGTGGCAGCGTCATAATGATCAACGCCCCCGTTATTGGAACCGATCCAGATATTATTCATTGCATCTTCAATGACAGAATAAACATAATTATCCCCCAGCCCATTAAAGTCACGCTTAGTCACTTCTTTATTAAAAGCTTCAGCTTCTTCAAAACTTATCCTGCTTACTGTTATTCCCCATAGATTTGAGTGAAGTGGTGCAGCGCCGGTCCAGTGCCCAAATGAATATCCATCATCAGAGGTATACCTCAGAAAGTAGGATCCTTTATCCAGGTGTATGAAACCGGATCTCATTCGGCCATTCACATCAGGTACTGTATTGGAAAAATCCATATTCCATATAATCCTGCCTCTTGCATCTTCGATCCAGCCGTGGTCAGCATTTGACGTCCTGGAAATCTCTCCCATGCCAGTCACCAAAAGATCAGTTGGCCCTGCAAGATCAAAACGGACCGTTGAGTTGACATTTTCTGTTGGGTGTACAATGGCTGCGACAAGCCGGTCTGGGCTCGTGTACCGGCTGATGAGTTCAAATAATTTGGGTGTATAACTGGTATCTCCTGTATAATAATGAGTAAATTTTTTTCTGTCGAAATCAAAATGGTTCAGTCCCTCATCTGTCCCTATCCAGAGCGTCCCATCAGAAGCTGATGTCAATGATTCGACCGAATTATTGAAACTGCCCAGACTATTGGTATTGGTGGGGTCAAATACAAAATGAATAAAGCTGCCTTTTTTTCTGTCCATTAAATTCAGTCCCCCTCCCTCAGTGCCAACCCAGAACCTGCCATTCTTATCTTCTGCAACGGATTTTATTGTTCCTTTACTTATAGAAGTTGTTTTGTGATCATCGTGTTTGTAATGGGTATATCTTCCTGTTTTTTTATCATATCTGTCAAGACCTTTTTCAGTCCCGAACCAAATTATGCCTGGCTCTGATTTGGCTTCATAAGTTGAATACACTTTATCGTCCTGTAGGCTGTTGATTTTACCCGGGATATTTTTTATAACCGGGAATTGGCTGATGCGGGTTTCTTTGTTTACTCCGTTGTTATGGGAACCCAGCCAGGTCATACCGGTATGATCAACTAAAGTGGATCGAATAAATCCCCACAAAGCATCCTCCTGTTTTACATCCGATTCATACCTGGTGAACGAATTGGAACTGCGTTGGTAAAAATTCATCCCATTTGATCCTGATGGATCAATGTTTTCAAACCAAATATCTCCTATGGGTGTTTCATAAAATCCAAATATAGATCCTGCACCTGGTGTGGAAGGATCAGCCGGCTTAGAAATATAATGCACGAAGGAACCTGTTTGAGGATCAAACCTGTCCAATCCCATTGAGGTGGATATCCAGACCAAACCTTTTTTATCCAGATAAATCTTGCTAAAAATAGTATCGCTTAACAGACTTTCAGGATCTTTGGCCTGATGCCTGAATTGCTTAACTTCCCCAGTTCGTTTATTTAAAACAAAAAAACCTTTGCGATCAGTTGTCAGATAAAATATCCCCTGGTCACTAAAGGACATCGTAAGTATTTTCTTAAAATCTTCAGCCATTTCAGGGGCCATCTTTGGATGAAAGGGTATGAATTCGTCTGTGTACGGGTCAAGTGATTGCAGGGTATTTTCATTTTGCCCATTCGTAATGGTCCAAATTTTTCCGTCTTTATCTTCGGCAAAAAAGATTAATGCAAGCCAATGAGGGTTACCCGGGTCATTGCTGAAATAAGTCCAGGTTTTAGTTTTTGGATCAAACCTGCTCAATATATATTGGTCTTTTATATGTCTTAATGTCCAGATAAAACCTTTTTTATCCTGACGGATATTATGGATAGATTCAAAGCCAAATTCGGAGCTATTTTTATCAGGGTATTGGATAAAGCGCTGTGTGGACCGCTCAAAGCGGACAAGGTTTTCCGTTCCGATCCATATATCGCCATCGGGGTCTTCGAATAATGCAAGCACATCCCTTCCCCTGAAACCATAGGGCTTATCCTGGCTGTACGGGAAGGAAGTCACTTTGTTTCCATCATACCTTACCAAACCGAATTGAGTGCCCATCCAGATAAAGCCCAAATGGTCCTGCAGCATACATGTGCCTGTATTCTCCGGAAGACCGTCAGCAACAGTGAGGTGTTCAAAGCGGATTCGTTTGGGCGGCTGCTGGGCCATCGATGGTATTGACGCCAGGCCAAAAACAAAAAATAAAAGCACTTTGCTCATGTCGCTTGTGTTTAAAAATGCTGATCAGCAATAGGATTTGGATTTTGAGTTTATTATTGATGAAGGTTAATATCCTATTACTGAACGTTAGACTACCCAGCTGGTATTTGAATAGTAAACTCGGTAAACTCGCCTTCTTTAGTATCCACTTTTATTTCGCCTCCCTGTGCTTTAATGATATCATAACTTAAGGATAAGCCCAGTCCCGTTCCCTTGCCCGTCGGTTTGGTGGTAAAAAAGGGTTGGAAAATTTTGTCGATTATTTTCTGTGGGATGCCATTTCCGTTGTCCCTCACAGTGATGAAACATAACTGGTTATTTTTTTTCGTGGTTACAGAAACAGTGGGTTCATATTTTTCGTTGGGTTGTTTCTGTTTTTCCAAAACCGCATAAAAAGCATTGTTATAGATATTCAGAAGCACCCTTCCCATATCCTGGGGCACGGTCTGAATCAGACCCAGCGACGGATCGAAGTTGGTTTCCATCCGCGCATTGAATAATTTCTCCTTTGCACGAAGTCCGTGATAGGATAAACGCAGATATTCGTCAGCAAGCGCATTGATATCTGTGAGTTCTTTTAAACCTGCGCGGGAAGAGGAATGCTGAAGCATGCCCTTGACGATGGCATCAGCCCTCTTGCCGTGAAAGGTTATTTTTTTCTCATTTTCTTTCAGGGAACTGATCAGATTAAAAGCTTCCTCAGTGTGACCTTCGCGTATTGCCTGCGCTGTTTCGTCCAAGAGCTCGTTGTTTACATCAGAAAAATTATTGACAAAGTTTAGCGGGTTTTGAATTTCATGGGCAATACCCGCGGTGAGTTCCCCGAGAGAGGCCATTTTTTCTGACTGGATCAATTGTGCCTGGGTCGATTTTAGTTCTTCGAGTGACTGATTCAACTGGTTTGTTCGAACAGTAACTTTTTTCTCCAGGAGGAGGTTTTCTTTTTGCAATTGTTGTGAACGATAATACATGAGTCCCCAAATTGCCCCTATTACTAATATTCCAAAAAGGGTATAAGCCCACCAGGTTTTCCACCAGGGGGATAATATGAGAATGTTGATGGAAACTCCTGTTTCATTCCAAACCCCATCGGCATTGGCGGCTTTTACTACGAAAGTATATTGGCCAGGACTTAAATTGGTATAGTGCGCCTGCCTGATTTCGCCAGACTTCACCCAATCCTTATCACCCGGTGAAAGTTTATATGCGAATTGGCTTTCATTACCCCGGTCGAATAGCAGGCTGGTAAAATGAAAAGTAAGTTCGTTCAGGTTATGTGGTAATTCTATGTCCTTTGCCACAGAAATATGCAGAGGCATTTGTTTTTGCTGGCCAATTGTGGCTGGTTTGCCATTGATGTCGAGGTCTGTAAAAACGACCAATGGAGCAATCGTATCCAATAAAATCTGCGCGGGATAAAAAGCATTGATGCCATGGTCTCCTCCGAAATACATTTCACCATCGGCCGTTTGGGAAGCAGCATTGTTAAATGTCAATCCCTGCAAACCATTTTTTTTGTTATACAACTGGAATTTTTCGGTAGCAGGGTCGAAACGGCAGAGGCCATTTTCGGTGGCTATCCACAATATACCCCTCTGATCCATTTCTATTCCTATAACACTATTACTGGGAAGACCATTGGAAGCATTATAAGTTTTTATTACTTCTCCTTTAGGGTTCATCAATAAAAGACCAAACAGGTAATCTCCCACCCAAACATTACCTGTTTTTTTGTCTTCCATAATGCTGATAACGCATGTCGGGCCAGTGGACCTGTTTTCATAGGATGCAAATTTCCCTGTGGTGGGGTCAAAAAAATCAATGCCCCCGTTATTGGAACCGATCCAGAGATTTTTCTTCGAATCTTCAGTGACACAAATAATTTTATTATCGCCCAACCCATTGAAGTCTCGTTTTGTAACTTCCCTGTTAAAAGCTTCAGCTTCTTCAATGGGTATCCTTGTAATTGTTATTCCCCATAGATCTGAGTGCAATGGAGCACCCAGGACCCAGCGCCCAAATGAATATCCACCATCAGAGGTGTACCTCAGAAAGTAGGATCCTTTATCCAGGTGTAATATGCCGGATCTTATGCGGCCATTCACATCACCTAAGGTATTGGCAAAATCCATACTCCAGATGATCCGGCCTCTTGCGTCTTCGATCCAGCCGTAGTCAGCACGATTCGATTTGTGAATCTCTCCCATGCCAGTCACCAAAAGATCAGAAGGCTCTTTAAGATCAAAATGGACTGTTGAGTTGACATCATCTGTAGGATGAACGATGGCTGCCACCCGTCCATCAGCCTTTGTGTATCGATTGATGAGTTCAAATAGTTCGGGGGTATAACTGGTATCAGCCTTTTGATAATGAGTAAATTTTTTTATTCCGAAATCAAAATGATCAAGCCCTTCCTTTGTCCCCACCCAAAGGGTTCCGTCGGCGGCTGATTTTAGTGATACTATCTGATTATAAAAACTACCCAAACTATTGGTATTGGAGCTGTCAAATACAAAATGAATAAAGCTGCCTTTTTTTCTGTCCATTAAATTCAGCCCTCCTCCATCAGTGCCAACCCAGAACCTGCCATTTTTATCTTCAGCAAGGCATAATGCCGAACCTTTACTTATGGAATTTTTGTTATGGTCATCGTGCTGGTAATGGGTATATCTTCCTGTTTTGTTATCATATCTGTCGAGACCTTTTCCGGTTCCAAACCAGATAATGCCTGGCTCTGATTTGGCTTCATAAGTTGAGTAAATCTTATCGTCCTGTAAGCTGTTGGTATTACCCGGGATATTTTTTATTAGTGGGAATTGGCTGGTGCGGGATTCTTTGTTTACTCCGTTATTAAATGAACCCAGCCAGATTATGCCGGTGTGATCAACAAGAGTAGATCCTATTTGTCCCCACAAAGCATCATCCTGTTTTACATCCGATTTATACCTGGTGAATGAATTGGAACTGCGTTGGTAAAAACTCATCCCAGCTGGTTCCAGGTTTCCAAACCAAATATCCCCTCCGGGTGTTTCATAAAACCCAGTTACCCATCCGGCAACCGGTGTGGAAAGGTCAGCTGGCCTGGAAATATAATGAGTGAAACTATCTGTCTGAGGATCATACCTGTCCAGTCCCTTTGAGGTGGATATCCAGGCTAAACCTTTTTTATCCGGATAGACAGTGTAAATACTATCGCTTAACAGACTTTCGGGAACTTTGTCCTGATGCCTGAATTGCTTGACTTCTCCGGTTCCGATATTTAATACAAAAAAACCTTTTAAATCAGCTGTCAAATAAAGTATACCCTGGCCACTAGTGGTGATCCTGTGTATTTTCTTAAAATCTTCAGCCATTGCAGGGCTTATCCTAGGATGAACGGGTATGAATTTATCTGTGTTCGGGTCAAATGATTGCAGGTTGTTTTCATTTTGACCATTGGTAACGATCCAGACTTTTCCATCTTTATCTTCGGTTAGTCCGAATTTAAGATCCACAAGGCTGTTGTCTGCCAGGTAGTGGGGGTTACCCGGGTCATTGCTGAAATAAGCCCAGGTGCTCGTTTTTGGATCAAACCTGTTTAGTTTTAATTGATCTTTAATATCTCGTACTGTCCAGATGAAGCCCTTTTTATCCTGATGCATAAACCGGATAAATTCAAAACCAAAATCGGAGCTATTTTTATCAGGGTATTGGATAAATCGCTGTGTAGATCTCTCAAAACGGACAAGGTTTTCCGTTCCAATCCATATGTCGCCATGCTGGTCTTCAAACAATGCACCCACCTGCATTCCCCTGAAACCATAGGGGTTATCCCGGTTATACGGGAAGGAGACCACTTTGTTCCCATCATACCTTACCAAACCGAATTGAGTGCCCATCCATATATAACCCAGATGGTCCTGAAGCATGGATCTAACTGTGTTCTCTGGTAATCCGTCAGCTACAGTGAGGTGTTCAAAGCGGATTCGTTTGGGGGGCTGCTGGGCAATCAGTGACAAAAACGAGAGGCCAAAAACAAAAAATAAAAATGATTTGCTCATGTGGCTGAATGGTTAAAAATAATCAGCTTCCCATGTCCGGGATTAACTAACTAAATCTAATCTATTTCCGGTCAATTCCGGGAGGAATTAAAACAGGACTACCCCGCATTTGCTGCCGAAATCGATAACCTCGTCGCCCGTCTGGCCGACCTAATGCTGCCTTTTCAGAAAGGATGGTACTACAGCATGACGCACTATGTCCGTCCTGCCAAAATGCCAATGCGATGTTGGGCGCAATCAAAATATTTCCAGAGCCTGCTAATAATCCTGGCTTTAATTGTTTCGAATTCTGAGCCTGTAATTAACTTGTTATCGAGCATTGCTTTTGCCTTTGGAAGAGTGACTTGTTTAATGAAGGGGAAGGGCACTAATAGTG
>Ga0209584_10000410_pt1 | contig 13148 bp, 10 predicted proteins | sample NGEPerD_FD_184507 | JGI IMG/M metagenome (GOLD analysis project Ga0209584, IMG submission 184507) | Arctic peat soil microbial communities from the Barrow Environmental Observatory site, Barrow, Alaska, USA - NGEE PermafrostAB12-D... | ecosystem: Environmental > Terrestrial > Soil > Wetlands >...
CTCGCGCCGCTGCTCGCTACCGCGCTCGTGTTCGTGCTCATCCTGCCGCACGCGATGATCGTGCTCGTCGCCTTCGCGCGAGACGGCGCGTGGACGACGCAGGTGCTCCCGCCGGAGTACACGCTCGACAACTTCACGCGCCTCGCCACCGATCCGCAGCTCTGGTTGCCGGTGCGCAACTCCATCTCGATGGCGGCGCTCGCGACCGCCCTGAACATCGTCGTCTGCTTCGTCGCGGCGTATCTGCTCGTGCGCCGGCGCTTCGCGGGGCGCGGGCTGCTGCAGCTCCTCGTCGTGCTTCCGTGGGCGATTCCGGCGACCGCGATCGCGATCGGCCTCGCGTCGACCTTCGACCGCTCGGCGCCCGCGCAGCTGCGAATGCTCCTCGTCGGCACCTTCTGGATTCTGCCGCTGGCGTACTTCGTGCGCGGCATCCCGCTCGTGACCAGCGCCGTCGAGAGCTCCCTTCGCCAAATGGATCCATCGCTCGAGGACGCCGCGCGCGGACTCGGCGCCAGCTGGTGGCTCGCGATGCGTCGCGTCGTGATCCCCGCGGCGCGTCCGGGACTCGCGGCCGGCGCGACGCTCGCGGCGATCACCGCCGTCGGTGAGTTCGTCGCATCGATCGTGCTGTACACGCACGCCAATCGCCCGATCTCAATGGAAATTCTCGCGCAGCTCCGCAACCTCTCGTTCGGCACCGCGGCCGCGTACAGCGTGCTGCTCATTCTCATCGTGCTGCTTATCTCCGTCGCCGCGCGCCTGCTCGGCGGACGCCCCGAGCGCGTGGAGACCATACCAACCGCATGACGAAGCCTCGTGTCGTGATCATCGGCGGTGGATTCGCCGGACTCACCGCGGCGCGCGGGCTGCGCGAGGCGGACGTCGAGGTCACGCTCGTCGATCGCACGAATCACCATCTCTTCCAGCCGCTGCTCTACCAGGTGGCGACGGCCGTACTGGCGCCGAGTGACATCACGTCGCCCATTCGGTGGCTGCTGCGCAAGAACACGAATACGACGGTGCTCTTGGCGGAAGTCGACGCGATCGACCCCGAGAAGCAGCTCGTGCATGCCGACAAGGGCACGCTCACGCTGCCGTACGACTATCTCGTGATCGCTTCGGGCGCGCGCCACGCGTACTTCGGCCACGATGAATGGGAACCCATGGCGCCGGGGCTCAAGAGCCTCGAGGATGCGCTCAAGGTGCGGCATCGCTTTCTGATCGCGTTCGAGGAAGCCGAGAAGGCTGCGCCAGAGGAACGCGATTCCTGGCTGCGCTTCGTCATCGTGGGCGGCGGGCCCACGGGCGTCGAGCTCGCGGGGATTCTTCCCGATATCGCGCACCACTCGATGCTCGACGACTTCCGCAACTTCGATCCGCGCGACACGAAGATTCTGCTGCTCGAGGGAGGTCCCCGGCTGCTCACAGCGTTCGAGCCCGATCTCGCCGCGCGCGCGCTCAAGGATCTGCAGGGGCTCGGCGTCGACGTGCATCTCAATGCGATCGTGACGCGCGTCGAGAAGGATGCGGTATACGTCGGCGATCAGCGTATCCCGACGCGCACCGTGCTCTGGGCCGCCGGCAATCAGGCGTCGCCGCTCGCGCGCACGCTCGACGCGCCGCTCGATCGCGCGGGGCGAGTGCTCGTGGCGCCGGATCTTTCGGTGCCGGGACATCCGCACATCTTCGTGACGGGCGATCTTGCGGCGATCAATCAGGAGAATGGTGAGCTCGTTCCCGGCGTCGCGCCGGCGGCGAATCAGATGGGAAAGCTCGCGGCAAAGAACATCAAGCGAATGCTGGCCGAGCTGCCCACATTGAAGTTCGAATATCACGACAAGGGCAACCTCGCGACGATCGGCCGCTATCGCGCGATCGCCGAGATCGGGCCGCTGAAGCTGCGCGGACAGATCGCGTGGTGGTTCTGGCTGTTCATCCATCTCATGTATCTGGCCACCTTCCGCAATCGCGTGAGCGTGCTCATCGAATGGGCGTATTCGTATCTGACGTACCAGCGCGGATCGCGACTGATCACGGAGCGCGAGGGCGACGGCGTGTCGAGTGCGGGAGAGAACAAGATGGGGTCGATCGGGTGACGGGGCCGCAGCGGAGCGCAGCGCACAGGCAGCTCGATGTGTTCGTGGGCACGTGGCGCGCGCGTGGGCTGTCGTTCGGAGGGCCGGAGCAAGTCGCGGCGGATCCACGTGCGCTCGCCGTGTCGTGGACTAGCGAGGAGACGTACGAGTGGCTCCCCGGCGGTTTCTTCATGCTCCACACGTGGGACGCAAAGGTCGGCACGCATCCGTTCAAGGGCACGGAGATCCTCGGTTACGATGAGTCGGAAGGCGGCTACTTCTCGCGCATGTTCGACAACGGCGGGAATCATCCCGAGTACACCGCGACGGTGAATGGCAACGTATGGATCTTCACTGAGGAGTCGACGCGCGCCGCGGTGACCATGAGCAACGACGGCAACCGGATGGATCTGCGTTGGGAGTGGCGGCAGGGCGAGGGGGAGTGGCTGCCGCTGTGCGATCGAACGGCGAATCGGGTGCGATAGGGCGCAGGCGGGAAGTGCAGGTAACCATCGTGCGAGGCGTCGCGCCGCCGGGCGGTCGTGGCGTTGCACATCTCCGGTAAGAGCGTCGAATCAAGGTAAACCGACGATCGTGGGCGTCTTCCAAGTCGGTCTGACTTTTTCAATGCCATGTGGTAACGGAGCGTTCTTGACCGTCATTCCCATCGCCGAAGGTAGTCCCTCGAGTGCCTCGGCCGATTGGAGGGAGGGTGTCGCTCGCACGGCTGATTCCCCGCCGCCACGCGCCTCCAAGATTCACATTGCGGCGCTCGACGGTGTGCGAGCGATCGCCATTCTCATGGTCATCGTCTACCACGCGTTGAATGGTCTTCCGGCGATGACATCATCGCAGAATGTGTTTCTGAATGTGTTCGAACAGGGCTGGGTGGGAGTAGATCTCTTCTTCGTGCTCTCGGGATTCCTGATCACTGGTATCCTGATGGATGTGCGCACTCCGGTGCACGCCCTGCGGAATTTCTACGCGCGCCGCGCCCTGCGCATCGTACCGGTCTACGCGGCCTTTCTGCTATTCAGCCTGTGGATTGCGCCTCGGATCGGTACCATGCACGTCGAGGAAGTCGCGCAGTTGCGTAGCACGCAATTGTGGTACTGGACGTATTCGCAGAATATCCTGGTTGCACTTCACAGCTGGCAGGCAACGAGCTTTCCGTTGGCGCACTTGTGGTCCCTGTCGGTCGAGGAGCAGTTCTATCTGCTCTGGCCGTTCGCCGCGCTGCTGCTGTCGCCAGTCGCGCTGAGGCGCACGGCTGTTGGATGCATCGTTGCCGCGGAAGTTTTTCGTTTGGCGTTCATCCTGCTCGGCGCTGGCGGGCAATTCAATTTCGTGATGCTGCCATGCCGAATGGACTCGCTGGCCGCCGGGGCGCTTCTCGCGTGCGCGTATCGGGATGCTGCGCTCTGGTCACGTTTCCTGAACGCGAGAAAGTGGCTTGCACTCGCCGCCGTCGTGCCTTTGATCGTCATTCCGCTCTATCGTCACAAGTTCAGCAGCCAGGCCCCGCTCGAGCAGCTGTTCGCGTTCCCGGCGATCGTCGCGCTGGCGAGCGTGGTGGTAGGCAGCGCCGTCGGTGGCGCCGATTGGTTGTCGAGCACGGGAATGCGGTTCATCGCGAGAATCAGTTACGGGATGTACGTGTGGCATCTGGTCGTCATGCGCCTGATTGTGAACGTACAACGCGTTCCCGATGCCGCGTCGCCGCAAATGTGGTGGGTTTTTTACCTTGCGAGGGCGATGGGAACGGTAGGAGGCACCGTGCTCTTGGCGCTCCTCAGCTGGTACGTCATCGAACAACCGTTCTTGCGATTGAAGCGGTTCGTCCCTGCCAGCTGACACGGGCCTACACGCAGATTCCCAGGCGATTCCATCGCCACGGCAGGTGCCATCGAGCGTGCACCTGCCCGCGCTCGACGGCGTGCGGGCAATCGCGATACTGATGGTCGTCGTGTATCACTCGCTGAACGGCATGGCCGGAATCACGTGGTCGCAGAAGCTATTGCTGCGCGTGACGAACCAGGGATGGTTGGGTGTAGACTTGTTCTTCGTTCTCTCGGGATTCCTGATCACAGGAATTCTGATTGATGCCCGCACCTCGAAGCACGCACTGCGGAGCTTCTACACTCGGCGCGTTTTGCGAATCGCGCCAGTGTATGTCGTGTTCCTGCTCTTCAGTCTGTGGCTGGCGTCGATCGTAGGGACTATGAGCGGAGCTGAAGGCGAACAGCTTCGTCGGACTCAGCTCTGGTTCTGGACGTACACGGTCAATCTGCTGATTGCGCTTCGCTCGTGGAGTGCCACGAGCTCACCCACGGCGCACCTATGGTCGCTCTCGGTTGAAGAACAATTCTATCTCCTGTGGCCTGCGGCAGTGTTGCTCATGTCCTCGGTCGCGCTGCGACGAACAGCCATCGTGTGCATTATTGCTGCGGAGATATGTCGCCTCGTACTGATCCTGAGCTACGCGGGCGGGCAGGTCAATGTCGTGATGCTTCCCTGTCGGATGGACTCGCTCGCAGCGGGAGCTCTTCTCGCGAGCGCATACAGGGATCCACACCTCTGGTCGCGAGTGATGGCAGCTCGGAAGTGGCTGCTCCTCGCCGCCATCGCCGCGTTGCTCGCGATTGTGATCTATCGCAACGGATTCGACAACCAGCGTCCTCTGGAACAGCTGATCGGCTTTCCTGCGATCGCCGCGCTGGGGAGCGTGATAATAGTCACGGCTGCAAGTGGCAGCGCGTGGCTATCGAGCCACCCGTTGCGGTTGGTCGCGAAAGTGAGTTACGGGATGTACGTGTGGCACCTCGTCGCAATTCGGCTGATGAATAAGGTCGTTCAGCTTCCGCATGATGTGACTCCACATTCGTTGTGGATATTCTATGGAATGATGTCCGTCGGGACCGTGATCGGCACGGTAATCCTCGGGCTCATCAGCTGGTACATCATCGAGCAACCGTTTCTGCGATTGAAACGGTTCGTCCCCTACAGTTGAAACCGGGACGCGCGTTGCGGGCACCGGTGGCTCGCGCTACGGATCCGGGAGCCGAAAAGCCCTCGAAGGTGCATCTTCCCGCACTCGATGGCGTGCGGGCGATCGCCATTTTGATGGTCGTTGTCTATCACTCGTTGAACGGACTTCCGGGAATGACGCCGGTTCAGGCTCTCTTTCTCGATCTGACGGGAGCCGGATGGGTGGGCGTCGATTTGTTTTTCGTTCTTTCGGGATTTCTGATCACTGGCATTCTGATGGATGTTCGAAGCCCGGATCACGTGCTGCGAAATTTCTATGCGCGTCGCGTTCTGCGTATCGTGCCGGTGTATGTCGCCTTCCTGCTCTTCAGCCTGTGGCTAGCGGTGCCGCTGGGAACATCGAGTGCGGAGGAGGTATCGCAGCTCCATCGAACGCAGGCGTGGTTTTGGACCTACACGGAGAACGTGATGGTTGCGCTCCACTCGTGGAGTGCGACGAGCTTTCCGATGGCGCACTTGTGGTCGCTGGCCGTAGAGGAGCAGTTCTACCTTGTTTGGCCGGTCGCGGTTCTTTTGTTGTCGCCCGCGGCGCTGAAGCGTGCAACCGTCGTCTGCATAGTGGCGGCGGAGCTATGCCGACTCGCGCTGATCCTGCGAGGCGCCGATGGCACGGTCAATTTTGTCATGCTACCGACTCGAATGGATTCACTGGCTGCGGGAGCGTTTCTCGCGTGCGCGTATCGAAATCCTGCCCTTTGGTCACGTGTGCTGCACGCCAGAAAATGGCTGGCAACCGTTGCTGCGTTGAGCCTGCTCTCTCTCCTGTTCCTCTTTCATACCATCGACAAATTGGCTCCGCTCGACCAACTGGTCGCCTTTCCCTCGTTCATCGCCTTGGGAGCCGTTGCCGTTGCCAGCGCCGCGAACGGAAGCGAATGGCTATCGAGCAGGACGCTGCGGTTCATTGGGAAAATCAGCTATGGGATGTACGTGTGGCATCTGGTCGTCATGCGATTTATCCTGACCCAGGTGAGTGTTCCGGATACCACGTCGCCGCGCGCGTGGTGGATTTTCTACGGGGTGATGGCTCTCGGAACCGTGTGCGGGACTATCGTCGTGGCGCTGATCAGCTGGCACGTTATCGAACAGCCGTTTCTGCGATTGAAGCGCTTCGTTCCATCCGGCTGAACGGAAGCCGCGATTGCCCGGTTTGTGATCTCTCGATGAGTCCTGCGGTTACGGAGCGTACTTGACGACGATGCCCTCGAAGACACACCTCGCGGCTCTCGACGGTGTGCGGGCGATCGCCATTCTGATGGTCATCGTCTATCACTCGCTGAACGGCCTTCCGGGAATGACGTGGGGTCAGAATGTTGCCATGCGGCTCGCCAGCCAGGGTTGGGCCGGCGTGGATTTGTTCTTCGTGCTTTCTGGATTTCTCATCACGGGCATCTTGATGGACGCGCGCGAATCGGCGCACGCATTGCGCAACTTCTACGCGAGGCGCGTCCTGCGCATCGTGCCCGTGTACCTGGTTTTCCTGCTATTCAGCCTCTGGCTTGCGTCGGCGGTTGGTACGTCGAGTGCGGACGAGTCGGCACGGCTCCATCAGACGCAAATGTGGTACTGGACTTACACGATGAACATCCTCGTCGCACTTCACAATTGGAGCGCGACGACGCTTCCAACAAGCCACCTGTGGTCGCTCGCCGTGGAAGAGCAGTTCTATCTATTGTGGCCTCTGGCAGCTTTGCTCATGTCGCCGATGACGCTCCGACGCACTGCCCTCGCCTGCATCGCCGCCGCGGAATTGTGTCGGCTTGCGTTCATCCTTCACGGGGCCGATGGGCAGGTCAACTTCGTTTTGTTGCCGACGCGAATGGACACGCTCGCTGCAGGCGCGTTCCTCGCGTGCGCGTATCGAGAGCCAGCGCTATGGGCACGCGTGCTTGGAGCGAGACAAGGACTCACCCTCGTTGCCCTAGTGCTGGTGCTCTGCAACGTGCTATACCGCCACACGATAGATATCCAGGCGCCCCTCGAGCAGATGATTGTCTTGCCTGCGCTCGTCGCGCTGGGCACCGTACTCGTTGCGAGCGCCGCCGCTGGAATCCCGTGGCTTTCGAGTACAGCGCTGCGGCTCATCGCGAAGATCAGTTACGGGATGTACGTCTGGCACCTGGTTGTCATTCGACTCATCGTGATGCACGTCAGAGCTCCAGCGACCACCTCGCCGCGAGCGTGGTGGATCTTCTACACGATCATGGTTGGCGGTACCGTGTGCGGATCCATCGTCGTTGCGCTGATCAGCTGGCACGTCATCGAGCAGCCGTTTCTGCGATTGAAGCGCTTCGTTCCATCCGGCTGAGCAGGGGTCGCGACGACTGTCGCGACGTTAGTTGCGTTCTCCCGGCTCCCGTATGACATGTTCGAAAATCGGCGCGCCCGTCGAATCCAACGGAACGAGTACCCGGTGCTCATCGTCGAAGAGATAGGGCGTGCGACTGGGGTCGAGTCGCATGAGCCGAATGTTGTCCGGGCCCCTGTCGTAAACGGTCCACACGCGCGCGGAAGCGAGATCAGGCTCGTTCGTGACGAGACTGAAGTGCGCACTGTGCCCATGCGCATAGCGAATGAACACCATGCTATGCGCCTGCGGCACCAAGGCTAGCAGATCGCGAAAGTCGCGATGGTACGCCCGTCTCTCGGCCTCTTTCCCCGCGATGTAGGGCACCGCTCGGGTGGTGTACGGCATCAGGAGCAAGAGGCTCACGACCATCGCAAAGACCGTATTTACCGTGATTGCCGGAACCGTTCGCAATGGCCACTCGAGCCGTCGATTGCAGACGACGCTCGTGACGCGCCACCATCCGATGGCGGTCAGGAATGCCAGCACGGGCTCGATTTCCACGTAATAGACCGTCCACTGCGCCCCGTGCGCGACGCTGAGATACGCGAGCACGAGGAGGATGGCACTTGCGACCGCGAACCATACGGATAGGCTCGTCGTGAACAACGCCAGCGCAGCCAACGGCAGGAACATCGCGCGTGTCGCCCACATGTTTGCCGCGATCGCGACGACCCGCTCACGCAACTGTGAAGGGAGCGATGCAAGCGTGTAGTTGCGGTGCAGCGTCTTCACATACTCGTTGAACTGCGCCATGTCTGCGTTGAGCGGACGTAGCGGTTGCAAGCCCGTGAGTCCGAAGCCTGCCACGTCATCCGGGAAGTAGTAGCGCGAGTAGAGCGCGTACGGGGCGTGCAGCGGGTTCCCCGTGGTGCGCTGACACCAGAGAAACCAGAGCCCGAGGAAAGCAAACCCAATCCCCAGCGGTTTCACGAGCTCACGCCAAGCGTTGCGGCGTGCGATGCGGACGAGCACCACCACGCCAACCGGCAGCGCGAAAACGAGCATCGTTACCGGGCGCGCGAGGAAGCCGAGGCCGATGGCGAATGCGAGCAGCATGAGCCACCGCGGACGGTCGTCCTCGATCCACCGAACGAGCGCCAACCATCCGACCATCCACAGCGCGCTCGTCGTCGTTTCCGACAGATAACTCGGCAGAAAGTCCAGGCTCCCCATTGCGGTCAACCACACCAGCCACGTGATCAATCCGATCCACGCATTCGTCAACCGTCGCGCAACTTCGAACACGAGTGCGCCGCAGAGCCCGACCAGAAGCACCGGCATGAGTCCTGGCAGACCGAGCCAGATACCAGGCACGAGGACCAAGGCGTGGCCCGGCGGATACTTCGGCGTGAGGATCGGCGTGACGAAGACATGGTACTGCTCGAAGAATTCCGGGAGTGGACGTCCCGCCGCAGTCCAATGTCCACTCGCGTAGATCTTGGCCTGCAACAGATATGCGGCCTCGTCGTGAATCGTGGCAACCTGATCCAGCCCGCCCCACAGCCACGTGATGAAGCCCACGGTCACGGCCCCGATGAGCATCGGAAACCATCGCGAGGACAGCACGCGCGTGGCGCCAATAGTCAACGATGGAAGCGAGATGAACCGTCCTAACAGCGCAGCGAGAAGCAGGACGAAGAGCGCATTGTTGTCCGTCATCGGGCGCTCGCTGCGCCGAAGCAGCGGGTGAGCGGGAAGGTCACCGCTTGCGGGCGAGTACGAGATACTGGCCGCCGAGCGGAAGCGCAGTGACGAAGCGCTCGATCGGACGCAGCGCACGAAGTGCATGCGGGAAGACGAACAAGAAATCGGTACGCACGATGTCGAAGCCTGCGTTACGCAGAAGCCGGCGCGTCTCGGGCGGTGTCAGCGTGACCGCTTCCCGGTCGAACGGGATGCGGCGCATGATGTAGCGTGTTCCGGGATTCCACGGATTGTTCTCCCACAATGCGAAAATCCCACCCGGCACCAAGGCGTCATGGACAAACGCTGCCGCCTTGTACCGGTCGGGAACCGGAATGTGATGAAATACGCCATTACAGAACGCGAGATCGAAAACCGGTTCCACCGACTCCTCGATCAGCGCGAACGTCGCGCCGGAACGGGCGTGCGTTGCCCTCGCCGTCTCGAGTGAAGCGGCCGACACGTCGACGCCATGTACGACCTTCGCGTTCAACCCGTCAAAGAGGAACGGAATAGCGGAGCCGGTGCCGCAGCCGAAGTCGAGCACGGTGCGAATCGGCCATCTCGCCGACGCCAGTCGCTTCGCGAGCCACGCGACGCGCCTCGACGCGAAATAGTCCTTCGACTCACCGGTAAGGGAGAGGCCGACGGCCAGCGCTTCATCGTAGTTCTCCGCATACGCATCGAACTCGGAGTCGGCTGATGCACGCATGGCTGTCGCGCTCACCGGCGACGCATACCCAACAAGCTGCCGAAAAAGCTGGATAGTATCGTCTGAAAGCCAAGTGCCGTGAGCATCACGCCGGGAATTACCCAGCGCATCGTATGCGCGTAGTTCAGCGAGCCGAAGTCCACGCGAGCCCACTGATGAACTGCGCCGCCGAGCAGGGTGAGACCGACGGCCATGCCCACTGCGCCGACGCACAATCCGCTCTCGAGATTCACCACCCGAAAGAGGCGATTGAGGCGGGGATCCTCGGGCAACAGCCCCTCCGTGATCGCGAATACTTTCGTCATGAGCGCAAATGCGATCGACTGATAGCCGCAGATGATGGCAAGGCTGGCGAATAACAACGTGTGTACATCGAACGTGATGCGCCCGATGCTGAGTTGTGGCATCGCGAGCGCGTAGCCGGCCAGCCCTGCCAAAATCAACAGCATCCCCGGTACGAGAAACAGCCACCGCGGGCTGAAAAGCAGAAAGAAACGGAGACTGCGCCATCCATCCCGGAACGTCTTCAGGTGTGGTGGATGGGCGCTTCGCCCATCCGGATGGAGCGTGATGGGTATCTCGGTGGTGTTTACTCCGAAGAGACTCGCCTTGATCATCATTTCCAGCGCGAACTCCATTCCGGTACAACGCTGGTCGAGCGACATCCACATCTCGCGGCGGAAGGCGCGCATGCCGCAGTAGACGTCATGGATCGGCGCTCTGAACCACCACCGCGCGATGCCAGTGAACATCGGATTGCCCCACCAGCGATGCAGGAAGGGCATCGCGCCCGGCTTCACAGTGCCGCCGCCGGTCTCGAGGCGACATCCCTGCACGAGCTCGTAGCCCTCGCGCAGCTTGGCGAGGAAGCGCGGAATCTCTCCCCAGTCGTAGCTGTCGTCCGCGTCGCCCATCATGACGTACTTGCCGCGCGCCGCGTTGATACCGCCCATGAGCGCAGCGCCGTAGCCGCGCTGATCGACCGCGATCACGCGCGCGCCGAGCTTCCGCGCGATCTCCTGCGAGCCATCGGTGCTGCCGTTGTCAGCGATCACAATCTCGGCGTTGATCCCGTTCTCGTGGATCGCGCGCTGCGCCTTCTCGATGACGATGGCGATCGTATCCGCCTCGTTGAGACACGGCATCACGACCGAGAGCTCAGGCGTCGTCGCGCCGAGTGGTGGAGCGAAGCGGGTGAACGGCTTTGTGGTCGTTGTCATTGGCCCCCTTTGCACTCGTCGAGAGGTGTCGCGCGCATGTACCGCCAGAGGTAGGCGGTGTAGCTGCGCCGCCACTCGAGCGCCGCCGATCCCGGATGCTCGCGCATCAGCCGATCGGCATGCGGCAGATTGTAATACGGGATGCCGACCCAGAGGTGATGAGCGGCGTGGAAGTTCATGTTCATCGGCGCGACGAAGAGACGCTCGAGGCGATTGCTGGTGTGCGTCACGAGGCGATGCGCGTCCGCCTTCACGTCCGCCTCGGGATGCGAGTGCTCCACGAACGAGCGGAGGTTGTCGCCGAGATACGTGAAGACGAACACCGGAAGCAGCCAGAGCACCGGGTACGCCCACCAACCGATCGCCCACGAAAGCGCGCCAATGAGCACCACTTGCCAGCCAAGCAGAATCGCCATGTCGCGCGCCGTGTATTTCTCGGGCATCGATTCGAGCTTCGAGCCGGGCTCGCCCTGCACTTCGATATTGTCCGAAGCTCCGCCATGCTTCACGCCCGCGGTCGGGAAGAAGACGTGCTTCACACTCGTGAACACGCTCGTGATGCCGGTGAGAAAGGCGACGACCTCGACGATCTCCGACTTGTTGAAGCACGCGTGGCGGTGGCGGTCCGGATCATCGTGCGTCGCGAGATGCTGATGGTGACGCAGATGATTGCGGTTGTTGATCCGCGTGATCGCGCCGAGCGCGCCGAGAATGAGAACGTCGTTGAAGAGATCGTTGCGGACCCGATTCTGGAACAGCCGGCGATGCAGTCCGTCGTGGCCGATGATGAAGAGCCCGTAGTAGCGCGTGCCGATGACGGGAATCGCGAGCGCGACTACCCACCAGTGCGTCCACGTCGCGACTGCGGCCCAGGCGCCGATGATCCAGAGCCAGCACCAGATCGTGTCCGCGACCACGCGCGCGGGGCGCAGCGCGCTGAGCGTCCGCACTTGCTCCGGTGTCAGAAGCGTGCGGCGAAATGGGTGGTACGGATCGAAGCGCGGCGACGCCGGACGAGGCGCAGATAGCGCATCGGGAATGGCGTCGCTGGCGAGCTGAAGCGTCATCTCGTTGGGCCCCAAGGTTCTACGTCTAAGACGAGGACGCGTCCCGCACCGTCACGTGTGGTCGGGCTTCCTCGCGAGCATCAAAACCGCCGATGTGCGGAAGCCAAAAAGCCCGCGGAGCTTGTCCCAGAGCGTGAAGCCCGCCAGGAAGGCCAGGCTCCCGATCGGGTCGAAAAGCTTCGCCAAGCGCGGATGCGGGTTGCCCTCGAAGCGCATCCAGTGGTGCATCGAGTACATCCAGAACGAGTGCCCGGTCTGGTACATAGTCGCCACCGGCTCGAGCCCGGCATCCTTCAACTGCCTGGCGAGCGTCTTCGCCGTATAAAGATTCCAATGGCGGGGGATGTGGTACCCTCCCCAGTAGCTGTCGTGGAAGAGCCGCTGGTCGAGCGCGTCGAGGTTCGGCGTTTCGATCGCGAGCACGCCGCCGGGCGCCATCCACGTGGCGAGCTTCCGGATCACCGGCCCCGGATCATCCACGTGCTCGATGACGTGAAACATCGTCACGAGATCGAGCGAGCCGTCCGGCACGAGCGTCGAATCCTCCACGCGCTCGCACGCCACCTGGTAGCCGGCTTTCTCGAGCGGCTCGAGCACCGCCTCGTCGAGCTCCAGCCCATAGTCGCGCGAGCGCGGCACGCCCTTCTTCTCCATCACCTTCAGAAAGCGCCCGTCGCCGCAGCCGACATCGAGAAACGAGCGCGGCGCGCGCTTCAGATGCGCGAGGATCGCCTTCATCTTCGCGACGTCGAGCATCTCCTTCGCCTTCACCGCGATCGGATTGATCTTCGTCGCGTAGTTGTAGGCGTAGTAGGTGGTCGGATAGATGATGCCGAGCGTCGAGATCGCGGGGCGCGGATTGAGCCAGACGTGCGAGCACGCGTCGCACTCGACGAAGCGCCACTTGTTGCGCGACGTCTGCAGCTCGTAGTCGTACCCCTCGGCGAACGTATGAAAGTGCCCCTCGCCGCAGAGTGGACAGAGCGGCAA